>ENA-OQMZ01000936-OQMZ01000936.1-human-gut-metagenome-genome-assembly--contig:-NODE-936-length-11426-cov-3.917249_pt1 | contig 11426 bp, 15 predicted proteins | sample MGYA00242621_ERZ504862 | MGnify/ENA primary metagenome ERZ504862 (study PRJEB26092, sample SAMD00036393) | human gut metagenome | host: Homo sapiens | study: EMG produced TPA metagenomics assembly of... | reverse complement strand
CGCACGGGCGGCAACGTCCCCGTCTCCCCGGCAGCGCTCATATGCTGCGTCCAAGCCGGCATGGCAGGCTGCTCGGTCCGCGGGGCCGAATCTGGGGATTTCACGGTCGCATCGACACGAACATTGTCGTTCCCGGCAAGTCCCTCAACCTCGTCGAGCTCATCGACCAGGCTCACGCCATGCACGTATCCCATATCAGCATCCAAAAGATCATCGCCATACGGCACCGGCTCTCCGACTTCATCGTATGCAAGGGGATCCCGGGGACACCGACCATGCTCGGCTTCCGCTTTTCCATAATCATCAACACGCGGGCCTCTTGTAGCGCGAGGCGCCCCGGGTTCCCTATCAACAAAAGCATCGGGCTCAATCGTCAGACACCGGTCGTAATCAACCGTTCCCTCGCCTGCGCGCCCGTTGCCGCATATGCTACGCGCAGCGATAACCTCGGTCGCCCCTGCGCGAAACAGCCCCTCGATATCCGAAGGATCGAGCGTCTCTATCAGTACGACCACGCGGCTCACGCGGCCCTCGGCCGTCAGGCGCGCAACGGTCTTTCGCACGTCTTCGGCATCGAACAGGCTGCCGCGATAATCGCCGCCCCGCGACGCGACGGAAACGCCCGTGCCATGGACACCAGCCCATCCAGATCGCCCACGCGAAGCACTTGCGCGCCCGCATCGCGGCCCTCGACTTCCCGCTGCAGCAATCCGTAATCACCGCACGCGCAGCATGCAGCAGATCGCTTTCATCACTCGTCGCCTCCGCTCTTTTTGTCGCGCACCGTGGCGGGAATCGTCAAACTGACCGTCCCCTTACCCGAGGCCCCCAGCAATTCCTTAACGTCTTCGGGGTCGGCCGCCAGCGTCACCCATTCGATCTTGCCTTCACGCGTGGCGCCGGCATCTTCGCTGGTATCGATTACGCGCGCGCCGCACAGCCGATCGGTCACGCCGTCCTTTTGCACGTACACGTCCACGTAGCTGCCCACGCCCGTGCGCCCCCGACCGAATGCTCGGCATCGACCGCCACCGAAACGGCGACCTTGCCTTTGGGCACCTCGAGCGTGTGGGTTTCGGCCTTGGTGTAGACATCGCAAATCACGGCATTTTTAGGGATGCGCGAGGTCGTCACGTCGCCGCGCACCTGGCGCAGCTCGGTCGCCGCATCGCGCGGCAACAGGCTCGCCAGCCATTCCTGGGTTATGACATTGGTCTCGTCGAGGGTCTCGCCCACATCGATATCACGCGCCGCGACGCACACCTCGACGCGATCGCCGCCATACTTGGCCAGCGTCTCGGCCTGGACCTGCTCAGCCTGCGAGCGAATCGACGATGCGTAGACCATGCAGAGCAGCGCGGCGAGCACACCCGCGATTAGACTGATGGCGATGCGCTTGCTCTTGTTCACGGCCGCTCCTCTCAAGGTAGCACCGGCGGATGCCCGTAGCACCATTGTCCGAGCGGGCAAGCAGCAAAACGGTGCGATCGCGATCTTGGTTTTGAGTGTCAAACCAATTGCCGACCAAAAGCTGACCGGCCCGTCAAGCTCGTGGCAAGGTTTTGGTCAGCACGTCAGCAAAACGCACGTTTAGGGGCGCATCGGCAATAAAAAAGCCGCCTCCCGTACCATTGGGAGACGGCTGTCATAGGTAGATTCAATTACAGATGGACATCGGGATCGAGCATCTGAGCACTCACACGCATGGATGACGCCAGGTTTTGGAACGTCTCCAGGCGCAGGCTGTCGATTTGCCCGGCATCCTCGGCCTCGCGAACGGCGCAGCCCGGTTCGTGGGTATGCGTGCAGTCGCCAAACCGGCACGCACGCGACGCTCGACGATCTCGGGAAACGCGCGTGCCAAGCCCCGCTCATGCCCCACGAGCGGCAGACTGCGCAGGCCCGGCGCGTCAGCAATAACGCCGGCTTCGCCCGGCAGCGCCACCATCACGCGCGCGACCGTGGTGTGGCGACCCTGGTCATCGCGCTCACGTACGCCGCCGGTCGCCAACGTATCGTGACCCAGCAGCGCGTTGAGCAGCGTCGACTTGCCAGCACCCGATTCACCCAAGATCATGGCGCAGCTCCCGGCGGCACGCAGCGCGCACCTCGTCCAGGCCACGACCCTCGGCAGAAGATGTCACGATTACGCGCACGTCCGGACCCACCAAGCGGTGCACACGGTCCAGATCGCGCTCGAGCTCATCGGCGTCGCAGCGGTCGGCTTGGTGAGTACCACCACCGGCTCGGCATCGCAGTCGAGTGCCAACATCAGCGAGCGCGCCACGCGGTCGAGCAGCACCTCGCCGGCACCGAGCGCCTGCACGATTAGTACGCCATCCACGTTGGAGCAGAGCACCTGGCGCTCTCCGCGGGCACGGCCGCGCCAACGCTCAAAGCTCGTACGGCGCGGCAGCACGCACTCAATCACGCCCATGTCGTGCCCGGGAGCGCGGCGCACCGCCACACGATCGCCCACGGCGGGCAGCAGGACCTCGTCCTCACCGCGCGACTTGGCAAACCCCACGGCATGCTCGGCGCGGAAGGTATCGTCGCAGTCGCCACCAGCGGAAACCCGCGATCCAAGCGCACCACGGCGCCAAGCTGCATCTGCTCGGGCCCCTCGGCATGTGCGCAGAAATCATCAAAGGCAGTCTGCTGAGCTTCATCGACCGGCAGGTCATCAAACGCCGGAACGTCCCGCAGCGCGTCAAGCCCCGGTACACTCACCAGCAACTCCTCAGCAGATGTGGGAGCCTCGGTCGCGAGCTTCCGACGACGATCACGCTTAGCCCGCGCCCCCGTCGTCTTTTTCTTCGCCTTAGCCTTAGCCTTGCCCACAAGCGCCTCCCAGCACCATAAATCACAACTGAGCAGGTATTTTACCCACAAAAAAAGAGCCGGTCGAGCAAACGCTCGACCGGCTCACACACTTTCCCTCAGCTAATGGTCCCGAGAGGCTATCCGAAGGCCCGCCCGCCGGGAGGGGTTTCTTCTGAGCGATCCCGCAGCGCGAAGCGCGAGGACCAGCGAAGAAGAAACCCCGCAGGCGGTCGGGCCGGTGGGAAGGATGGCCTTTCGATCTACTCTTTCTCGACCGCGCGCATGATCGCCTTGTAGATCTCCATCAGCGGGATGATCAGGAAGGCAAGGCCCAGCGCGGCAAGAACGCCCTTGAGCTCAAGCGTCACGGGGCCAAAGAACATCTCGGCAAGCGTCGGCTGCACGGTCACGATCACCGTCAGCACCAGTGCCAGCGCGGCGGAAGCCACAGCCACTTGTTCTGCTTCTTCATGGTGAACAGCGACGCACGACGGCTGCGCATATTGAAGCAGTGGAAAATCTCAACCATGTTGAGCGTGATGAACGCCATCATCACGCCTTCCTCGTCGGCATTGCCGGCGATCATATCGGCGATATGGATGTAGCCCATGTCAAAGTACACGCCCACAAAGAAGCTCGCCAGCACCAGCACGGTGATGATTAGGCCCTGGACCACACAGTCCAGACCCATATGTCCGGCAAAGACACCGTCCTTGGCGTTGCGCGGCTTGCGCTTCATGATGTCGCCCTCGGCATCCTCCATGCCCAGCGCGAGCGCGGGGAAGCAGTCGGTGACCAGGTTCACCCACAGCAGCTGCACCGGCTGGAAGATGGTAAAGCCGATGAGCGTGGCGATAAACACCGAGAACACCTCGGCAAGGTTGGCCGAAAGCAGGAACTGGATGACCTTGCGGATGTTGTCGTAGATGCGACGGCCCTCTTCGCAGGCACCGATGATGGTGGCAAAGTTATCGTCGGCGAGCACCATGTCGGCGACGTTCTTGGTGACGTCGGTACCAGTAATGCCCATGCCCACGCCGATGTCGGCGCGCTTGATGGACGGGGCGTCGTTGACGCCGTCGCCCGTCATGGCCACGATCTGGTCGCGCGACTTCCAAGCCTCGACGATGCGGGTCTTGTGCTCGGGTTGGACGCGGGCGTACACGCCGTAGTCCTCGATGTGCGCGTCGAGCTCCTCGTCGCTCATGCGATCGAGGTCGGCACCGGTGATGGCATGGCTGCGATCGGTGACGATGCCCAGCTGCTTGGCGATGGCCACGGCGGTGTCGATGTGGTCGCCCGTGATCATGACGGTGCGGATACCGGCATCGTGCGCCTCGCGGATGGCGTCGGCGACCTCGGGGCGGACAGGTCAATCATGCCGGACAGGCGCAGAAGACCAGGTCGTGCTCGAGCGCAGCGGGGCTGCAGTCGCTCGGGACCTCGGTGTAAGTGCGGCTTGCCAGCGCCAGCACGCGCAGGGCCTCGTCGGCCATGGCCTTGTTGGCGGCCACGAGCTCGGCGCGACGCTCCTCGGTCAGGGGGACGACCTTTTCGCCCTCGTAGATATGGGTGCACAGACCAATCACCACGTCGGGCGCGCCTTGGTGTACTGCTCGTACTCGCCGTCCAGGGTCTCGACGACCACAGACATCATCTTACGGCCCGAGTCGAACGGGGCCTCGCCCACGCGCGGGTGCTCGGCAGTCAGGCCAGTAAGACCAGCCTTGCCGGCATCGTTGACGAGTGCACACTCGGTCGGCTCGCCCACGGCCTCGCCCAGTTCCTCGTCCCACTGGGCATCGGAGCACAGTGCCATACCGGCCAGGAACTTCTCCTTGGGCGCAGCGAGCTCGTGCTTGACGACGGTCATCTTGTTCTGGGTAAGGGTGCCGGTCTTGTCGGAGCAGATGGTCTGCGTGCAGCCAAGGGTCTCGACGGCAGAAAGCTTGCGGATGATCGCCTGGCGCTTGGCCATCTTGGTCACGCCGAGCGAAAGCACGATGGTCACGACGGCGACCAGGCCCTCGGGGATGGCGGCGACGGCAAGCGAGACGGCGACCATAAAGGTGTCGAGCAGGGCAGTCGGGTCGGTAAGGACGTTGCCTACGCCGTGGCGGAGGATATCGACGCCAAAGATCACGACGCAGATGACGATCACCATGATGGTAAGGATGCGGCTGAGCTCGGCGAGCTTCACTTGCAGCGGCGTGAGCTCTTCCTTGGCCTCGGCCAGGGCGCCGGCAATCTTGCCCATCTCGGTATCCATGCCGGTGCCGACTACGACGGCGCGGCCACGGCCGTACACAACGGTGGAACCCATGTAGCACATGTTCTTGCGGTCGCCGAGCGGCACGTCATCGGAGCCCGCGGCAAGCTCGATCACGTTGGCGTGCTTCTCTACGGGCACGGACTCGCCAGTGAGTGCGGCCTCTTCGATCTTCATCGTGGCGCTCTCGAGGACGCGGCAGTCGGCCGGAACGGAGTCGCCCGCCTCGAGCATGATCACGTCACCGGGCACGAGCTCGGCGCTCGGCAGATGCACGAGCTTGCCGTCGCGCAGCACCTTGGACTGCGCCGCGCTCATCTCCTGCAGGGCCTCGAGGGCCTCCTCGCTCTTGGCTTCCTGGACCACGCCCAGTACCGAGTTGACGATAACGACGAACATGATGATGACGACATCGGCAAAGTCGGGCTCGCCCTTGACCATGCCCGTGAGCGCGCTGATGACGGCGGCAACGATCAGCATGATGACCATGGGGTCGGCCATCTGCTCAAAGAAACGCTTCCACAGCGGCGTCTTCTCGGCTTCCTCGAGCTTGTTAGGGCCTGTCTTGGCGAGGCGCGACGACGCCTCGCCGGTGCTCAGGCCGAGGTTCTCATCGACACCTTGGTCGCTGAGCACCTCCGCCGCGGCGGACAGGTATTCCTTTTGCATATAGAGTCCCCTCCTGGGATTCGGGCCACTCAGCAGATTGATGCCCGATCATAATTCCCAGGAGAAGGGCAAGGGCTCATCAAGGCTGCCGTGCTGAGCGGCAGTTGATAGTGGAGCTATGGTACCCCAAAGCAACGCGTCTAGCCAAAACAATCCATTTGGAAATATGGTCCATAAGCAACGGTGCAGGCCGTGTGATGCTCAACATTGATAAAACGTTTTTTCTTCGGCGCATCATCAAATTGAAATATCGCCCAGATAGCAGCGGTTAGAACGGTTGGTAAAGTTTTTGCATATACCGTTTTTCCGCAAAAAATGAACTTCTAATTCGGCATACGGTCGATTTTTTGGGGTATTCGGTCGCCATTTCGTTATAATCAACTCAGTTTTATTTCTTATGGTTTATCTATCAGCGCAAGACGATGTCAGATGGAGGTCTGAATGTACAAGCGCACTAAGATTGTATGCACCATGGGTCCCGCCTGCGATAGCGACGAGACCATCCGCGAGATGATCAAGGCGGGCATGAACGTCGCCCGTTTTAACTTCTCGCACGGCTCCTACGACGAGCACCACGGTCGCATCGAGCGCGTCCGTCGTATTTCCAAGGAGCTCGGTATGCCCGTCGGCATCCTGCTCGACACCAAGGGCCCCGAGGTCCGCACCGGCCTTCTGGTCGATGGCAAGAAGGTTGCCGTCAAGACCGGCGACAAGATCGTCGTCACCGCTCAGCCCACGACCGAGGATTTCCACGGCACCGCTGAGCACATCTCCCTCGACTACCTGGCTCTGCCCTCCGAGGTCGAGAAGGGCTCCCTCATCCTGATCGATGACGGCTTGGTTGCCTCGAGGTCGAGTCCGTCGACGGCCAGGACATGACCTGCGTCGTCAAGAACGACGGCCTGATCGGCGAGCGCAAGGGCGTCAACATGCCCAACGTCAACATCTCGCTGCCCGCTATCACCGAGCGCGATCGTCAGGACATCCTCTTTGGCCTGACCGAGAACATCGACTACATCGCCGCTTCCTTCATCCGTGACGGCGAGTCCGTCCGCGGCATCCGCGAGCTTTGCCGCGAGAACGGTGGCGAGCACGTGACGATCTTCCCGAAGATCGAGTGCGCCCTGGGCGTCGAGAACTTCGACGAGATCCTCGAGGCTTCCGACGGCATCATGGTCGCCCGTGGCGACCTGGGCATCGAGATCAAGCCCGAGCTCGTTCCCCACATCCAGAAGGAGATCATCGCCAAGTGCAACGCGGCCTACAAGCCGTTATCACCGCTACGCAGATGCTCGATTCCATGCAGCAGAACCCGCGCCCGACGCGCGCCGAGGTTGCCGACGTTGCTAACGCCATTTACGATGGCACCGACGCGTCATGCTTTCCGGCGAGTCCGCTGCCGGTAAGTACCCGGTCGAGGCCGTCAAGATGCAGGCCAGCATTGCTCTCGAGACCGAGAAGTACCTCCCGGCTCACGCTCCGCTCGAGGTTCCGGCTGACGCTCACGGCATCCGCGTTGTCAACAACGTTGTGGGTATGTCCGCTGTGAACATGGCCACCACCGTTGGCGCCAAGTGCATCACCGTGCCGACGACCACCGGCCGTACTGCTCGCCTGATCTCGCACTTCCGTCCCAACATGCCGATCTGCGCGATCTCTTGCCACGAGTGGGCCGTCCAGCAGATGATCATGTACTGGGGCGTTATCCCGCACCAGGCCGAGATTACCCAGGGCACCGTCAACGGCTCGATCGTCAAGGCGATCGAGACCGCTAAGGAGCTCGGCTACGTCGAGGCCGGCGACCTGACCGTCGCCACCGCTGGCGATCCCCGCATGAGCGTCCAGCTCGAGGACAAGGTCTCCTCGACCAACGTCGCTTACGTCGCTCAGGTGCGCTAAGTCGTACTTGCAAGCACACTTGCATCGCAAAGGCCCGGAAGGCGAAGCTTCCGGGCCCTTTTTCTGTGCCAATGCCGGCGCACGGCAAAACACACACTCATTTCTTTACCAAAAGCGCGAAATCCACCCTTCGAGACCCATAAAATAAAGTCCCAAGCGCTAAAAGTGTTCGCCCGGTGGCAAACCCACACCTTAACCGACGCTGATAAATCGTTTTAGCAAGAGCCAGATCAACCGCGTTTTCGGAAGTGCGGGGAAAAATTGCTTACCCCCGAGCACAAACCCTTTTATTTCAACAAACCCCTGATAAAGTTGGCTTTAATACCGCTTGCGCCTGACCTATTTGTCTTTTTCCCCGCACTTCCGAAACGGATAGCTTTTCTAGCCCAAACAACGCTCAAACGATCGGATCGCTATGTCATTTCTTGCCTGCGGACCACGGCTTTTCAGTACTATCGCATCCCGCCCCAGATACTGGGACTCTATCCGGCAATCCTGCCGCCCGACCATGACCATCGCTTGGTGCATTACTCAAAACAACCAGTATTTAAAGACTTGCTCGGCACACCAGTTTGGAGATTCGTAGGCGAAAGAAAACAGCGCGCGAACGGAAAGCTATTTCATAGCCGTCTGCTAACCCAAGAGCCACCTCCCGGGTCGTTTAGGCAGACTGAACACGGTTTTGATGTCACGTCGCCCGAGTTTACGCTGCTCAGCCTTGCTACGCTGGTCTCACGCAACCAGTTACTCATGGCTTGCTACAAGATGTGCGGCTCCTTTGCAGTGTTTAAGCCCTGTGAAAGAACGCAACAACAACTCGATGAAGCTATTTCACTTAAGCTCATTCCACCCAACTGCGGCTGGGAGCGTGTTGTCAACACCAAGGGCAATGGCACTAACCTGTGGAAGTGCACGCCGCTTCTTTCCGCAGCGGATATCGCCGCGTTCGCCAAGCAGGCCGCAGGCCTGCGCGGCGTTAAACAACTGCACTGGGCGACCGAGCACATGACAGGGCAGACCGCCTCGCCCTTCGAAGTACAAACCTCCATGCTTGTCTCGCTCCCCCGCGACGAGGGCGGCATGGGCATCGACATCACCAATAACGCGCGCATCCCGCTCAGCGAAGCCGCGCGTTCGCTGTATGACAAAACCTGCTGCTACGCCGATATCCTCATAGAAAGCGGTACCGACAGCATGGGCGTCATCCTTGAATGCCAAGGCCGCTCCGCCCACGACAGCGAAGCCGCGAGCCTCTCCGATGCCGAGCGCGCCACCGCACTCACAAGCATGGGCTACGACGTCATCCAAATTACCTATGACCAGATCAAGGAGAAGAAGAGCTTCAACCACATAGCCGAGCTCATCCATAAAAAGGCTGGGCTTCCCTACACCCCAAAGACTAAACAGGAGCGCACTGCCGAAGATGCCCTGCGGCAAGAGCTACTTGTCGATTGGGTTGAGCTATTCACTGCCGGGCCGGCCAGCTAGCAGCTAGCAATCAGGGCAGCGCAGACACATCGGGCGATTCGACACGGGCGGCAAATCCCGCCTCGGTTAGCTCGACGACCTCGGTAAACGTTGAATCGAAAAACTCCTCGGTTAGCAAGCGATACGGCGGATGATCGGGCTCGCCGGGGTTTTCGCGTACAATCTCGTGCATGACGCCAATGGTCTTGAGCACATACTCTTGCGGAATCGAATACTGACCAAACTGGGCCGCCGCGGTATAGAGGCGATCGGTCGCACGCGGAATCGAAACAATGCCGAGCGTCTTGCCAAACCAGTCAAAGTCGCCTTGCTTTTTAATGCGGAACTCCTCACACGGCTTGCCGCCGTGCGCCTCCAGGTACTGATTCACGCGTGTATTCCATACGGTATCGGCCACCAGATGCGACCAGACGCCCAGTGTTAAATCGAGCAGCGACTGCGCCACATCTTCGGACGCAAGCGAAAACTCACAGGCGCCGGGGCCGGCAACCGGCTCGGCGTCCTTGTAACGTTGGGGATAATGTACCGATTGAGTCGCTCACGCTCCTCGACAATCGAGGTCGCGGCAGCCGGCGTACCAACAGGCGCCCCTTTAAGCAGCGGCGCCACATAGGTATCCCAGAACTCATGCTCACGAGGCTTAGGGATAGGCTCGGGCTTTGCAAAGTGCGTAATGCGGTACGGGATGGGATCGGCGATGCCAGGGACCATATAGCCCACGAAGATATCCGGAACCACGCAGCCAAACAAAAAGGCATTGCGGTCGCGCACGCTATTGGCAAGCGCACCGGTGCGCTCCAGCAAACGCTCCGTCTGAGCGATATGAATGTTCCAGCTTGGCATAGCCACCCCCATAAAAACCTGGATAACTATACCATCACGGCAAAGCCGCGCGGGCGGCTACGCACGCTCTACGCAGCAACTATTCCGCAGCGCCGCTCTCGGTTCCATACGACGACACCGGCGCCTCGACCACATGGTGATATCGATCGATATAGATGGCGCGGGCGCCAGGCGTCGCACCAAATCCTGGTGATGCGTACTCATCAAAACCGTCTTACCCGCCGCGACGTAGGTCAGCAAGAAGTTGACCACGATGTCGCATGAATCCTCGTCGAGCCCATTGGTAGGCTCGTCGAGGACCAAGATATCCGGGTTCATCGACACCACCGCAGCCAGCGCAACGCGCTTCTTTTGCCCGCCCGAGAGCTGATAGGGAGAGGCGTCGGCAAGGTCGGCAACCTGGAACAGCCCCATGGCATCGCGCACGCGGCGCTCGAACTCGTCTGCCGGCAGCCCCATTTGAGCCGGGCCAAACGCGACCTCCTCGCCGACTGTGGCGCAAAAGAGCTGCGCATCGGCGTTCTGGAACACAAAGCCCACGCGTTGATGGAACCGTTGGGCCGTCGCGGAATCCTTGAAATATGCCGCATCGACCGCATGCCCGTCGAACAGGTACGCACCCGCGTCCGCAAGCTCAAGGCCGTTGATAAGACGCATAATCGTCGTCTTGCCGCAGCCGTTAGGACCAAGCAGAGCAACGAGCTCTCCACGGTTCACCTGCAATGAAACGCCATCGACCACCGTATGGCCCGCATAGGAAAACACCACGTCGCGAAACTCGATGAGCGGCGTGACCTCGGCGCCGGCAGCACCGCTCGCACCCATCGCGTTATTCGTATCGTTTGCCAAAACGTCGCCCTTCCCCACTCACATCAACGGTTCGACCGTCCGCGCTACAGCACCGCGCACAACACGACGAGCAACGCCACAACGGCCGCGTAAACCGCATCGCGCCAGCCAAAGCCGCTCCGTGCAGGCGCCGGATACACGCCGGCGAAGCCGCGACACAGCATGGCCTCGTCCATCGCGCGGCTGCATTCCATCGCCTTGATAAACGTCATGCCCATGATACCCGCCAGCGAATCGGTGCGCGAAAAACCCGCAGGCGCACGGCCCACGCTGCGCAGCATGACCGATTCGCACAGATCGTGCGCCGTGCGACCCAACACCTCGATATGCTTGAGTGCCATATCAAACGTAAAGATAACTTCGTCGGGTAGATGCAGCATCTTGAGCGCCGCCGACATGCGACTCCACGTGAGGGTCCACGAAACGCCCAGCACCAGCGACACATTAATAAACGTCTTGAGCGCGATCTTGAGCATGGTGCCGTGGCAGACGCGCCCAGCAGCAGGGCAGGCAGTGTCAGAGCCGCCGCAAGCCCCGTGGCGCCGAGCGCCGGTACAAAGGTCGCGCGCAGCCCGCGTGCAGGGCA
>ENA-OQMZ01000935-OQMZ01000935.1-human-gut-metagenome-genome-assembly--contig:-NODE-935-length-11431-cov-4.589703_pt1 | contig 11431 bp, 18 predicted proteins | sample MGYA00242621_ERZ504862 | MGnify/ENA primary metagenome ERZ504862 (study PRJEB26092, sample SAMD00036393) | human gut metagenome | host: Homo sapiens | study: EMG produced TPA metagenomics assembly of... | reverse complement strand
CGCTTGCTTGCCCGCGCGTGGTACGATTTTGAGTTTGAAGTCCCGTCGCGCTCCGGCTGCCCTTGCAGCTTGTCGCGCGGCCGCACGTAAGGAGCCATCATGGCCGGTATGAACATGCAGCAAATGATGAAGCAGGCTCGCAAGATGCAGGAGCAGCTTGCCGCCGCGCAGGAAAACCTTAAGTCCCAGACCGTCGACGCCTCTGCCGGCGGCGGCATGGTCAAGGTGACCGTTAACGGCGAGATGGAGCTCGTCAACCTCACCATCGACCCCGATGCCTCGATCCCGAGGACGTCGATATGCTGCAGGACATGATCATGGCTGCCGTCAACGAGGCCGTCCGCGGTGTCAACGAGCTTGCCAACAAGCAGATGGGCGCCATCACCGGCGGCCTCAACATCCCGGGCATGCCGTTCTAAGACACGCATATATATGAGTGCCAACCATAGTCTGCAAAAATTGCTCGATGAGCTGGGTCGTCTGCCGGGCATTGGTCCCAAGTCGGCCCAGCGCATCGCCTATTACCTGCTCGAGGCCGATGCCGAGGAGGCGCGCCGCCTGGCCGAGGCTATCCTGGAGGTTAAGCAGGAGGTTCACTTTTGCAGCCGCTGCTTTAACTACGCCACGGCCGACGAGTGCTCCATCTGCCAGGATTCGATGCGCGATACCACTCGCATTTGCGTGGTGGGCGAGCCGCGCGATGTCCAGGCGATTGAGCGCACGGGCAGCTACCACGTCTCTACCACGTATTGGGCGGCGTGATCAGTCCCATGGACAAGATTGGTCCCGAGCAGTTGCACATTCGTGAGCTGCTGGCACGCTTGGGCCACGAGGACATCCACGAGGTCATCATCGCCACCAACCCCAATATCGAGGGCGAGACCACGGCGAGCTACCTGCCCGCACTATCAACCGCTGGGCGTTGAGGTATCGCGTCTGGCGAGCGGCCTTCCCGTGGGCGGCGACCTGGAGTATGCCGACGAGCTTACGCTTGGGCGCGCCCATCGAGCCCGTCGCACGATTAGGTGGCGAGCCTGCTCCTGCCGTATGTCTTCATCGCGACGCACGGGGTAGCCATAATTTCCCCGTGCGACTGTAAGTTTGTTGTGCAACAAAGATGCTTTGTATCCGCTTATCGCATGGATGCTTCCACTCGCATCCTTAATTTGCCCATTCGTTGCGCAACCTTTTGGGTTCGCTGATACACTCAAATATGGATTCGAATGAATGCGCCGCTCCCGAGCGGCGTGTTTTTGTTGGAGGAGAACGCATGCGGCCCGGTGGCACTCAGACAAAGCGCGGCGCCGCGGTGCGCATGCGACGCCGACTGGGCTTGGCGCCGCGGGCGTACGCACTGCTGTCTTGCTCGCTGGTGCTGGTCATAGCTGGCGTTTCTGCCTATGGCATGACCGTGCCGTCCATGATGCAGGCACATGCCGCACGCGAACCGCGCGTGGGGGCATGAGGTCAAAAGTGACCTGGGCACCACGACTGGATATGCTTGGGCAAGTGTGGTCGCGCATATTGTGTTTGGCACTGACGACGCGGACGGCGCCGAGGCCCCGGACAACGAAGTCACGCTTGCCAATGGCAAAACCATCGTGCTCACCAACACCAAGATCATCGATCGGTTGTCCAACAATAGCGTGGCGGCAACGGTGAATAAGGTCGAGCAGCAGAAGGAGCAGGACGCCCAGCAGTCCGGAAAGCCCGGTAGCTCGGATACTTCTGGCTCCGGCTCGGATTCGTCGAGTTCGGGCGGCGGCTCTGGGTCGGGTTCCTCTGCCGGAGGGTCTGGAAACGGCGGCTCGACGGGCGGCAACACTGACAACGATGCAAACTCCGGTGCCTTTCCGCTGCTGAGGAAGAGAGCATTCACCGTTGGCTTGTAACCAAGTACAACATGCTCGACGGCTATGTTTCTCGTGCCAATGACGTGGTTTCGACCTATAACTCTACGGGAGATCCCAGGCCGTGCGACAGCCTGGTCGGGGAGATGTTTGTCATTCGAGCTGAGTTCGGTCGTCAGACATTCTCGCCCCGGTCAAAGTGGTATCAGCAGTATGCCAATCTGTGGGGCTGTTACACCAACCTATGTCAATGGGTCGGCCATTACGGCGATGATGACGTCGCGCTCGGTAACTTCAACAATAACGTGGCGGCGCTTGCCCTATGATGACCGATCTTGCATCCACCACGCCACAATCGCTCGGTCGCGATCCCATGGTCGGCTTGCGCCTGGCGCGTGTCGACGGGTTTGAGCCGGCCATTGCGCTCGGTCAGGACGAACTGCCTGCCTATCTGCGTCGTTTTACGATGCTGTTTGCCGACGATGCCACCATGCGCCGTGGCGGTATCGGCCGCGTGACGCGTGCCGTCAACGCCCAAGGCGAGGCCATGGCACTCAAACAGCTCATCTTGCCGACGCGCGATGAGTTTGACGACGATGCAACTCACGAGGCGCTGGTCGCCAAGTTCAAAGCGGCATTTCGCGAGGAATATGAATGCCATCGCGCCCTTTCGGGCCTTAAGGGCTTTCCCCGCCTCTATGGCTGGGGCGAGGTCGACGGTGTGCCTGCAATTGTCATGGAATGGGTCGAGGGCGAGACGCTTGCCCGCTTGCGTTCGCGACTCGCCGTGGACGATGCCGGACGCCTGTCGCCGCTTGTGGCGGCGCGTCTGGGTCGCGACCTGTTCGATCTGCTCTGCCGTATGAGCCTGGTGGGTGAGGGCTTTGTCCATCGCGATATCTCGCCCGCTAATATTATGGTGCGTACGGCGCGTCTACCGCTTGACCGGCAGCTTGCCGAGGGCACCTTTGACCTGTGCCTGATCGACTTTGGCTCGTCGCTGGCGCTCGAGCCTGCGTCGGCCGTGGCCGGTACCGGCGGCAAGGCGTCGTTTACGGAGCGCTATGCCACGCTGCGTCGCGCGACGGTTGCCTATGCCCCACCCGAGATGCTCACCGACGATATTCCCGATCTGCGCGCTTTGCGTATGTCGCCGGCGATTGACGTCTATGCCGCGGCAAGCACGGTTTACGAGCTCATTGCCGGCGTCGCGCCATACGAAGCCGCGCCGAGCACTTCGGGCACCTCGGTTCGCGCAAAAAGACGCGCGACATCGCGAGCCCCTACCGTCTCAAGATGGACACGCGGCCCGACTATCCCATTGGTGCCCATGCGCCCGGTTGTGATTTGACTCAGCTGCTTCGTCGTGAGCCCGATGTGGCGCTCGCCGCGGCCGAGCAGGCCCAGCAGCTAGGGCTTGAGCCGGATTCCGAAGAGCTACGCGATGCGCTGGCGTTTGTCGATGCCCAGCTGTTCGACGTGGTGATGGCCTGTCTGTCCAGCCATCAAAAAGATCGTCCCGAGCCGGCGGCGGTCGAGGCGGCGCTCTCGGCGTTTTGTGACCACTATGCGCAAAATGTCGGTCGTTCGCTCCGCGGCGAGCCGCTCACGCCGTGCCCCATGGATGCGTCTGGCCGTGCGGTTCTCGCGCGCTGATGGTCGGCGCGACGGTCGTCTGTGGCGTGGTTTGGGCTGTGGTCGTGGTTTCGGCCGCGCTGCTGGCGTCGGGCGCTCGCGTGACGGCGACTTTGGGATCGCTCGTGTGGTCTGGGACGCTACCGGGTATTATTGCCGCACTGGCGTTGACGCTGCCGGGCATAGCCGGCGTTACCGCGGGGGCACTTGCGCGCAATCGGCGCTCGGGGTTCCTGCAGGGTGTGCTTGCGCTTTCTGCCTGCGAGGTTCCAGTACTGGTTGTGGCTGCATGTAGCGTATTTTCCCAACGCGCCGTGATGGGCGGCCTTGTTGCCGCTCTGGTTGCAACCTATACGCTTACGTGGTTTTTGCTTGCGATGGGCTTTGCCTTTGAACTTCCCGTTTCGGCACCGCGACGCACAAAAGCCAGATGGCGACTCCGCTTGCCGGTGGAGCCGCAGCTGCCCGTACTTTTGGCGGACCTGTCGAAGTATCGTCCGATTCTATTTCTACGACCAAGGAGGCCTAGGTCATGGCATCTCAAGTTGAGCTCACCCCATGCGGGGCCATGTTTGACATCTTTAAGCGCGCGGCGCATCTGAGCCATATCGAGCTGTGCGGCCTGGTGCTTTCGTCCCGTCCGCTCGCCGACGGCCGCAGCCCGCAGAGCCGAGCCGCCGATCGCTCTTGGGTTTCCCGCTTTATCGTTCGCGCGCCGGTCGGCACGCTTCAGCAGCGCTACTTTGCCGAATACGGTACCTCGGCTGCGCGTATTATGTCGCAACTGGCCCTGCGCCAGCGAAATCCCATGGACTCCACGGCTGTGATCAATATGGTGTGCGGTCCTGCAGGTGAACCGATGGTACGCGCGCTCGAAGAGTGCCATCAGGACACGAATCTCTATCGCAACGCGCTCGATCGCCTGTCCCAGGCGGCGGAACTCATGCCCGCCGAGCGCGCCGAGGCCGTGCTGGTGCTGTTTGTCGCCGTCGGTTGTTCGGCGGATGTGCGGTCCTCGGTGAACTATGCCATCGACTACGCGCACGCGACCTGTGGCGGAGGCACCTCCACGCCGCGTTCGCTTGGCATGTCGATGACCGCGGGCGAACGCGAACCCGCTCCGGCGCACCCCTTGGGCTTGCTGCGCGTACAAAACAGTTTTGTCGTGAGCGCCCCGCGCTGGATTCAGCCGAGTGAGCAGGGTGTTGAGATTGGTGCGCTGGCCACTGGCGAGGGCGATATTACCGACGTCGGCGACGATGTCTCGGCCCGCCATGCCATATCTGGTGCGATGCTCAAAATATCTGGCACGTCGAGGACTTGTCGTCCACCAACGGAACCGTGGTGGTAAACGGGGCCACGCGCGTCTGCATTCAGGTCGAGCCCGGCCGTTCCGCCCAACTCAATCCCGGCGACGAGCTCAAGCTCGGCGAATCCACTACCTACGCCATCCTCTTCGGTGCCCTCTAGCCGGCAGATAGGGACGTTTCTTTTCTGCCGGCACTTGGGGACACTCCTCGGCGCGCCAGAGCCAGTCGCCCGGGGATGGAGGGGCCATTTTGGCCCTTGGCGGTCAGTCGGGGCGAAACTAGAAGATCTTTCCGATTCGCGGCTGTTCATGCTTGTAGAGCATCTAAAACAATAGGATGTTATTCTGGAATATGCCGGGTGCGTGAACTTGCCTGTCTTAGCCTTAATAAGGTATAGGGGAGTTTGGCTCAGGGGTTCCGTCTTGTTCTTCAGCGCAGTATTGTGGGACAGATTTGCTGAGATTGGCGCCTTACACCGCAGAGCGCACGGAAGGCTCTCGATTTGTGTTCTGGCCCCAGAATACAGGGCCTGATACTTACCAACTGTGGCATGGATGTAACATCTGTAGAAATCAACCCTTTTGTTGTCGACCTTTGTAAGAAAAACACTGCCATCAACTCTTTGGATGACGAAACTAGGGTGCTTGAGGGGAGCCTTTACTCCCCTCTGAGAGATGACTCATGTTTTTCGCTTGTCGTTGTGAATCCTCCGTTACTGCCGATTCCGGATGAGATTCCTTATCCCTTCGTTTGAGATGGAGGACAATCGGGTCTGGATAAAACACTTCGTATTCTTAAGGGTGGCGATACGCATTTAGAGAAAAACGGTAAATACTGCTAATAGGGGTGACGACGATGGTGCGGGGGCGACCCGCGATGCTCTCATCAATACGTCGGATACTTGGGAAATCAGGTCTAGATGCATGTATGATGATGCTGTGTGGCTATTCAATTAATCCGCGTTCCGAATGGGTGCAGGGTATAGCTGCGACATCGTATGCTTTTGACCCGGCGCGATACTCAGATATTTCTGAGGCGGTTGACGAAGTTTATACGCACTATGCCGCGCAAGGCGTTTCGGAAGTTTGCACATCTACGTTACGGGCTTAGGTTTCTTCAAGCGAGCAGGCCGGTTGCGTTATTTCGAGCGATTTTTCTAGTCTAGACGACAAAAGGCAAAGGATTTGATGGGTATAAAACGCGGACGTTTGTGGGCGGATGCTCAAATCTATTGTGGCAATCGGGCGGTTGAAAAAGATATTTCAACGCCCGATTGCCAGGTTCGTCGGAGGAGATGTCCGATTCCGACTCTCTTGTAGGAAGAGCTTGAGATCGTATTGGCCCAAGGCAATCTTAAAGCAGTCTCATTGGCAAATCTTCGCTCCTGTTGTGTTGAGGTGTAAGGTATCAGTGATTGATGTTTTGTGGCGGGTAGATTGGGGCCTTCCTTGATTCGATGCGTTCTCTCGAGGTTCATCAGAGCAAAAGGGGCTTTCGTCTTCATTGCTATCACGGTGATTGGAACCGCTCTCTCCTATGCCATGCCATACGTGAACGGGAAATTCTTAGATTTTCTTCTCGGTAACCGCAGCGAAAGAGACGCCGTACTCTTCGCGCTCCTGGTTGCGTCAATAGGAGTTTTCTCCACCCTCTTTACTTATTTTGCAGGAACACTTTCCATTCGCATAACCACGAGACTTTCCTTTGATCTTCTCAGGGAGGCCGTCTTGCGTTTTGAAAGAGACGATTACTTGGTGAGTCGGACCATCGATCCAGCCTATACAACGCAACGGATTATTTCCGACTCCAGCGTGGTCTCATCCTTCGTTTTGGCGAATTTTATCAGTGCGCCGCTGTCCATTGTAGCCATTCCCATCGTATTGCTTATCATATGGTCAATTGATTCAACTCTCGCGGTGTTTTCCATCATTCTCCTCATCGTGTATTTCTGTGTAATTACTGGGTTGAGGAAACTTTTGTATAGGGTCACGTATGAGAAGAAAGAGGCGGACAGCGCCTTTTACGCCGCAATTGCATCGCAGCTTAATCAGATTCTCAACATTCAACTGACATCTTCGTACGGCAAGAGCGAACAAGCGCTCGACGCTGGGTTTTAGAGCTATTTTCCCAAAGTTTTGCGCTCCGGAAAGCTATCATATTCTCTGACATCGCTCGATGGTCTTTTCGCAGCGTTGTTTCAAGCGGTGATACTTGTTGTTTCCGGAGTACGAATCATTAACGGAACTATGTCAATAGGCGAGTACACTATCATCGGTACATACTTCGCGGTTCTCTTTAAGACTTTGAAAAGTATGATGTCATTGTTCAAATCCTATCAAGATGCCAAAGCATCATGGGATAGGACGGCTATCGCGACGAGAGAAAAGGAGAGATCGGGGTGGAATCGGACCGATTTAGCTAAACTCGATGAAATAAATGACATTTCGGTATCTGATTTGGAATTCTCGGTTGCCCTTCCAGACGGATCTGTCCGAGAGGTCCTCGGCGGGTTTTCTTTCAAGTTTTCCGGTCCTGGTACATATTGCATAGTTGGGGAAAACGGAAGAGGCAAGACGTCACTTCTTTACTTGATGCTCGGGCTATACTCATCGAAAGGCAAAGTAAAATACAACGGCGTGCCAATCGAAGAATGCGACTTGGATTACATACGTGCGAGAGAGATATCGTGCTGCCCACAGTCGTGCTTCGCGCCGGACGAAACGGTGAAAGAGCTGTTAGAGTATTTCGACACGCCCTTTTCTTCCTATCACCGGGGTGTAGATGGCCTACTTTCGCTGGAAAACAGCGTGAAGGAGTTGCTCGGGAAACGTTGCTCCGCGCTTTCGGGCGGTGAGCTGCGCCGAGTGTACTTATGGTCGGCGATTTCACGCAAGTCGTCAGTTTTGGTACTCGACGAGCCCACGACTGGGTTAGACGCTGTAAGCCGCGCCGAGCTTGCGGCCTATGTTAAGCGCAACAAGCAAAGCCAGCTGATCATCGTTGTCTCTCACGATGACGAGATGGTCGGCGCGGTAGAAGGGGTAGTGGATTTAGGCAGCATGTACCAGGGTAAATGATGACAAGTGTAGTGCTACCCAACTGGCAGAGATAACAAAAAGGCGATGCAGATGCACGTAGCATTCAGGCGGTTCGGACTCGGTGCCTTCACGCCATCGCAACGCTTTCAGATATAGTTCTCGTTCTCTTACTAAAGGAAACTTTAGTCTACGTCATCTTGTCGAGACAGAGGTGAAGCGAAGTGTTGTCGCGACGTATCTTATTCCAGGTGGCTCAGTATCAGCGTGAGAATCGCACCAAAGTGTACTTACGATTCTCGTGTCCCACGGACAACATGAGCTGAGCATTGAGGTTCCACTTGTCTGCAACTACACGGGGTTGGACGGCAATGAATATGCCGGGCCGCATACACGCGCAGCGGGGGTCCATGTCCCAGTATGTTGCCTACAGCAGCCTCGATGTCCACGCACACATCATCTCTGCCTTCGCGTTCAATCCATTTGCCGGAGAGTGCGAGGGTTGCCAGGCCGTAGAATTCGAGCCGAACAAATGAAATGCGGTATCAGCGCATAGGATTAAACTGACGATTGCTTTGCACTGAGAATACGCTTGGAAAGCCGCTATGGGTGGCGGCCCGGGTTAAATAGAGAAGCCCGTCCGATCACTTTCATGTGGCGAACGGTCGGGCTTCTTATTCCACTTGCCAATGCTCGGCTCATATTGGAAGAAAGCTACGCTAATGTTTGCGTGACACTCCTATTTTCTCCGAAGAAAGAGTCGGATAATGAAGAATAGAATTAAAAAAGGTGCCAGATATAACGCAAGTATAAAGGCTAATCCAACGAGACCTTGCAATAATGGCATAACTCCTCCCAGACACGAGATTTTGGTATTTGTTCCCATCTTATTCTGAATTGGACCAAATAGTTCCTAGCCACAAAACTACTCGTCAACTGGATCGCACCAATCTGCTGGCAAAACACAGCTTGATTCTTTATCGACATAGCACCAATCCGCAACAGGGCACTCGGCGATGTCGTAAAAATTGCATATATCAACTCCAAGACAACAAGGCTCAACGGGAGGATGTTCATTTGAACCAACAGGATGGATATGCTTCATAACAGCTCCTCACCTTAATCCAATTAGAGACTACGTTTGATCAATGCCACAGTGATCTACAACGCAGATGCTGCCGCCATCCATGTCATAGTCGCAGTAATCGTATGCACCACAGCCATCTGCTTTATCATAAACAGTACAGATGTCAGTAATGCCCAAGAGGCAGTCAAAAGACATCGGCTTCACGCCTGCCTCGTCGCCACTTCCTGGATTAATCGGATGAATATGCTTCACGACTATCTCCCTTTGAGTGCAGAAAAACCTCAATATTGTGTATAACAAACCAAGATGTCTAGTTCACCATATTTCTAGAATGGTTTCGGCGAACGTAGCAATAAGCTTCGCAGACGGTAATCAGAAGAACGAACACCTCCACAATGGTGACAGCAATGCGCTGAACCGCTTATTCCGATACAGTAGCTTCTCGTTGATTTTTCTCCTGCGAAGATGAGTGGCGGGAAATAAGGTCAAAAGCCATCTCGTAGCACATTTTTCTATATTCACATGATGCAGGGTGTAGACTCTTGGGCAAGTAGCCGTGCTCGCCTGCAGCCTCCCAGCTACAGCCCCCACCACAGAAAGACCGAGCCCAACAGTCCGTACAGTCAATTCTTTTTTCGACACCCTGACTCCAGTTTTCAATATACCTAGTTTCGTCAATTCCGGTGACGATGTTGCCCATTTTGAATCGCATCATCCCGACAAACCTGTGACAGGGGTATACGTCCCCTTCGGGAGTCACGGAAATAAAACGCCTGCCAGCCCCGCATCCGACAAAGGCGATCCTGTTGCTCATAATCAAATCAACTGCAGTTTTCAATGTTCTAAACAAGGGCTTTTCCCCTTGATCAATCTGTTTGAGATATTGATCCGCCAAATCTATTAGGCCCGCCCTGATTTTGTTTAATGAGTGTTCGTCGAGTTTGATATTCTCATCGAATGAGCTCACGGGCGAGAAGTAAATCCTTCTGAAGCCATCTCTTTAAACTGAAGATAGTCTTCAACAAGGTTACAGTTATTATTTGTTAAGGTCGCTCTTGCGCCGAAGGGGAACGACTCGGAAAAACGACGAACGTTTTTGTCGATATCGGAGAAAGAGCCGCCTCCCGTCTTGTACGGGCGCGATGCATCGTGCTTGCATCCTGTACCATCGAGACTAATCAGAACAGAAAACCCGTGCTCCTTGAAAGAATTCACAGCAGTGTCATTCAAAAGCGTTCCGTTGGTCGTAATAGAATAGGTAAAGTTTCTATTGGGGTATATTCTTTTTGAATAGTCGACCGTTTTCCATATCAGCGGCTCGTTAATCATGGGTTCCCCACCAAAAAAGACGATCGCAAGCGTTTCGTTTTCCGATGAACTTGCGACGAGGTAGTCGACCGCCTTGAAGGCTATCTCGTCTGTCATCAGCAGAGGAGACGTTCCATAATCTCCTTTACCGGCAAAACAGTAACTACAACCAAGGTTGCATGCATGTGAAACGTGGAGTTCGATGGATCTAAGTTTTCGAGGCGTGTCTTTTGTTAAGAAAGTCCGCTCAGACAATCGTTGATACTCATCAATGTCGTCTTCAAGTTCTGCTATGGTCGTTTGGTCGTAGCCTTTCGCAGCAAGTGACTTTGTTAGCAACTTCGAGTTGACCGTTCTTCCCGATGCTTCAAATATGCGAAGCGCATCTTCTGATGCTTGGTCAACCTGAAAGCAATTGCGAGTGACCTCATCGAAGCAGTAACGACGATCACTTACTGAGAAAAATGCATACGTTCCTCAATTTCATGCTGGACTGGCACTAACCTTGTTTATTGTTGCGCAGCTATAAAAAACCACCAGCGGGGATTCGGTGTGCGGCCCAATCGGACTCCCAAAAGGTTCTATTTGAGACTGGCAAGCTTTGTGTTGTTGGCACTTCGACAGCGCTCTTTATTCCAACATGGAGCCTCGCAGTTTGAGTCGACTTGCCTCTGGAAGGTCCGATCTTAACTTGATTTAGGATGAAAACAGATTACAGGCGCGCTCCTCTAGAAAGAAAGGAAACCAATCGCCGCCTTTCACCAGGAAAGTTTTTATAGCCCACCTCGAGCAAAATGAAAGATGCGAGAGCGATTGGGGAACAACGCGAATCTCCCTTTTGGGTGGGAGCGAGCCTTCAGCCACCGGCGAACGACTCGCCCTGGTCAGAATCTGGAAGTGGTGCCGGGCCGCTTGGGCCTCCCCGGTGACTTCGTGGGGCTTACCTGCCTGACGTCGAGGAGTACATCCCGCAAGATTCGTTCCCTATGCCGTTTGCTCTCACGCCCGCCTTAGTTCCAAGTCGGGCGAGCCGCCGCGCTCATGCGACCCGTGGCGGCGACACGTCGACGCCGCGCTCGCTGAGCACATCTTCGGTCGCGGGCGAGCACGAGGTCGCGCCGGCGCATCCGCTGGGACTGCTGTGCGTGCAAAACGGCTACGTGGTGAGCGTCCCGCGCTGGATTCAGCCGAGTGAGGAAGGCGTTG
>ENA-OQMZ01000934-OQMZ01000934.1-human-gut-metagenome-genome-assembly--contig:-NODE-934-length-11438-cov-1.505526_pt1 | contig 11438 bp, 18 predicted proteins | sample MGYA00242621_ERZ504862 | MGnify/ENA primary metagenome ERZ504862 (study PRJEB26092, sample SAMD00036393) | human gut metagenome | host: Homo sapiens | study: EMG produced TPA metagenomics assembly of... | reverse complement strand
AACAAAGGTAGGTGTAGCACGCTCTACGTTTTTTGAATATATGGATTATATGCGTAATGAGCTCAATATAGTGATACTTACGACAGATCTGCCAAAACCTATTATTATAGTAACAAAAGGGCTATACGATTCATTGAAACAATGGATTGCATAGGTTAACCACAGTCCATACTCACCACAAATTACACGAATTAACGCACGCTTAATCCCAGCAAGCTGATTCTTATGCTTTGCACGATTCCGCTGTGTGTAACTTGTGGTAAACTAACAAATCGGCTGACACGCAAAGTAAAACAGAAGAAACGATTATGAGCAAATTTCCTTTCTATAAACAATTGGACGGTATGGACTGCGGTCCCACTTGCCTGAGAATGATAGCCAAATATTATGGCAAAACATTCTCCGTGCAACAACTCCGCGAACAATCCTACATACAGCGTACCGGGGTGAACCTGTTGGGCATCAGCGAAGCGGCAGCAGTATAGGATTGCGTGCCACGGGCATCCGCACCTCTATGGATAAGCTGAAACAACAATCCAAACTGCCCTGCATCATCCATTGGAATCAAGAGCAACTTTGTAGTGCTTTACAAATAGAAAAGAAAAAAGGAAAAACTTGGTTCTACATTGCCGATCCGGCTTACGGACTGTTGAAATATGAAGAACAAGAACTGAAAAAGTGCTGGATCAGCACTACCCAAGGGGGAATAGAAAAGGGAATCGCCATGCTGCTGGATGTCACACCGCAATTTTATGAGGCAGAACCGATAAAATATGAAAAGCTGTCATTGTGGTATCTGTTCCACTATGTCCGCCCATACAAAAGGCTATGATGCAACTCGTTATCGGACTGCTGGCAGGCAGTTTGCTGCAACTGGTCTTTCCTTTTCTTACACAAACCATTGTAGACCAAGGCATAGGACACCGTAATTTGAACTTTATCCAGTTAATTCTGGCAGCCCAGCTCATGTTGGTATTCAGCCGCACACTTATCGAGGTAATCCGGCGTTGCATACTGCTCCACATCAGTACGCGTGTCAACGTGTCACTCATCTCGGATTTCCTCTCCAAGCTGATGCGGCTGCCCATGAGGTTCTTTGACAGTAAACTGGCCGGTGACTTGATACGGCGTATCGAGATCATAACCGGATAGAAAGTTTCCTTACTCAGTCTGTGCTCAACATACTGTTCTCCACCCTTACAGTAGTCATCTTCGGTATTGTGCTGGCTATTTACAGCTGGAAAATATTCCTGATTTTTATTCTGTTCAGTCTGGCATATATAGGCTGGGTGAAGTTGTTCATGCGAAAACGGGCAGACCTCAACCGAAAAAAATTTCGAGCTGATGTCTGTCAATCAGAACAATCTGATGCAGCTTATCTACGGCATGCAGGATATAAAGTTGCTGGGCTGCGAGCAGCAGAAACGCTGGGAATGGGAAAATATACAAGCTTCTCTGTTCCGCATTAATATGAGTTCACTCAACTTGGGGCAGTGGCAACAGGTGGGGGCAGTACTTATCAACGAGGTGAAAAATGTATTGATTACCGTCCTTTCAGCCACCGCCGTACTGCATGGAAGTATCACGTTGGGCGTAATGCTCTCCATACAGTATATCATCGGACAGATGCAAGGCCCTGTTACTCAGTTTGTATCTTTCATGCAAGATACGCAGGACGCCCAACTGAGTCTGGAGCGTTTGGGCGAGATACATGGCAAGCCCGATGAGGAAACGGAAGGCATGGATCAGGAAACTGAAATATCCGGCAAAGACCCCATCCGGCTGAATAATGTCATCTTCACCTATGGTTCCGAAAAATCAAAACGAATCATCAAAGGGCTTTCACTGGATATACCCGCCGGAAAAACCACCGCCATCGTAGGCTCAGCGGAAGCGGAAAAACAACACTGATTAAACTGATGCTGGGATTCTATCCTCCCACGGAAGGAACGGTTACCATAGGAAGGCAATCGCTACAGAAAATCAGTTTCAAAGAGTGGCGCAAGCATTGTGGCGTGGTGATGCAGGAGTTTATCTTTGGAGATACCATAGCCAATAACATCGTTCCGGATGGAAACATGATAGACAAGAAAAGGTTGCTCTTATGCCCGTGGAAATGGCAAACATACGCGACTTTGTAGAATCATTGCCTCTGAAATACAATACGAAAATAGGCAATACGGGACAAGGACTGAGCCAGGGACAGAAACAACGCATCCTGATAGCACGCGCCATCTACCGTAATCCCGATTATCTGTCTTCGACGAAGCTACCAATGCCCTCGATACGGACAATGAAAAGTAATACAAGGTAATCTGGAGAAGTTCTTCAAGGACAAAACAGTAGTTATCGTAGCCCACCGCCTGAGCACCGTAAAAAATGCCGACCAAATAGTGGTGTTGAAAGAGGGAGGATAACCGAAAAGGGAACGCACGATGAACTGATTACCCGACAGGGAGATTACTACAGACTGGTAAAGAATCAGTTGGAGCTGAGTGCTTAGGAAATCAGAAAATTGAGAATTAAAAATTGAGAAATAATAGCAAGAAGGTATGGAGAAAATCTACAAACCTGAAACTGAAGATGCCGGAAAGGTGGAGGTATATAGCCGGGAAAACAACGATATGTTGGGCGATATGCCCCAATGGCTGATACATACGGGAAGCTATATCGTTTATGGTCTTATCGTGTTTCTGGTTGCCGGAACCGCCTTGTTTAAATATCCCGATACAATAAAGAAAGCCGTCACCATTGATGATATGGGTAGTGTGGAATGGATTACCGCCAATCAGGGAGGAATGATAGAACGTTTCTTCATAGAAAACCAATCGCAGGTAAAACGGAATGACACATTGGGCATACTGAAAACACGGCCTCACTAGAGGATGTGCAGACATTCTGTAACGTACTTACCAACATAGAATGGTATTACAGAACCAATGACATCAACTATCTGCAAGATTATCCGTTCAATCTGATTATGGGGGAAATGGCTCCGGCATACGAGCAATTCACCCAAGCGGTACGTACCTGTGTCATGTATCAGGAATTCGACTTGTATCCGCAGAAAAAGAAGTTCCTGGATGATGAACTGAAAATACTGAATGAATCCAAACAGGCGAATGCTTTGGAAATACTCAAAGTAAAACGGGAAGAGTTCGAACTGGAGATAAACCATAAGATGGAAATGGGGAAAAACAGGAGGATGCTGGAACTGGCCTACGAGAATATGGTAAACAGCCTCAGGACCTGGGAGAATAAATACCTGATAAAAAGCCGACATGACGGCATAGTGGTATGGGGAAAAAGCTGGGGCATGAGCCACCGGGTGAATGAAGGGGACACCCTGTGCACCGTTATCTCTAAACAACAGGCAAATCCTTTGGGACATATCAGATTGTCACAGGATGAAGTGGCGGAAGTAGCAGTGGGAGACAAAGTAAATATAGAACTGAATAAATATCCTACTCACTCCTATGGAGTGCTGCCGGGAAAAATAGCATCCATTTCTTTTGTTCCGTACAATAAAAGCTATGCGGTGGAAGTCGCTTTTCCGGAAGGGCTGACAACCACAAACCATAAAGAAATAAAATATGAAATAGATCTGTCCGGCAAAGCTGAAATCATCACTTCGAGCCGAAGCATTCTGAGCAGGATTTTCGCACCTATATACGAACTTTTCAAGGAAAAATAAACCGATTCATAACCTTTATAAAAAACACATGATATGAAGAAAGAAGAAGAAAACGGCAAGAAACCGGAATACATCAACTATTCTGAAGAAGAACAATTATTGGACTTGAACGAACTGATGGACGTACAAGGTGGCATAGATGACAAGGAGTTATCCAAATGTGGCCTGGGATGCTATACAGGCGGATTCGTCGATCCTACAAAAACACAAGATGAAAATACCGGAAATGAATAAAGTATATGTGCTGAACCCTCATTATCATCTGAGACATGATATTCACAGGGTCGCATTATTCTCCAGTACGGGGACAGATACCGACTGCTCCCGGAACTGGCATACTTTTATTCACCCGCTGCAAGCTGTCATGCTGAGTTTTTTCACGTATGACAGACCTTTGCAGACAACTCTCCCTCTGCTGTGCGACTTCTTCTGCCGGAGCAAGGAGGAGATGATCAAATGGGTATCGGACTTCATTGATAATCCGACCCCCATTTATACCTCCTCCCAGCAGGGAGAAATTTATTTTCCCAAACGTATATTGATTGAAGCGGAAAAGGCAGGCAAAGCATTGCGTTTTGACCGGCTGCAAGCAAATTCTTTTGTCTGGAAAAAACTGGATCTTACTACAAGAAGGCTGTATTCCGGTCCGTTGCTCCTCACATTCATGCTGACCAACCAATGTGTCACGCATTGTAAGTATTGCTATGCAGATACATCAACGCAAATAAAATCCCCACTCACCACCCAACGCATGATGGAGCTGATCAAGGAAGCTTCAGACCTGCAAGTACAACAAGTAAATCTGATAGGTGGTGAAATATTCCTGCATAAAGACTGGAAAATCATATTAAAAGAATTGGTAAAACGGGGTATTGCCCCCGAATTCATATCGACCAAAATGCCTGTAACCCAAAAACTGTTGCAAGATGTACAGGAAACAGGGTATCAGGGAATTGTTCAAATTTCACTGGATGCCATTCATTCCGAAATACTGACCGCCTCACTGGGAGTAAACGGAAATTATGCCAAAGAGATGCTTCACGGCCTGCAATTACTGGATGACAGCGGACTGAATTATCAGATTTCATCTGTGCTGACCAACTACAATTGCCAGATGAATGTCTTGGCAGAATTACTGCATGAATTATCTCATCTGAAGCATATACGCGACTGGCGTATTATCCCCGCCAGTAATTCCATATACAAAGAGTATAATGTATTTTCGCATTTGAAACCTACTAAAGCGCAAATTACAAAGGTATTCAACCAAATACGCCCTCTTCTCACACAGGTTTCCTTTCCCGTGATTTTAGGGAAAGAAGTAACCGATAAAAACTATCAAGATACCTGGGGTGGAAGCCGGTGTTTCAAAGGAAGCGAATGCTCTGCATTGACCACTCATATGTTTATATTGCCTGATGGTAAAGTGACTGTATGCGAGCAACTTTACTGGCATCCACAATTTATCATAGGGAATGTAACCACACAAAGTCTGAAAGAAGTCTGGCATTCCCTCAAGCCTTGCACCTTTGTTCCTTGTCACGTCAGGATATCAACAAAGAGAGTCCATGCAGGGAATGCGTCTTTTGAAGACTGTTTCAGTTATCAGAACCGTTGCTGGAGTGATATCATAAAAGCTTATGGAAAGGATTGTTGGGATTTTCCCGATCCGCGTTGCTGTTTTGCTCCTGCCATGAAAAATAAATTAAGTTATGACTGAAGACGAACTTGACAGAATAAAAAAATCATTTGTCCGTTCCAGTGACGAATGTCCCATGGAAGTGGCCTGTCTGCTCACTGTCATGAAATACTATGGCGGTCAACAAGATGCACGCACACTAGCCGAATGGTGTAAAGTAGATGGAAAATATACGTTGATGGGTATGAAACAGGCAGCTATACGTGCAGGAATGGAAGCGGAAATCTGCTTGCAAAACATGGAACAATTGTCCACCAGAAAATTTCCTGCCATACTTTTTGCCATCAATGATTTCGAAGTACCGGGATATGTGGTTTGTTATGGCATTCATGAAGGCCGCTTCATTATTTGGGAGCCGGGATTCGGCCCTATGCAATATTGGGAAAACCAAATGAAAACATTATGGATAAGAGGAATAACTCTTACTCTGTTTCCCACCCACGAATTTATGCAGAAAACGGATTTTCAACTAAAATGGTGGGAGTTGTATCCGTGGAGTAGGAAATGGAAAAGAAGACTGAACCGCTGGTATGAATATATCTGGCTAAATTATCCCTGGTTCAGGGAAATGGTAACACAGCTAAGACGGAAATGAATGGAGTAAGCCAAGTCCAATTATTCCATAGGGGCAGATTGAACCCCTTAGCCGTCAAACTAAGTTTTTTATTACATACGATTCTTTTGTTCTGTGGAGACCAAAGCCCCATAGTAGGTGATAAAACCAGCGAGGCAAAAATCTTATCATAGTCTGGTGCATTAATCATATTAATTAAAGCAATCGTAGGATCATCTTCTGAATAAGCTCCACTAAAAGAAATAATCGCATCTTTAACATATTGATATCCGGCTGATAAGTATACCCATTTATAAGTTGTTCCTAAAGTTATATTATGAGATAAAGAAGGTAATAAAAAAGGATTACCACCCTCATATGTATACCGATTAATATACATTACATTACTTCGCAACTGAGCATAATATGGACGAGAGTATAATAGTTGCGCATCTGAATATAGTTGTATTGTTCCCATATTTGAACTAGTGCAAGGTAGGAGAATAGTGGAATAGCCAACTGAAGAAATTGGTAATACTCCTTTTGTTTCATTTGATTTTATATTAAAAGCTCCGGTTTGATCACTGATAGTACCTTGTAAAAAAAGTAAAATCAGGCAAAGAAAACAACACTATATTGGCAAACTCTAGTGGCTGTTTTTTTATCCACTATTATTCCACTAATCATCTGTGCATGTATGCAAAGAGAAACCAGTAAGAGGCAGAAAGTTATATATAATTTTTCATAACAATATCAATTATTTATCGGTTAAACCGGAACGCAAATGACACAAATCTAACCTCCGGCAGGTTTATATCCATGCTGTACTGTTATTAATTTGTATCATTTGTGTTCCAATTTTAATTTATAGAACGAAATAAATCCGCGTTCCATCCATCAATTCCCATTTATCATCCGGTGGTATGATGGCGGATAATCATTATGTATCATGCATCGCCGCATCTTACATATCTTTTACAAACAGACCTGTTAAAACCGGATGTGTCAAAACTAAACTATCCGCTATATCCTCCTTGGGATTGGGCTGAAAAATCTGAAGGATTTTTCAGCCGAACTTACGGTGCATTACTTCCGGAGTCGTGGACGGTGGTTCGGGCAGACAAATATGTAAAGTCCATTCCATTGGGAATATATGAAATGATAATCCTCAATCATACCACAAAATATTTGTTTATAGAATGGGATGACGGATGGAACACGGATTTTTTTACTTTACCTGTCATTGGGTTTGCAAGTACAAATTTAAATTTTAAGTCCGTTTTTGTCCGCTTCGTCCGTGTAGTTCGCATTCCATCCCCCCGTTTTATAAATTTCCATTTATCATCCGGTGGTATGATTGCGGATAATCATTTCAAATAAGATAAAATATGTTATTTCATATTCTTCATTTATTCTTCCCCTTCAAGTATTCATAAAAAGCATATTGCGCCCGTACCGGTTCTTCTTCCGGATTCCTTTTCAACACATTATTCAGATTTTCATCCACCCAACCGGCTTTTCTGTTATCTTTCAACTGAATAGCCAGCATATCTATCAGTTGTTGTTTCAGATCTTCGTCAAGAATGGGGGTAACGGCCTCTATACGCCGGTACAGGTTGCGCCTCATCCAATCCGGCGAACCCATGAACAGAAACGGTTTTCCTCCATGGTGGAAATACCACACCCGGGCATGTTCCAAAAAGCTGTCCACAATGCGAGTGATACGGATATTTCTGCTATAAGGCTGATTGGGAATCAAGCAGCAGATACCACGTACTATCAAGTCTATTTTCACTCCTGCCTCACTAGCCTTATATAATTCATCTATCATGCAGGATCTTGCAGCGCATTCATTTTCAAGATAATCCGCGCTTCTTTTCCCGCCTTTGCCATATTTATCTCATATCCGATACGTCTTCTCAGTTCCGGCAGCAGATTAAAACGGGCTACCAACAAACGCTTGAATTTGGGTTCAGTCACTTCTTTCTGTAATACCCGGAATAAAGTATACAGATCATTCACAATAATCTCGTTGGAAGTGAACAAACCGGAATCAGCATATATCCGGGCAGTCTTCTCATTGAAATTTCCGGTACTGATATAAGCATAGCTGCGAGTCTGTTTTCCCTCTTTGTTATACCGCAGTACAAGTGCCACCTTGGCATGCACTTTCAATCCCGGTATACTGAAAATAATATGTATCCCCGCCCGCTTCATCATCTCGGCGGTAGCCAAATTGTTTTCTTCGTCAAAACGGGCCTTAAGTTCTACAAAAACAGTTACTTTTTTACCATTCTGCGCAGCAGCAATCAGCGTATTGATAACAACCGAGTTTTCCGCCACCCTATATTGGGTAATCATGATCTCCTTACAGGACGGATCATGAACGGCCTCATACAGGAAATGGATGAAATGTTCAAAAGAATGATAAGGGAAATGCAACATCAATCCTTCTTGCTCACATAACGGAATATGGATTCTTTCTCATCCAAACAATTCAATGTCATGGGACGAGGTTTCAATTGGGTACAAAGTTCCTTACTGGGATTAGGCAGATGAGCTAAATCCTCCAAGTTCAAGTGTTTGTCTCCCGGAACCAAATCATCACGATTGATGCCAAATGCATCGACCAGAAACTCCAGATAATCCGCAGGCATCTTTCGGTCATACACAAAACGGCATACAGCACCTATTTACGCTTTTTCACCTTTTTACGCAACTGTTCCACCATTACTTCGGAACTGGTTGCATCATCCACGAAAATATCGGCGTCACGAGATATCTTGCAACAATAACTGCAATCCAAATCATAGCCCGGAAACATACGGTTGATATTCGCCTTTATAATATCTTCCATATACATCAGGTAAAAGTTTTCTCCCTGTCGGGGAAGTTCTATGAAACGGGGAACTTTGCTATAAGGCAATTTGATAATATAGTATTCCTTTTCCCCCGTGTCTTTGCGCGTCACGCGTACCGACAGATACAAACGGTTGTCAACGTAAAAAAGTCTTGATTCGATTCTTGCATACCGGAACAGGTTGAAGATAGGGAAAAATTTCTTCCTTAAAGAAATTACTGATAAACTCCTGATGAAAAGGCTCTACCTCCTGTTTACTTTGATAAAAATAATATGATGCCTGCGCAAAGCCGGAACAATCTTATGCTCATAAATGCGGATACGGTCTTCCATCTGGCTATTGACAGCTTCGGTTATCTGATGTATCAGGTGTCTGGCTTCTTCCTGTGTCATATCATCACTTTGGCCACCGGAAGCGATGGCTTTATGTTCCGCTACACGAATCTTGTAGAATTCCTCCAGATTAGAAGAATATATAGAGATAAAGTTAATCCGTTCATACAACGGAAGGGAGTCGTCATCCGCCTCCAACAACACGCGATAGTTGAAAGACAACCAACTGATATCACGCTTGAAATAATGATATTTGCTCTCCATATTATGCTTAGATTTGTTCCAAATATAGTACCTTTGTCGATAATAAACAAAAAAACTATGACAAGAATCGGATTATTATCGGATACTCATGCATTTTGGGATGACAAATACTTGAAATTACTTTGAGAATTGTGATGAAATATGGCACGCCGGAGACATCGGCTCGGTGGAAGTCGCCCGGAAACTGTCCGCTTTCCGCCCCTTCCGGGCTGTATATGGAAATATTGACGGGCAGGACATACGCAGACTTTATCCTCAAACCAACCGCTTCACCGTAGATGGTGCCGAGGTGTTGATAAAGCATATAGGCGGATATCCGGGCAACTATGATCCTTCCATCCGCGGCAGCCTGCTGGTGAAACCTCCCCAGCTTTTTATCAGCGGACATTCGCATATATTAAAGGTGAAATATGACAAGACACTGGATATGTTACACATCAACCCGGGAGCAGCAGGTATTTCCGGATTTCATAAAGTGAGAACATTGGTACGTTTTTGTATCGATAATGGAGAATTTAAAGATTTAGAAGTAATAGAACTGGCGGATAAGTTGTAAGATTAAAAAATCTTTCCGAACTTTGCACGCACTAATATCAAAAACAATATGAAGACTTATCTCGTTACAGGAGCTGCCGGATTTATCGGAGCCAACTATTTAAAATACATCCTGGCCAAACATGACGACATCAGGGTGGTGGTACTGGATGCCTTGACTTATGCCGGCAATCTGGGAACTATTGCATCAGACATTGATAATGAACGTTGTTTCTTCGTAAAAGGAGATATATGCGACCGTGATTTGGCAGACCAACTATTCTCAGAATACAAGTTTGACTACATCGTGAATTTTGCAGCAGAAAGCCATGTAGACCGCAGTATTGAAAACCCACAATTGTTTCTGCAAACTAATATTTGGGAACCAAACCTGCTGGATGCGGCCCGCCGTGCCTGGGTGACGGGAAAAGATGAGAATGGTTATCCTACCTGGCGTAAAGATGTACGTTACCACCAGGTATCTACAGATGAGGTATACGGTAGCTGGGAGCAGAAGGTTTCTTTACTGAAACAACTCCTTTATGTCCGCACAGCCCATATAGTGCCTCCAAGACAAGCGCTGATATGATTGTCATGGCTTATCGTGATACTTACAAAATGCCGGTAACCATTACCCGCTGTTCCAATAATTACGGTCCGTACCATTTTCCCGAAAAACTGATTCCGCTGATCATTAAAAACATTTTGGAAGGAAAGAAACTTCCCGTATATGGTGACGGAAAGAATGTACGCGACTGGTTATATGTAGAAGACCATTGCAAAGCCATCGATTTGGTTCTGCGCAAGGGTCGCGAAGGGGAAGTATATAATGTAGGCGGACACAATGAGAAAGAAAACATACAGATAGTAAAACTTACCATAGCCACTATTCACCGGATGATGACGGAAACTCCCGAATATCGCAAAATCTTGAAGAAAAAAAGAGTTGAACGATAAAGGTGAGATTTCTATCGACTGGATTAACGAATCATTAATCACCTTTGTCAAAGACCGTTTGGGACATGACCAACGTTACGCTATCGATCCTACCAAAATCACTAATGAATTAGGATGGTATCCTGAAACAAAATTCGAAACCGGTATTGTAAAAACAATCCAATGGTATCTGGAAAATCAAGCATGGGTGGAAAATGTAACAAGTGGCGATTACCAAAAGTATTATGAAAGAATGTATAAAAACCGATAAAGAATACATCTTATAATATTTAAAAAAGTCCCCAGATAAGAAAGGCGTTCTTATCCGGGGACTTTTTTATCTTAATATTTCCAACACCAGATTTCAGCTATAATAAAACAATAAAATAGAATTTGATATAGATATGTTCAACAACATAGCATATTCACTTTTATCTTCGATTACTTTCGTATATTTTTGCGCCTACAAGATAATTATAACACAAACAGTGCACTAAAAATAAAATAAAGAAATCATTTAAATAATTTATAAAATATAAAATCATAAAATAGCAAAGAATAAAAG
>ENA-OQMZ01000933-OQMZ01000933.1-human-gut-metagenome-genome-assembly--contig:-NODE-933-length-11447-cov-2.559541_pt1 | contig 11447 bp, 16 predicted proteins | sample MGYA00242621_ERZ504862 | MGnify/ENA primary metagenome ERZ504862 (study PRJEB26092, sample SAMD00036393) | human gut metagenome | host: Homo sapiens | study: EMG produced TPA metagenomics assembly of... | reverse complement strand
CACCTCTCCCGAAGGGAGAGGCAAGACATCACAGAGAACAGATGCTGCTAAATCTGGGATTGCCCTTGGCTCCCCCTTTGGGGGAGCTGGCAAAGCCGAAGGCTTTGACTGAGAGGGTTCGCAACCTAAAAAAGCCGCCACACATCGCTCTGTGCAGCAGCTTCTCTATTATAAGGTATTATTCCTCCATCTGCTTTGCCAGAAATGCCGCCGCCACGTTCACCGCCTTGAGCTGGGCGGCATCGGGCCGGGCAGTGCGGTCCTCCGTAAGCAGGCCCACACTGCCGGTGACATCCCCCGCCGCAATGATGGGCACAGCGCACAGCAGCGCCCGGGGTGAGCCCTCACAGGGCAGCAGTGCCTTTTCAGGCTGCCATCGCTCTGGTAGGGTTTGCGGCTGTCCATCAGCTTTTCCAGCGGCTGGCTCACGCTGCGGTCTGCCAGATCCCGCCTGCCCGCACCGGATGCCGCCAGAATGCGGTCCCGGTCTGAGACAAAGGCCGTCAGGGCAAAGCACTTGCTCAGCACATCCACATACTGGGCCGTCACCCCGCTCAGTTCCCCCATGGGCGAATACTTTTTGAAGATGACCTCACCGTCCCCCGTTGTAAAGATCTCCAGCGGGTCTCCCCTGCGGATGCGCTGGGTGCGGCGGATCTCCTTGGGGATGACCACCCGCCCCAGCTCATCGATGCGGCGCACGATGCCGGTTGCTTTCATAAGGTTCCCTTCCTTTCCATGTTCCGGTTTTGCTTCCAGATTTCTGTGAAGTATGGTTATTCTGTGGAAACAGGAAGGGAATTATTCATTCAGCTCCTGCCGGAGCGCTGCTTATCCTCATACATCCGGTGGTCGGCCAGGATGCGGATGGCACACACATCGTCACTGTCACTTGGGTAGACCGCACAGCCGCAGCTGGTGCTAACCTGCACTTCTGCATCCTTCAGGCGGTAAGGCTCCCGGATGGCTGCCTTGATCTTTTCCACCCGGCTCTTGCAGAACCCCTCCGTTACGGTTCCGTTGACGATGAGGGCGAACTCATCCCCGCCGATGCGGAACACCGCATCGCTCTCCCGCACGCAGCCCCGCAGGCGGCTGGCCACCTCCTTGAGCAGCTGGTCGCCCACATCGTGGCCGTAACGGTCGTTCACAGGCTTGAAACGGTCAAGGTCGAGGTAGAACAGGACAAACGGTGTCCTGTTCAGCTCGTTTTCTTTCAACAATGCGTCAAAATAGCGTTCATTATACAGTCCGGTCAGGCCGTCGGTGTTGGCCAGGTCCTCCATCTGCTGGCGGGCCTCCCCTTCCTGCCGGAGGGCGCGCTCCTTTTCCTCCACGCGCAGGCGGGCATCGGTGCGGACACCGTGCACCAGCACGATGCCTGCGCAGAAGAACAGCCCAGCCAGCAGCAGGATGGTGGCGTTCTGGATCTTCCGCATTCCACTGTCCACCACGCCACGGCCGACGATGCCCACAATGGACAGATGCTGAAAGCCCACAGCTGGTAGACCAGATAATAGCTCTTGCCCTCAAGCCAGTAGGAAAGGCTGCCGCTGCGGCCCTCTGCCACGTCCTGCCGGGCCCGGGTCAGTGTGCCCGCATCCACCTGCGCATACTTCTGCAGGTAGTCGAACAGGTTGTCCATCCAGTCCTCGATCTCGCTCTTGGGCTCCTCCGAGAGCATCACATCGCCATTGGGGTGGATGATGTAGCAGTCGCTCTGCCCGCCGTAGGCACTGCCGCCGATCAATTCCTCAATGGTCTTATTCCGATAGCTCACGGCAAGGCTGGTGTAGGTGGTGCCGTCGATCTCCACCGGCGCAATGGGCGCAGAGTATACCACCCGGCGCTCCCCGCTCCGCATGATGTAGCTGGACACCGTAGGCTTGCCGGTGCGGTACATCTCCTCAAAGGCCGTCCAGAGGTGATCCACTTTTTCATGCTTGCCCCGGATGCTCCAATATTCGCAGTTTTCATTGAACAGATACACGCTGCTATACCGCCAGATCTCCCGCTCGGCTCATAGCTGCGCAGGCGTTCCTCCGCCAGGCCCTCCTCATTGGCAGCCTGCAGGCTCTTGCCCCACTCGTTCAGCATGTTCCAGTTGCTCCGGCTGAAGATGGTAAACGCCTTATCCACCTGCTCATAGGTCTCCAGCAGGTTGCGGGTGCCTTCGTCATAGAACTGCTGCCGGATGTACAGGACGTACCAGCACAGACCTGTCACCACGACCATCGCCAGCAGCAGCGCAGCTGCCGTCCATCTTTCTTTTTCCTTCCACATATTCAGCTTCTCCTCAGCAGAGTCCCAACTCTCTGCCCTTTTCCGACCGCATTTCCACAGCCTGCGAAACCACGCAATTCCGTCGAATCAACACTACCAAATTCTGCTTTTTCTGTCAAGGCTTTCGTCAAAGATTATTCGCTGCAAATTTGGGGCATTCTTCTATCCTTTTGCTGCTGTGTATGTTATAATAAAATGTATGGATTTCCGAGGGGGTGCTCTTATGCAGCAGATCGTGATATTGGGCGGCGGTGCAGCGGGCCTTGCCGCCGCATTGGCCGCCGCCCAGTCTGCCCCGGCAGGGGCAGTGCGGGTGACGGTGCTGGACCGCAACCCCAGGTGCGGCAAAAAGCTGTTGGCCACCGGCAACGGCCGCTGCAATCTGGACAACACCGGCATTGCACCGGAGCAGTATTTCACCGCTGACCCCGCCGCCCTGCGGCCCCTGCTGGCCGCGGTGGATGCCGCCGCACCGCTGGAATGGTTCGCGGCGCTGGGCCTGTACACCCGCACCGATGAGGCCGGGCGGGTGTACCCCTACTCCAACCAGGCCGCAGACGTGCTGGCCCTGCTGGAAGGCCACCTTGCCCGGCTGGGCGTGGAGGTGCGTACCGGCTGCACTGTGCAGACCCTGAGCCAGAACCGCAGCGGCTACACCATCCTGTGCGAGGATGCCGAGGGTCAGGACCAGACCCTGCGGGCCGATGCCGTCATCTGCGCCATGGGCGGCAATGCCGGGCCGCAGTTCGGCACCGACGGCTTCGGCACCCGATTCGCCGCCCAGTGCGGCGGAAAGCTGGAGCCGCTGTACCCCTGCCTGACCGCCCTGCAGACAGCAAAGCCCAACCGATCTCTGGCCGGCATCCGGGCCAAGGCCGCTGCCACCCTGCTGGACCTCGACCGCCACTGCACCGTGCTGTGGAAAACGGCGAGGTGCAGTTCACGGACTATGGGCTTTCGGGCATCTGCATCATGCAGCTGTCCGGCCATCTGGCCCCGGGGCGGGGGCCAAAGCGCCCGGCCGTTGAGCTGGACCTCTTCCCCATGCTGGACGAGACTGCCCTGACCGCCCTGTTTGCGGCCCGGGTGCCCCTGCTGCCGGGCAAGGCACCTGCGGATTTCTGGACAGGTCTGCTCAATCCCAAGCTGGGCCGCGCCCTGTGGGCAGCGGCAAAGCTGCCTGAAAAACCGGTGGACACCCTGCCGGATGCCGCCTGGCAGGTGTTGGCCAACGCGGCCAAGCACTGGCTGTTCGAGGGCCTGACCCCCTGCGGCTGGAAGCAGGCCCAGACCACCGGCGGCGGCCTGAGCCTGACCGAAGTGACCCCCAGCTTCCAGTTCAAGGGCTGCCCCGGCCTTTACTTTGTGGGTGAAACGCTGGACTGCGCCGGCAGCTGCGGCGGCTTCAACCTGCACTGGGCCTTTGGCAGCGGCATCGCCGCCGGGCGTGACGCGGTGCGGACCTGAAGCGGCCTGCCCCGAAGCCAAATCAAAAGAAGCGATAAAGAATGACCCTCTCCATCCTGCATCTGACAGACAGACTGCAGGGACGGAGAGGGTCATTTTCGTTTCAGATACGCTTGTGTCTCCCGGACCACCACCCCCGAAAGCCCCACCACGCCCACAAGATTGGGCAGCATCATCAGGCCGTTGAAGGTATCGGAGAGCGCCCAGGCCAGATCCAGCTTCATCACAGCACCCACCAGCACCATGGCCGCAAACACCAGTTTATATCCTGCGGCGGCACGCTCCCCCAGCAGATACACCACTGCCCGGGTGCCGTAATGGCTCCACCCCAGCGTAGTGGAATAGGCAAACAGCAGGACCGACACCGCGATGAACTGCGGCCCGAACGCCCCAAACACCGTGGAAAAGGCCTGCCCCACCAGTGCGGAGCCCGCCACACCGGTCAGGGCCGCACCGGTGTCCAGATCCACAAGGCCGCTGGTGAGTACCACAAGGGCCGTGAGGGTGCAGACCACCATGGTATCTGCAAACACCTCGAACATCCCCCACATTCCCTGCTGGACAGGCTCCTCCACGTTGGCCGCGCAGTGCACCAGCACCGACGCGCCCAGTCCTGCTTCGTTGGAAAAGGCTCCCCGCTTGAATCCCCAGCTGATGGCCCGGGCCATGCCGTAACCCAGCACCCCGCCCCCGGCGGCCTGCAAGCCAAACGCCCCCCGGAAGATGGCCGCGAATGCCGCCGGAACAGCCGCCCAATGGACACAGACCACGGTCAGCGCCCCGAACAGGTAGAACAGGGCCATGAGCGGGACGATGGCTCCGTGACTGCGGCCACCCGCTTCAGCCCGCCCAGTATGACCCGCCCGGTGAGCAGGGCCAGCACGATGCCCGTTGCCACCGGCGGCACCCGGAACACTGCCTGCAGATTGCCCGCGATGGAGTTGATCTGGCTCATGTTCCCCATGCCGAAGCTGGCCAGCACGCAAAAGCAGGCAAACAGCACCGCCAGTGCCCGGCCAAAGCCGCCGCCCAGCCCCTCGGCAGATAGTACATGGGCCCGCCGCACCATCTTCCGGCAGCATCCCGGCGGCGGTAGCAGATGCCCAGCACGTTCTCGGCATAACTGGTCATCATCCCCAGCAGGGCCATGACCCACATCCAGAACACAGCCCCCGGCCCGCCTGCCAGAATGGCCGCCGCCACGCCCACGATGTTGCCGGTGCCGATGGTCGCCGCCAGCGCCGTGCAAAGGCTCTGGAACTGGCTGATGGCTTCATCGTCCGTGTGGGCGGTCACATTCCGGTCCAGGAAGATGGCCCCGATGGTGTGCCGCATCCAGTACCCGAAATACCGCAGCTGGAAAAAACCGGTGCGCACTGTCAGCAGACAGCCGGTGCCAAACAGCAGCGTCAGCCCCACCGGCCCCCATACCACACCGCCGACCACCGCGTTCACCCGCGCCAAGCTCTCCCACATACACAAACGCCCCCTGTGCTCTACTGTATGGCACAGGGGGCGTTTTCATGCCCGGGCAGCGGTTTCTGTATAAAAAAGCGCATCCCGGCCCACCCTGTTCCAAAACGGAACGGAGGAACACGGGATGCACAAGAACGGTTGGAGGCCCTTCTGGGCTGCTTTGGGGGCGGCACTTCTGGTGCTGCTTCCACTGGTGGGCGGCACAGTCCTGCTCACCCGGCAGATGGTGCGCACCCGCATCCAGACCGCCCAGCCCCAGAGCGGGGTGCCCATCCAGCTGCCCCGGGCCGAGCACCGGATGACCCTGCTTCTCTGCACCGCCGGGGAGCAGCCGGGCTTTTGCTGGTCTACCTGAACGCCGCCCAGAACAGTCTGAACCTGCTGGCCGTGCCGGGGGAGCTGACGGTTCCCTTCAACGGAGAGACTGCCAGCCTTGCCCACTGCTACGGAGCGGCGGGGCCCGCCCGGTGCCGTCAGGCGCTTCTGGAGGTGCTGGGCCTGCCGGAGGATATGTTTTATCTGGCGCTGTCCCCCGCCGTGCTGGAAAAGACCGCTTCCCGTTACGGGCCGGTGCGGGTGGGGTTCTCGGGGGCACTGACTGCCAATGAGCTGGCTGAAACCGGGCTTTCCGCCGCCGTGCAGAGCATTTCGGCCAAGGAGGCCCATGCCCTGCTCTCCGGCTGGGATGCAGGCGGCACCCTTCCGCCTGCCCGCCGGGCCGCTGTCCGGGCGGCAGTATGGGAAGCCTTTTTCCGGCAGGACCTCGCCCTGCTGCCCGCCACCCTGCCGGATGCCCTGCGGGCCAACAGTGCGGCCCTGCTCACCGACTTTGCCGCACAGGATTACACCCTGCTGGCACAGTACTGGAATTTCTGGCCAACAACAGCGCCCTCCCCCACGCCGAAGCTCTGCCCGGGGCGTGGGATGCAAAAGCGGGCACTTACACGGTCACAGACGCTTCCCGGGCGGCGGTGCAGACCTTCCTCAGCGTTTCGCCCGCTTCGGGGAACGATGCCTCGCTCAGGGAGCCATAGCCCAGCACAAACGTACCGGAAAATTCCTGTTCCCCGCCGGTCAGGTCATAATCGCTCAGTAAACTCAGGGCCACGCCCTGCGCCTTTGCGGCGGCGCGAAGGGCGGCATCCGGCGGGGCATTTTTCAGCCTTGCCAACAGATGCAGGCCGGTGTGCAGGCCGGTCAGGGTCAGCTTGTCCGGCGCAAAAGCAGCGTGCAGAGAGGCAGCCAGCGCATCCCGCCGGGCCTTGTAGGCCACGCGCTCCCGGGCAAGATGCCGGGTAAAGTAGCCCTCGCGGATAAAGCGGGCCAGGGTCTGCTGTTCAAACCGGCTGACGGTGCAGGAATAGATCCGGTACTTTGCCCGCCAGGCGGGCAGCAGCTGCCGGGGCAGCACCATATAGGCGATGCGGATGCCGGGGGCCAGGCTGCGGGAACAGGTAGAGAGGTAGACCACCGGGCCGTCGGCCCCGGCCATGCCCTGCAGGCTGGGCAGGGGGCGGGTATCAAAGCGGAACTCCGAATCGTAATCGTCCTCTATGATATACCGCTGGCCCGGGCAGCGGGAGGCCCAGTGGAGCAGCTCCGTGCGGCGGCCCGCCGGCATGGTCACGCCCGTGGGGAACTGGTGCTGGGCGTGACATAGCACACCACCGCGCCCGAGCCGGACAATGCCTCAACAGAAAGGCCGTCCGCATCCACAGGCAGGCAGCAACACGCCACGCCGTTGTTTTCCAGCACCTGCTTCGCGCGCTGGTAGCCGGGGTTTTCCACCGCCGTTTTGCCGGGCAGGAGCGGGGCCAGCAGCTCAGCAGATACTCCATACCGGCACCCACCACCACCTGCTCGGCGGTGCACCGCACGCCCCGGTATTCCTCCAGATAGTCCGCCAGCGCCTGCCGCAGTTCCACATCCCCCTGTGCATCGCCATGGTCAGCAGCTGGGGCGAGGAATAGAGCAGCTCCTTCTGCAGCCGGGCCCAGGTGCGGAACGGGAACAGCCCCGGGTCCACGCCCCGGGTGGACAGATCGAACCGGACGGGCGGCTCAGCCGCTTCCGGCGGAGCGGCAGATACCGGGGGCGGCACTTCCTCGGGCCGGGTGGGCAGGGCAAGATATTCCTGTACATAAAAGCCGCTGCGCTCCCGCGGCTCCATGTAGCCCTCGGTCGCCAGGATCTGATATGCCGCGTCCACCGTGTTGACAGAAACCGACAGCTCTGCCGCCAGCCGCCGCTTGCCGGGCATCCGGGTGCCCGCCGGAATGGCCCCGCTGCGCATCTCGGCGGCAAGGCTCTCATAGAGCTGCTCGTACAGCGGCACCCCGCTGGCGGCATCCAGTGCTGTTGTCAGATGAAACATAAGACCTCTCCCCTTTTTGGATGCTTTGCCAAACTGACCCCATAAAAAAACTTTATTCTGGGTATTTTCATGGTGCCAGTTTCGCGTATAATAGGAGCATACCAACCACACACCCAAATGTCAAGTAGTTTTATGGGTAAGTGGCTTTGAAACGGGCGAACGATCCTGCAAAACAGGATGGAGGGGGTTCGCCCCGAAGAAAATCGGAGGGAAAAATCATGTCTACAACTGCAATGTGGCTGCTGCTGGCCGTGGTGATCGTTGTCATCCTGTTCGGCAGTGTGCTGTACAAACGCACCTTTACCACCAAGGAGCTGGCCCTGACCGGCGTTATGGCCGCGCTGAGCCTGGTGGCATACCTGTTCTTCCGCGTGCCGTTCTACGGCGGCTCCTCGTTCCATCTGGCAACACCTTCACCGCCCTGACCGCCCTGCTGCTGGACGGCGTTTCCGGCGGCCTGGCCGGTGCGATCGGTCTGGCTCTGGCCGATATCCTGGCCGGTGACCCGGGCTATGCCGTGACCACCTTTGTGCTGAAGTTCATCATCGGCATCACCTGCGGTGCCGTGGCCCACAAGGTGTTCAAGCTGCGCGATCTTGACCGCCACAGCAAGGGCTACCTGCTCAAGGTCATCGCGGCAGGCGGCTCCGGCCTGCTGCTGAACGTCATCACCGACCCGTTCCTGGGCTATTTCCGCAACATTTACATCTTTGGCCAGGAGTACACCGTGCACAGGCCCTGTCCAAGATCGCCGGTGGTGTCACCTTCGTCAACAGCGTAGCCTCCACCATCTGCGTGGTCATCCTGTATCTGGCCCTGCGCCCGGCTCTGGAGCGCGCCGGTCTGCTGCCCAAGGGCGAGAAAAAGTAAGCCTCTCATCTCTTTCTGACGCATAGATGGAAAGCCCCCGGCCTGTATCCTCAACATGATATGCTGCCCCTAGAGTAGACAGAGTAAAAAGAAAACTCTGCGTACTCTGGGGGTATTTTCATGTCAAGCAAGAACAATCACGATACAGCGGAAGCAAAATATCAAAAAATGTCCCGTGTTGGACGCTGCAAGCTCACGTCCGTGCCATGAATCGAGCGTCCTAACGCCGATTTGCACAAAAAATTCGCCATCTCCTTGTGGAAACGGCGAACAAAAATCTTATATTATTTTTTCTGTCTACTTGACGGGGCACTTCACGGGCAGGCGATGCGGGACAGAAGCGCAGAAGATCAGCCTCGATGAGCTCAACAGTCTTCATCTTGACGGGGGTGGTGGCTTATCGTTCCAGTCGGTGCGGACGGAAGCGATCTTATCCACGACCTCCATTCCGGCAACCACCTTGCCGAAAGCGGCATACTGGCCGTCCAGATGGGGAGCGTCCTTGTGCATGATGAAGAACTGGCTGCCGGCGCTGTTGGGGTTCATGCTGCGGGCCATGCTGATCACGCCGCGGGTATGCTTAATGGGGTTGTTCACACCGTTTGCAGCGAACTCGCCCTTGATGTTCCAGCCCGGGCCGCCGGTGCCGTTGCCCAGCGGGCAGCCGCCCTGGATCATAAAGCCGGGGATGACACGGTGGAAGGTCAGGCCGTTATAGAAGCCCTCGCTGACCAGCTTCTTGAAATTCTCACAGGTGATGGGGGCGACTTCCTCATTCAGCTCAATGTCGATGATGCCGCCGTCTTCCATAGTAATGCGAACCATAACGCTACAATACTCCTTTTGTGTTGACCCCGCAGCGGGGTGTGTGGGGCAGAAATGCCTGCCCGGATATCCCTTATAGTATACCATAGGTTTTGCGGGTTTCAACCACGCAGATGCAACCTTTTTGTAAATTCGTCAAAGTTCCGGGGCCGGGAGCCTGCTTATTCCATCTTCATCCGCTTTGTGATGAGTTGGCCGTTCTGTACTGTGCCGTCCGAGATATAATACTTCCACTCGGTCGAGCCGTCGGACATCAGGTACTCCACAGCAAACACCTGCCCAGCCTGGATTTTTACAGGGTAGTTGTCGGCTGGCAGAATCTCACGGGGTGTCGGCAGCTCCTTGAAGTCCTCGTATGCGTCTTCCAACCGCCAGAACTTTCGGATCTTGTAGCCCTTTACCATCGAAATATCCTGCTCACCGAAATAGGAGGCTGTATAGGTCTTTCCGTTGACTTCCAGCGCGTCGATCCGTTCCGGTTCCTGCGTCAGATCTTTGGTATGGAGATGTTCCCCATAGTTCTCGCTCAACTGTTTTGCCATGCGAAAGTCCGAGTTCCGATACTCCGACTCCACAATATGTGTACTTCCATAGATACCCATGATATCGGTGCGGCGTACCGCTTCCAGCTCCTGATAGATGCGCCGGAAGTTCTCCACCATCCGATCCTCCCGGTATCGGACCGAAGAAGCTTCATCCGTCGCCTTGATCTCATAGTACCGTTTGCCCTGTTCCATGTTTTCCTGCGTACGTTTGTACTCTTCGGTATCCTTCTGCCCGTTGGCTTCCAGATAGGCCAGATACCGCGGCCCGGTGCTTTCCCAGGTATGGCCCACGTCGGTGCCGTGGAACACGGTTTCCGGGTACTGCTCCTTGATCTGTTTCAGAAAATTTTTCATGACCTCGGTGCCGCCTTCTGTGCTCCCCAGTCCTTGAACTGCAGATCCAGCAATTCATCATCGTCGGCCTGCATCCACAGGTTCAGAAATTGTGCATCCGTATACGGGAATTCCACAAACAGATCCCGCATTCCTTTTTCGTAATACTCGCCCCAGATGTCAAGTTCCCGATTCAAAATCTTCTGATTACTGTGCGTTTCTCCGTAAAGATAGATTTCGCCCTTCGGCCCGTTTTTTACATGGTTCCAGAGCAGCCCTATCAGCAGGGCCGCAATCAGCACGATGGCAGCATATTTCCAGCGTCCGGTCTTTTTTTCTGTTTTCATTCCAATTCCTCTTTCATCTCGGTCATATCCGCCCAGAAGCGTTTGGGGCAGTGGGTCATACGGCCTTTTTCGTTATGGCGGGCCCTGATCTCCAGCGTTTTGTAAAACTGCTTCCACAGGTCCTGAAACTGCTGCTCCCGCTCATCGGGCGGTGGAAGCGTCAGCGGTTCGGTCAGCTCCATGAGCTGAGCCTTGTGGTTCTGGTACAGCAGCACCGCCTGATGGACGGCATCGTAGATCAGGAAGTTCTCCTCCGGGAAGCGGCCGCAGAAATGCCCGCGCAGGAGGGGCAGAATATAGTTTTTGGGGTGGATGACTGCACCCAGCATCCCATCGTGCTCCTGAAAACGGACAAAGCCCTGAAACTTGTCCACTTCCCAGTCCAGGCTCTGCTTCATCTGGTAGAGGGGAGCCACCTCCGGATGTCCCCGCCGCTTGACGGTGCCCGGCCCCAGTGCAAAGGCCAGGTGCAGGAACCGGATGAGCCGCAGCTCCTTATCCTCCCAGCCCGAGAGAAAATCCCGGGTGACGAGGGATTCCGTCTCTTCGCCCAGCCTAGCGCGGAAGCTGGCAAAGACCGCCGGGCCTTTGCGCGGTCAGTGGGGATCTCCTTCACAGGGTAGAGGGTAGCCGTCTCCCGCTCCGGGGTCCAGACCGCGAAGGGCAGCTCATGCTGGGCAAAGCTCTCAAACACACAGCAGAGAAAGCCCTCGAAGCTGCCATCATAGAGGTAGACCACGTCGGCATCGTGGAGCTTCCGGGCGGGGCTTACAGGCTCTGGCCAGACATTGCACTGCCTCCTCCCGCACCATTTTCTGGGCTGTGCGGGGCGGCACGCCCTGCTCCACCAGCGATCCACGGCGGGCGGCTGAACATGCTCAGCTGCTCCACCCCGCCGCTGAATACGTTGGGTCGATGAGTGCCCGG
>ENA-OQMZ01000932-OQMZ01000932.1-human-gut-metagenome-genome-assembly--contig:-NODE-932-length-11450-cov-1.699903_pt1 | contig 11450 bp, 13 predicted proteins | sample MGYA00242621_ERZ504862 | MGnify/ENA primary metagenome ERZ504862 (study PRJEB26092, sample SAMD00036393) | human gut metagenome | host: Homo sapiens | study: EMG produced TPA metagenomics assembly of... | reverse complement strand
ATGGGAGAAGGAGGATTCTTAGCAGAGATCGGGTCTGTCGATTTCGCAGGAGGAAATGTCGTTCATATCACATCAGGGGTCAGTGGTCTGGTATTAGCTTTAACACTTGGAAAACGTCGTGGATATGACCAGGGAGCCTACCACGTACATAATACACCATTTGTTATTTTTAGGAGCTGCACTGTTATGGTTTGGATGGTACGGATTCAATGCAGGAAGTGCTCTTGCAGCAAATGGACTTGCAGCACATGCATTTATGACAACATGTGTTTCAGCAGCCGCAGCTCTTGTTTCATGGATGTTGATCGAAGTATTTTCAGAAGGAAAAACAACTTTAGTCGGAGCTTCCACAGGATTAGTTATCGGACTGGTAGCAATCACACCGGGAGCCGGATTTGTTCCAATGTGGGCAGCAGTGATCTGTGGATTATTAGTAAGCCCAATCTGCTACTTCGGTGTAAAACTGATCAAAGGAAAATTAAAGATTGATGATGCATTGGATGCATTTGGATGTCACGGAATCGGTGGTATCTGGGGTGGTATCGCAACAGGATTATTTGGAATGACATCCATCAATGGAGTCGCAAAATGGAATGGATTAGTGTTTGGAGAAACAAGATGTTTGTTAGCGACAAATCATAGGGATTCTTGTATCTATCGCAGTTGCAGTAGTCGGAAGCCTGATCTGTATCGCGATTGTCCGTATCTTTACTCCATTAAGAGTTGAAGAAAGAGCCGAGAAAGTCGGATTGGATGTATCAGAACACGGAGAGAATGCTTACCCAAGTTTTAATGGTTTAGATTAAAAGAGGTGAAAATATATGTTGATCAAAATTAATGCAATCGTTCGAGAAGAGAAATTCGAAGATGTCAAAGAAGCTTTAAATAAAATCGGAGTTAATGGAATCACAGTATCACAGGTTATGGGATGCGGAGCACAGAAAGGTTTTACAGAAGTTATCCGTGGAACAAAAGTTGATATGATGATGCGTCCAAAGATTAAATTTGAGATCGTCGTATCTTCTGAAGAATGGGAAAGAAAAACGATCGAAGCTATTCAGAAATCTGCATTTACAGGAGAAGTTGGTGACGGGAAGATATTCAGTTACGAAGTAAGGAATGTAGTTAAGATCCGTACCGGAGAACGTGATGTAGATGCATTACAGGATTAGTTCTTAAAATATCTACTATTATATAGAAGAAACAGGTGATTTTTGTGGAAAAAAATAAAAATCACCTGTTTTATTGTGTATAAAATTATAAAATATAATAAGAAAGATTCATTTCTTGTAATGTGATAAAATTCGTGATAAGATGATAGCCAATCAGAGAAATAATTTTGACATTAGGAAGAGAAACATATTATATAGAAGAAAGAAGACAAGGAAAGAATGAAATTAGTAACACTAGTATCAAATAATGTAGGAGTTGATACGTATCTGGAATTAAGAAAAGCGGTCAACTTTAAACCATTATCAAGAACACAGGCGAGGAAAGCCTTAGACAACAGTTTGTATATCGTCTGCGCATACATTGATGCCAAGATCGTTGGAATGGGACGACTTGTAGGTGACGGGGCGGTCATTTGTTACATTCAGGATTTAATGATTCATCCAGATTATCAGCATTATGGAATCGGAAGTGCAATCATAGAAGATCTGATCGAGTATGTAGAGAATCTTTGTGAAGAAGGAACCGAGATCATGTTGGATCTGATGTGTGCGATCGGAAGAGAACCATTTTATCACAAACATGAATTTATTTCTCGTCCAACGGACAAATTAGGACCTGGAATGATTCGCTATATTAGAAAGTAGAGGAAAAAATATGGAAGATAAGAGATACGATCCGTATACTGGATACGAGATTAAAGATGAAGATCCAACACAAGAATATCATACACAAGATGATGATCCATATAGACGATATCGTTACGAAGATGATCACATAGAACAACCACAGCAGGAGCAGACAAGTGGAATTGCGATCGCAACAATGATCCTTGGAATCATAGCAGTTGTATGCATGGTCAGTTGTTGCTGCACGCCAATCGCAATTATTACTGGGATTGCAGCGGTCATTTGTTTTGCGGTGACACCAAAAGTCAGAGGAACAAGAGGAAATAAGGCGAAAGCAGGATTGATTTGTGGGATTATAGGCATCATTGGTTCTGTGATCTTGATCACAGTTTTTGTTGTGAATATTTTGCTTAGTTCGGATTTTCAGAATGAAATGAAAGAGTTTAATACACATTATGATACATATATCGATGAAATGATGACTCTATATAAGATCATAAGAAGTATGCCATGCTTCTTTAAGGAAGTAACACATTTCTATTGTCCGGCATGCGGCGGTACAAGAAGTGTGATCGCACTGCTGCATTTGGATATTGAGAGAGCATTTTTATGTAATCCGACCGTTGTATATACCGGGGTTATATTTCTATGGTGTATTGCAGGATGGATGGTAAAGAAACTGACAGCCAGAGAGATGAAGAGCATGAAGCCGAGATTGTGGATGTTGATTTTGGGAGTGTGTATTTTCTTTGGATATGCGGTGATCAGAAATATACTGGTGTACCAGTTTGGATATGATTATTTGGGAGACCTCATTCATTACACAAAATTTAATTAAATATTTGTCACAGATCAAAAGTGCCATCTTTTTTGTAACAGAAAAAGATGGCACTTTTTAATGCTGCCAAAGTAAAAGGTCTATTGCTTGTACTTGTATAAGAACACATTGTATAATAAACATAAAGAAAGAGGTGTCATATGAAAGAATGGAAAGAATATTTATTTAAAGTCAATGGATTTGAAATGACAGCGGTCTATAACGAAGACACGATCCAGAAAGTTTTTCTTCCTTTATTAAAACAATTACAGCAGTTACAAAAAGAAAAAAAGGAACGGATCATTGTATTTATGGCAGCACCGCCGGCTGTTGGAAAGACAACATTATGTGAGTTTTTGGAATATTTATCAAAACAAGATCAAGAGTTTACAGACATTCAAGCATTAGGATTAGATGGATTTCATTATCACTCTGATTACATTAATTCTCATGATGCGATCGTGCTTGGAGAAAAAGTTCCAATGAAGCAGGTAAAAGGATGTCCGGAAACATATGATACAGAAAAATTAAGACAGAAACTTGAGAAGATAAAAATAGAAGATATTTTATGGCCGATTTATGATAGAAATCTTCACGACGTTGTGGAAGATCAGATTAAAGTTACCAAAGATATCATTTTGATCGAAGGGAACTGGTTACTATTAAAACAAGAACCATGGAAATCCATGCAGCAATACGCAGACTATAAAATCTTAATTCTGGCCGAGGAAGAGATGTTGAAAGAACGTCTGATCTCAAGAAAGGAAAAAGGAGGTCTCACAAGAGAAGAAGCTGTGGCATGGTATCAAAACAGTGACAGTAAAAATGTGACAAGAGTTTTAAAAAATTCCTGCCGGAAACATTTGAATCTGCTGTTACAAGTGGAACAGGATAACGATTATTTGCAAGTAAAATAATGACCAAATTTTTGCAGGAAAACAGAAGATATTAGTAACAAGTGAAAGCTTGCAACCCACGTATAAATAGAGTATAATAAACTCGATGTGAAAAAAGTTAACGAATTATATGGAGGACAAACTATGTTAGTATCAGCAAAAGAAATGTTAAACAAGGCAAAAGCCGGACATTACGCAGTTGGACAGTTCAACATCAACAACTTAGAATGGACAAAATCTATTTTATTAGCAGCAGAAGAGACAAGATCTCCAGTGATCCTTGGTGTTTCTGAAGGAGCAGGAAAATATATGACAGGATACAAAACTGTTGTAGGAATGGTTAACGGAATGTTAGAAGAATTAAACATTTCTGTACCAGTAGCTCTTCACTTAGACCACGGTTCTTATGAAGGATGCTACAAATGTATCGAAGCTGGATTCTCTTCTATCATGTTTGATGGATCTCACTATCCAATCGAAGAAAACATTGAAAAAACAAAAGAACTTGTAAAAGTTGCAAAAGGAAAAGGAATGTCTATCGAAGCTGAAGTTGGATCTATCGGTGGAGAAGAAGATGGAGTTATCGGCAGAGGTGAATGCGCAGATCCTAAAGAATGCAAATCAGTTGCAGATCTTGGAGTAACAATGCTTGCAGCAAGGAATCGGAAACATCCACGGAAAATACCCAGAAAACTGGGAAGGATTAAGCTTCGAAACATTAGATGCAATTCAGCAGTTAACAGGAGATATGCCATTAGTATTACATGGTGGTACAGGAATCCCTGATGATATGATCAAAAAGCAATCTCTCTTGGAGTAGCTAAGATCAACGTTAACACAGAATGCCAGATTGCATTTGCTGAAGCTACACGTAAATATATCGAAGATGGAAAAGACCTTGAAGGAAAAGGTTTCGACCCTCGTAAATTATTAGCACCAGGTGCTGAAGCTATTAAAGATATGGTAATTACAAAGATTAAATTATTCGGATCTGAAGGAAAAGCTGACGAATAAGATTTGCCATTTTTTGACGAAATTGAATATTGATGATGTAAATATCGATAAAGTAAGAACTCCACAGCGTATGCTGTGGAGTTCTTTATTAATCTTCAGTTTTATCAGGTGAGATGTAGATTTTGTAGATTTCTTCAGTTGTTAGATTAATATTCTGCGAAATGCATTCGTAAAGTGATTGAATGTTGTCAGGTTCTTCTTCCAGTTCGTCAGCAATTTGAATGAAAGATTTTGATTTCTGGATTTTCTTTTTTTATTAGTTGAATTAATCGGAAGGTTTCTCCTTCAGCACGCCCCTCAGCACGTCCTTCGGCTAGCCCTTCAGCACGTGCTTTTCGCTTCTCAAGAATCTTTTCTTCCCATTCCTGCATATATTTCACTCCAATCTCTTCGCTGGATTTCACAATATTGACGTGATTCTTAATTTCCTGAAGGCGTGAAGTAGAGCAAGATATTTCTTCAGTAGTATGTTCCATATAGTAAAGAAGCTCCTTTAATTCAGGACTAATATCTTCTGAATTTTTACCATGTGTATTTAGAAAAATTCGCGTAGCACCATCTTCTAATGGCTGACCAGTTTCAGCACAAGTCATTTGAAAAGTATATTGATATAATCCTCTTCCAAACAGATCGAAAGGTGCAATGATAATAGAATAACAGTCTTTCATATTCGAAAAATCTACTTCTCCAGGATCTAATAATTTGGAGTCAATCAGAGCCTGATAAAAACGACTTCTATGAGGAAGATTTTTCGTATTTTCTTTTTGAGCTTCTACATTATAAACAGCATCGGTTTCATCCTCTGCCCATACGTCAAGTCGCACTTGCCGTTTTAGAGGCGAAGTTCGATTTTCGTGTTCAGATTGTGGACGGCCTTTGATGGAGATATCTTCTCCAAGAATAATAGATAATATATTCTCAAATGTCTTAGGATCCTCCATAACTTCAGCAAATAAAAAGCGGTCAAGTAAAGTTAAATCTTGCAGCGATTTTTTATTTTTACTCATAAGTTTCTCCTTTCATTGTATTAGAAAATACAGAGAGTGGCAAGCACTGTTAGATAAGAAAATAAATTAAAAGATAGACAATTAATTACGTACCAGATATACTAAAAATATCTTTTGAATAAAGATATGAAAAAGAGGGAGAGGAGGGAAAATATGCAAGCAATCAAAAACAATGGTTCACATTACTCCTAATGATCATTCAGGCAGTTATGATCATCTTTATACAGCCAGAGATAGGATCTGTAAGTTTATGTAACCTTATGTTTATTGCAATTTTTGCAGAAGACGAGAGAAATGTATTCTTAAAACTTGCTTGGGAAGATAAGTTTTACTTTTATGTGCAATGCATTGTCATGTATTTGATGACACTGATCTTTGGACTTATCCTTGCACTGGATCATGGTTCAGGATCTATTACAGTAACAACGAAGGCATTTAATGCATTGCAGATGATCAATATTATCCTAAGGTTTATTATGACATATGGACTGATCGCACAAGAAGAAGACCGAAGAAAATTATATTTTCACAGTGTGCTAATGTTGGTATTCTTTGTTCTTACAGCAATTGCATATAGCTAGATTTTACATAAGATCATAAGGAGAGTGGAATGAAACAAAATAAAAAAACAGTCATGATCATTGGATGTATCATAACAATCTGTACATTCATAGCAGCAGTTTTGATCGGCTGGAATCATATGGTCAAGATCACAAAAGGACCAAAGAATGAAAAAGAGATCGGATATTATCAATGGAATCATGATCAAATGGATTCATTTTTAGATATTACAACATTTACATATCACGGAGACCGTTATGAGACAGCTGATGGCGGTGGAGATGGAGCCATGAGTTTTGGTTATCTGGAAGCTTCTATGAAAGGCAAAAAACCAGCATTTTGGCTGAAAGAAACGATGAATCAGACAGACAAAAAGATTGTCAAAACCATTTCTTGGTGGAAAGCTGCAGCAGAACCTGTCTATGCACTTTCATCAAACAGTGGCTGTGATATGGTCTTTCTTGATCCAAGTGATAAAGCCATGATGCAGACGGTATTTTGGAAAGTAAAAGACAGACAGAAGCTGGAAGCGTATTATACAAATTTTGATAATTACAATTTTAAACTTACAGAGTCCAAAACAAATGAACGAAAGACGATTTCATCAAAAGAAGCGAAACAGTATGCCAGATTGCAGCAGATTCGAAAAGATGCTCAAAATGTTAAAAAACAATATACCATTTATGGAGAAAGCAAAGATCATATCGCATATGTCGAATTTGATATCATGACAGTTGGTGGGAAACAATATCTAGGAAAAGACGAAGAGTGGTAGGAAAACTCAAGAAAAATTCTCAGAATGTCAAGGAAACCTTGACATTCTTTTTAATTCGACTATAGTAGTCTAGATAGGAACACGAGGTGAAAGTGATGGATAATGTAGAGCGTCTGATGGAATTCGGACTTACAAGACACGAAGCCAGTCTTTACATTTTACTGACGCTGGAAGGAAGCCTTAACGGATACGAGGCAGCCAAACAAAGCGGGATCTCAAGATCGAACGCTTACAATGCACTGGCAGGCTTGGTAGACAAAGGCGCAGCCTATATACAAGAGGAAGATACAGTTCGTTACACACCAGTAGCGATCGAAGAATTCTGCAGTAATAAGATCCGGCATCTGGAACAGAAGAAGACAGAGCTGATCGCGGAACTTCCGGGCAAACGCAAGAACGAAGGCGGATATCTGACGATCAAAGGCGAAGAACATATTTGCGATAAGATCATTGATATGCTGCTTTGTGCAGAAGAGCGTGCGTATATCTCTGTATACAATGAACGACTGGAGATGTTTCGGGAATACTTAGAGAAGATGGTAAGTGAAGGAAAGAAAGTCGTGATCATAACGAATGAACCATTTGATTTACAAGGAGCAACTGTTTATCTGACAGAATGTAAGAAAGAACAGATCCGATTGATCACGGATTTCTAAAGACGTTTTAACAGGCGCGATCACAAATCGTTACGAAGCACCAGCCTGTATTCCAGTAACAATAATCTGGTGGAAGTATTTAAAGATGCACTGGCCAATGAAATACAACTATTAAAAATGAAATAAATATACAAAAAGTATAGAAGAAAGGAACCAAACACCATGGCAAAAGTACCATTGTAACAAAAGAACAGTTAGATGAGATCGTAAAAAAATATCCAACACCATTTCATTTATATGATGAAAAAGGAATCCGTGAAACAGCAAGAGGATTATACAAAGCATTTTCATGGAATAAAGGATTTAAAGAATATTTTGCTGTAAAAGCGACACCAAATCCAACAATCTTAAAGATTTTAAAAGAAGAAGGATGCGGAACAGACTGCTCATCTTTAACAGAACTTATGATGTCAGATCGTTGTGGATTCGATGGAAGCGAGATCATGTTCTCTTCTAACGATACACCAGCAGAAGAATTTATTCTGGCAAAACAGTTAGGTGCAACGATCAACTTAGATGACATTACACATATCGAATTCTTAAAAGAATGTGCCGGAATCCCAGAAAAGATTTCCTGCCGTTACAATCCAGGTGGAGTTTTCGCATTAGGAACAGATATCATGGATAACCCAGGAGATGCAAAATACGGAATGACAACAGAACAGATCTTTGAAGCTTTCAAACAGTTAAAAGAGCTTGGTGTCAAAGAATTCGGAATCCATTCTTTCCTTGCAAGTAACACGGTTACAAATGAATACTATCCAACACTTGCAAAACAGTTATTTGAATTAGCAGTTAAATTAAAAGAAGAAGTTGGAGTTCATATCGGATTTATCAACTTATCTGGTGGAGTCGGAATCCCTTACCTTCCAGATCAGGAAGGTAATGACATCGCTGTCATTGGTGAAGGTGTACACAAAGTATATGACGAAGTATTAGTACCAGCCGGAATGGGAGATGTGAAGATCTTTACCGAACTTGGACGTTACATGCTTGCACCAAACGGACATTTAGTAACAAAAGCAATCCATGAAAAACATACACATAAAGAATACATTGGTGTTGATGCATGTGCAGTCAACTTAATGAGACCTGCAATGTATGGGGCGTACCATCACATCACAGTTATGGGTAAAGAAAACGAACCAGCAGATCATGTATATGATATCACAGGATCTCTTTGTGAAAATAACGATAAATTTGCGATCGATCGTAAATTACCAAAGATCGACATGGGAGATCTGTTAGTGATTCATGATACAGGAGCACACGGATTTGCAATGGGATATAACTATAATGGTAAATTAAAATCTGCAGAAATCTTATTAAAAGAGGATGGAACAACAGAAATGATCCGTCGTGCAGAAACACCAGAAGATTATTTTGCAACGATCAAAGGATTTAATTTCTAAGAAAAATTAACAGATCAATATGAGATGTTCCAAAGCAGGGCAAGTATAGGAAATTCTATACTTGCCTTTTTCATATATTACGAGTAAATTATATACAAGAAACAAAATGATACACGGCAAAACAGCATTTCAAAAGACGAAAGGCATTTATAGACAGGAGAAATCACATGAATTTATTTGACATCGTAGGACCAGTGATGGTCGGACCGTCGAGCTCTCATACAGCAGGTGCTGTAAGGATCGGACAGGTATCAAGGCACCTGCTCGGAGAATCGGTAAAAGAAGCTAAAATACTATTACATGGATCATTTCTTGCAACAGGAAAAGGACATGGTACAGACAAAGCATTAGTGGCAGGATTACTTGGCATGGCAGCCGATGACATTCGGATTCCAGACAGTTTTGACATTGCAAAAGAATCAGGAGTGAAATTTGAGATTGGAAAGATTCAATTAAAAAATGCACATCCAAACAGTGTAAAATTATTACTTGTCGGAGAATCAGGAAGGAATCTTGAGATTGTAGCCTGTTCCTTAGGCGGTGGACGAATTAAGATCTGCACAATCGATGGACTAGAAGCAAACTTTAGCGGGGAGTATACAACATTAGTCGTACACAATGACGACCAGCCAGGACATGTAGCAGAAGTAACATCAATGCTTGCTCATAAATCGGTTAATATTGCAACGATGCAATTATACCGTGATCACAGAGGTGGAAGTGCAGTCATGGTCATTGAATGTGACAAAGAAATACCAGAAGAAGGTCTGAACTTTTTGGAACGTCTGGAAGGAATCCAGAAAGTTACATATCTTGCTAAGATGAAGGAGGACTAGAGTATGGGATTTGCATCCGTAGAAGAGATAGAAACAAGAGCAAAAGAACAGGAATGTCAATTATGGGAAACAATTTTACATGATGATATGACAGAACGACAGGTAGACCGCTAGAGTCTATCGGGAAAATGAGCAGTATGTATCTTGCAATGAAAGATGCCAATGAAAGTTACGATAAAGACTTAAAGTCACAAAGCGGTCTTTCTGGCGGCGACGGTGAAAAGATGATGGAAGAGGTTAGAAAAATGCAGAATCTGACCGGTGAATTTGTCGGGACCGTCATGGCAAATGCTTTAAAAATGGGCGAATCAAATGCCTGTATGAAACGTATCGTAGCAGCACCGACAGCCGGAGCATGTGGGGTGCTTCCAGCAGTATTGATCACATATGAACAATTTCATAAAGTACCAGAAGCAAAGATGCTAGAAGGAATGTATATTGCGGCAGGAGTCGGACAAGTTATCGCAGAACGTGCCTGTATCGCAGGGGCACAAGGAGGATGTCAGGCAGAGATCGGTTCTGCCTCCTGTATGGCAGCAACAGCTATTACGTACATTCGTGGCGGCAGCACAAAGCAGATCTTTGATGCAGGAGCATTTGCCTTGAAATCATTATTGGGATTGGTATGTGATCCATTAGGTGGTTTGGTAGAAGTACCATGTATCAAGAGAAATGTCATTGGATCTGTCAATGCGATCACAGCCTCAGATATGGCAATGGCAGGCATTGAAAGTAAGGTTCCATTGGATGAAGTGATCGATGCAATGGCAGAAGTCGGAGACCTCTTGCCATGTTCTTTAAAGGAAACTAGTCAGGCAGGTCTTGCCCAGACAGAAACAGGCAAAAAATACATGCCGGAATTATAAAATATTTGTGAGTAAAGGAAGAAAAAAATGATAGAAGTATGTTGTGGAAGCTTCGAAGATGCCATGATGGCAAGTGAATGCGGAATCAAAAGAGTAGAATTAAACAGTGCATTAAGTTTAGGTGGATTAACACCATCTTTAGGAAGCTTGATCATGATCAAACAATACAGCGATATTGAGATCGTATCTATGGTAAGAGCCAGAGCAGGGGGATTCTGCTATACAAATTACCAGTATGAACAGATGCTTGAGAATCTTAAGCTACTATTAGCATATGGGACAGATGGAGTATCTTTCGGTTTCTTAAATGAAGACCGAACAATCGATAAGAACCGTTGTCAGGAATTCTTGGAAAATGTAAAAAATGAAGGACGCAAAGCAACATTCCATAGAGCATTTGACTGCACAAGAGATCCATATGAGGCAATCGAAACACTGATCGATCTAGGATTTGATCGATTACTGACAAGTGGACAGGAAGCAACCGCAGAAGAAGGAATTCATCTGTTAGCAGATCTTCAGAAAAAATATGGAAACCAGATTGAGATCATCGCAGGATGTGGAGTCAACGAAAACAACGCCCAGAAGATCATAGACAAAACAGGAATCAAACAATTACACAGCACATGCAGAGGCTGGGGAGTCGATGCCGAAGCTGGAAGTGGGAGAGAGAGTATCATCCAGGTATCCGATGAAGATGGAGATCGGTACCGAAGTGTTTCTGTAGATAGAATAAAGAAATTTGTAGAGATCTGTGGATAAATTTTTAATTTGTAGTTGGCCAACTGTAGATTTCGAATATATGAATAAA
>ENA-OQMZ01000930-OQMZ01000930.1-human-gut-metagenome-genome-assembly--contig:-NODE-930-length-11468-cov-4.862270_pt1 | contig 11468 bp, 11 predicted proteins | sample MGYA00242621_ERZ504862 | MGnify/ENA primary metagenome ERZ504862 (study PRJEB26092, sample SAMD00036393) | human gut metagenome | host: Homo sapiens | study: EMG produced TPA metagenomics assembly of... | reverse complement strand
CCCGTCTTCAGCCGTTTCGGCCGGTACGGCCGGTAGGACTCGTTCTCGTTGGACGGGAACCACGTGTCGCGTTTGATCTCCCTGCCGACCGTCGAGGCGTTGCGGCCGAGCATCAGAACGATCCCGCAGATGATGGTGCCGTTGCCGATCTCGATCCGGATGACCCGGCGTTCCTCTTCCGACAGGTGCGAATACACTTCTCCCATAGGTGCAACATCCCTTCGGACTGGTTATCCGGACAATCTCCAATCTAACGGGTGTTGCACTTTCAATTAGACAACGGGGCGGGCATGTCCGTACGAAAAACGTCTATCATGTGCACCATGGGGAACCCAAATGAAATTAGACTGGCGATAGTCGATAACGACGACTTCGTGCTGATGGGTTTGGCAGCGTTCTTGTCGCGTCATCTGCCGAATGTTCGGTTAGCTTGGAAGGCGAATACCGGAACCGATGCTCTGGAATATGCGACGGATCCCGCAAATGAAGCGGACATTCTGCTGGTTGACATGAGTCTGGAGGACATGCCCGGAGACATGGTGTGCCGGGAAATCAGAAGTCGTAACAGGATGTTGCCGTTGCTGGCGGTGACATCGTTCAGTTTAACTCGCTATGCGCGACGTGCTGCTGAGGGTGGTGCTCAAGGCATTGTGTCAAAAGCTGATTTTCCAGCGCTGTGTAAAGCGGTCAAGCTCGTCAGCGATGGTCATACTCTCTGTGTTCGAGTAGGAGGGGAGACTATTGGATTCGAGGATGTAGATGCTGCATATCATCGTCTGGTTCGACTTCCCGTGAATAGAATCGAAAGATTGTCGGAACGGGAAAAATATGCCATGGAACTATATTCACAGTCGTATAAGCCACTCAGATTGCCCGGATGATGGATGTTTCGGCAGGGACGGTGAAAACCTATCTTGACCGTGTTCAGAACAAACTCCATCTTACTTCCAGAGCCGAACTGATTGCCTATTGGTGGAGGCGGGAACGATGGTGAGACGATTGGCAATGAAAACGATACTTGTGGTTCGCAAGAAATGCTTGGGAGTATCGAAAAAAAATCTTGTTCTATCGATAGTGGCCATGACATGTCTTGCCGCATGTATCGCCGAATGGATTCTTGATTCTCCTGAGAGTTTGAATGATGGGTTTATTCGCATCGTGTACATGCTTGCTGTGAGTATGTTGCCGTTATATCCGGTACCGGCAACATGGGGGATTATCGTCATCGCATTCCTGAATGAATTGATGCCTTGCTTATCGCAATGCGATGAGTCATGGGGTGTTCTGGTATCTCTTGCGATTCAAGGCTATGCTGCTGTTTGGTGGAATGGTGTGACGGCAACGGTGCTGTTGTCTATTAGCGCTTTGCTGAATTATGCGATATATCGGGAGAATAGTGAATTTGGTTCGTTCGATGGTTCCATTAATTTGGTGGTGTTGCTTTGGTTTGTGTTTCTTTTAGGGGTTTGGCTACGGCAAAGGAACGGACTTGAAAAGAAAAAAGAGTTAGAAAAGAAAGCTGAAATTGTTCGATATAACTTACAGCTTGCTGAGGGGATGCATGATGCCATGTCTGGTGAGTTGACACGAATGTTGGTCATAGTGCAGGAAGGTATTGATGCATCGAAGGAAGAAGAGCTTAAGCGATGGAGAAAATTGCAGAACGGTATCAATAGGATATTCCAAGATCTGCATTCGGTTATGAATTATCTATCGGATGATGACCATAAACAAGATGATGTATTTCATGTAAGTCTTGCCGAACATATTCAAGCTACATTGAGTGAAAGTGACCGTCGGTTGCATGACAAAGGGTTTTGCGGTCATTCATCTCTTCGCGGTGTATCCAGCGCAATGTTGAACTCGTGGAATCAAATAATCGTTAACCTGTTGCGTGAAATTTACACGAATATTGAACGCTATGCTGACAAAAGTGAATATTCCGTCATTGTCACATTTTCAAATAATGCTGTTGATATTGTTCAGGTGAATAAATGTCGACAAAAGAGTCGGCGATGTGTGACTTTGGGAGCAAGAAAAGGGCTAAGTATATATTCCCGTTTGATATCTGGACAAGGAGGATTCATCAGATATGAAAAAGACGGCGAAGAATGGTCTTTCTATTGCATGTTACCGCTACTGACCTAATTTCTGATATGGCATAATGGAAACCATACAGGGCATAGTGAATATGTTGATATTTCTTCCTCCGTTGAACTGTTGCTTGGAGTGCTGGCTGACGCTCCGAATGTCAAACCAAGTACCGTAAGTATTAAAAGCGGTGTTCTCATGAGGGTTCCTTTGCGTCGGGGTGTGTCAATGATCATTGCACAACATGGATTCATATAAAAGTCCTTGTCCCCTAATGGCATACAAGTCATTGCGAAGCGGGAGAAAGCGCGTCATGCTTACAGTAGCTCTTCGCCTGAAGGGCAGGAATTAGGTAAGGAGGCCTATATGAGCATCAATGAGAAGTCCATTGTCGGTGAATCCTTCGAGGATCTGTCGGCGGCCGATATGGCGATGCTGACCGGTCGCAACGATGATGGCGTCGCGCCGGCGTCGCTGTCGTTCGCGGTTTCCGTTCTGAGCGTGTCTTTCTCGGCATGTTCGGCAACGGTCGTCACCCGACTTGCATCCTGTGGGAACTGCAAGTGAACGTTGCTTTACATGGGTCAGGTATGGATTGCGTAAAACATCCGACCCATACCTGACACTTGTTATCGTTAAGGGGAAGTGGCATGAAGGCGATTCTGTTTCGTGACTGCAAGGCATGTTTCCAGTCATTCAAGAACTGGGGTATGGTTCTTATCATTATGGTCACGGCAATATTCGTGGAGATGGTTGCCAGTGGCGCAGGCATTCTAGACCCATTTACTTGGGCTGTCTTTTTTGGACCGTTTTTCATCTATTCGTCATGCTCGGTGATGGTCTCCATCCTGTATCAGGATTTCCGAGATGGACTGTTTGAGCTCTATATACAGTCTGGTCGTTCCTATTGGAGCTACTGCTGGTGTAAATGCCTGTTTCCTGTTATCCTGACAGTGATTTCCGTGCTTTTGAATCTGGCTTTTATGCGTGTTTTGTCATCAGGCTTTCAGATAACCGCTGGAGCAGATGATGCAATTGGTGCTCTTATCGTATCAGTCTTAGGAACAATCGTCTGTTCTTTGGGCGCAATGCCGATGGTTTATGTCTCCCGGAACAGCGATCCGACAATGGCACAACTGGTTTTGGTGTTGATTGCGGTCCTGCTCCAATTGGCATATATGCTTGTGATCGTCAACGTGATGCCGCTGTGCCTGTTCTCGGTTGGTTATGTCGTATTGGTAGTGGTCGCCATCGGTATTTCAACCAGAGTATTCTCTCGATATTTTATCAACACCAATATCGAGCTGTGACATCTACTGGATTCGAAGCTTTTGGAAAGGTGGATTTCCATGACCAGCATGGTGGCCTATGTCGCTTCGCGTAATCCGCAGTCGCAGACGTTGCGGTCGGTTCGTCTGATACAGGATGCGGTCAGTGCGAACATTGACGCGGAATGGACGATTCTGACGCCGAATGACACGACGATCTTGCCGTCGGATGGTACTGCGAGCGAGTTTTCCACCGGTGTCGATCATATCGAGCTGAACGGACTGGACGATTCCGCCCGGGTCAAAAAAGCAATCGAACGATGCGATTATCTGATTCTCGGTTCGCCGACCTATGGCCATAACGTTTCCGGCGACATGAAGATTCTGATGGATCGACTCACCTATTGGGGGCATTTGTTCCATCTGGCGGGCAAACCGGGCATGGCAATGGTCAGCGCCACAACCAACGGGTTCCTTGAAGTCGGCGAACTGATGGAACGGTTCATGGAATCACTGGGCATCATCATTGATGAAACCGCATACCACACCACTTTTACGCCATTCGATGAGGCAATGGCCGATCAGACCGCCGCGGCTATCGTGCGGGCGCTGAACACACTGCGGGATGGCGTCGTGCCTGAAACCAGCGAAAGGCAGGAGCTGGCATTCCAATCCTACAAGCGTGACTACGCCCGACGAGACGGTAGCGATGCAGAATCGCGGTATTGGCGGGAACGCGGCATGTTCGACTGCGCGACGTTCCATGAATACGTCGAAACGCGGCGGAAGCTGCCGGAATCCGTCCACGCCGAACGGTAGGGGGACTTTCCATGAACGGTAACGTTGGAACGACCTGGGCGGCTTCTGCCACGACCCTTGAGGAACGGTGCATGGCGGCAACCGCTATGCCGGATGCTTTGCGACAGTATCGGGCATCGCACGCGGAAGACATACTTTCGGCAACGGTGGAATGGAAAAACCGACGGAACCCACTGCGGGACGAGGACTATCAAGGCATCGCCGACGCGCTCGGCGATGACGCATCCGTGGTCGAAACCGTCATCGCGGATCGGGAACGGAAACTGAGCGGCCATGTCGAGCCGGCATGGTCCGTTGAACTGCAGACGATTCTGAACCGTTACGACAGCGAGGAAGAGCGAGTCGAACGCACGGGGTATGCCACCGCCTTCGCACCGTTCGTCGCGTACGTGAAAGCGGAACTGCAAGCGTATATGTCGGCCTGTTCATTGCCGATGAATGACGAGCGCCTTATCGAACAGTGCCTGAGCGCATACGTCGAGCGTCTGTTGGGCATCGGATTGAAAACCGTCGTATGGGAATTGCATGTCGCGCGTCAGGCCGGTTCGTTGGGCGACGGCGATGCGAAGCGACAATTGCGGCGATATTTCGAACTGCTGGCCACCGACGAATACCGTGGCCATATGTATGCGAAATATCCGGTACTGCTTCGTTTTGTCACGCAGACGACAGTCCATTACATCGATTTCGTCAAGGAAATGCTCGACCGCGTATCCATGGATCGCGACGAGCTCGCCTCCTTCGCAGGCGTCGGCGATGATTTCAGATTGGAAGATATGTCCATCGACCGTGGCGACGCGCACGACGGTGGAAGAGCCGTGGCCATGCTCACCATCGGCGGACGGAAAATCGTATACAAGCCGCGTGACCTGCATATCCATGAGCTTTTCGCCGGATTGGTGAGGCGATGCGAACGGACGAAGGGTTTCCTTCCGATGCGAGTGTCGGACGTGCTGACGAAATCCGGCTACGCCTATGAGGAATTCGTGGAACACGGCACCTGCGAGGATGCACGTCAGGTGGAGCGCTATTACACCAGATACGGTCAGCTGCTCGGATTGGTATGGCTCCTGCACGGCGACGACATGCACCACGAGAACATCATCGCCAGCGGGGAATATCCGATGGTCGTCGATTTCGAGACGATCGCCACGAACATGTGACCATGGACATGCCCGACGGCACCGATGCCGACATCCGCGTATCCACGATATTGCGGGATTCGCTGGCATCCTCCTGTCTGTTGCCGGCGAAAACGGCGATGTCGGCCGACGGTACATCCGTCGACATCAGCGCCTTCGAAACCGGTGAGCAGACGATGCCCGGCATCGTCGCGTCCCCGGTGGGATTGGACTCCGCCGATGCCCATTACGAGAGGAACGCCGTGACGTTCAGCAAGGACGGCTGCGCGGTGACATTGGATGACGCCGTTGTGGATCCGTATCATTACAAGCGACAGATTCTCCAAGGATTCCGCAATACGGTCGCCGCGGCGATGACCATCGACGCGGATGAATGGGATGCGATGCTGTCCGGCGAGGATACGACCGTGCGTGTGCTGGTGCGCAACACCAGCGCCTACGCCCGATTTGCGGATTTCATCCATCATCCGTCGGCGTTGAAGGACATGCTGGACGTCGAAGCCATACTGGAGAACCTGTATGTCTACCCATTCCGTGACAAGCGCATCTTCGCAAGCGAATACCGGCAGATGCTCGCCGGGGACATCCCCATGTTCACCGCACAGCTGACGGGACATGATCTGCACGCTCCCGATGGAACGACCATTGACGGCGTCTGCGAACGTTCGGTACGCGAACGGGTGCTTGACACCATCGGGCATCTTGACGAACAGGCCGCATTGCAATCGCGCATTATCCGCAACGCCTTGCGCATGGAACCCGGCATGGAGGACGCGCATCCGACGGCTTCGGTGTCGTCGGACACGGATGCGGAGCATTACCCAATCGAACTCGGCACGAGGATAGCCGACACGGCCATCCTCCAGGAAACCGATGGCACCGTATCATGGCTTACAGCGAACCGATCCGACACCATGGCCGCGGACAAGACCGTGGATGAACGGTACGAACCGGGGGCGCCGACTTCGGGACTCTACGACGGCATGGCCGGGACGGGCATGTTCGCCGCCGAACTGTATCGGCGGACACACGATGAGCGCTGGCGTGACCTGTGCACGCGTATGATGCGGAGTCTGATGCGCCGCAAGGACAGAGGCATTACGTATTCCGGCTTCACTTCCGGCCTGTCGCGAAGCTATTGCGCGTTACGCATGGCCAATGCCGGCATCACGTCGCCCGAAGCTCGCCGTTGCATGACGCAGACGGTTCGTATGCTGCCGGCATACATCGACGATATGCTGCCGAAGCTCCTGCAGCGCGACAATCCTCAACCGTCATTCCATCTGGATTACCTGACCGGGGCGGGCAGTTCGATCATGCTGTATCTGCGGCTGTACGACGTATTCCATGACATGCGCATAGTGGAACAAACCAGCCGGCTGGGGAGAACCGTCATCCGTGCGTTTCCCGAAACCCAGCGGAACGCCGACGAATCCGATGACATGCCGTATCCAACCGGTGCCGCGCACGGACTGGAAGGCATGGCCGTGGCGTTCTGGAAGCTCTACGCGGCGACGGGGAATCGCGAATTCGCCGAATTCGCCCGAATGCTTTGGCGGAAATCGGACGCTCGAAGAAGCGGTGCGAAACAGGAGGACGCCGGCAAATGGTGCCGTGGGAAGGTCGGCGTGCTCTGGGCACGCAATGAGCTGGCGGCCACTGCCGGCGCGGACGGCGAACGTTTCTTCGAGGATGAAAACGGACGGGCGTTCCCAGACAAGGCAGATATCACGGCGTTGCTTGGGAACGCGGATTGGGACGACGACGGCGTGTGCCATGGACGATGCGGCATGATCGACACCCTGATATCCATCGGCAATGCCAACGGTGACGAATGGTATCGCATGCAGGCACAGCGTCTGATGGACGACATGATCGCGCAGGCCCGTTCGTCGGGACGTTTCCGGCTGAGGCAATCCCGTGAATTCGTGGATCTGTCGTACTTCCAAGGGCCGGTCGGCGTCGCCTACACGATGCTTCGTCTGAACGACCCGTCCACGCCTCCATACTCGCACTGGAAACGCGATGACGGACATGACGGATACGAACACAACCGAATCGACGACAAGGAAAGACAATATGACCGCCGACCACATCAACCACGCCGACCGCACCGACAACGGCGAACATGCCATCATCGCCGTCGAACACGTCACCTTCGGCTACAAGAAGAAACAGACCGTGTTGGAGGACATCGACTTCACCGTGCCGCAAGGCCAGTCGCTGGCGATCCTCGGATACAACGGCGTCGGCAAGACCACGCTGTTCAGACTCATCGTCGGACTGCTGCGCCCCCGTGAAGGGCGATGCGTGATCGATAGGCGTCGGGTGCCGTCGATGCGCGACGTGTTCCAGATGACCGAGAACGGCAATCTCGTCGGCACGATGACCGTGCGTGACAACATCCACTTCCGGCAACTGCTGTTCCGGTCCGGCAAGGGAATCGCGGACGGCGGCCATACCGTCGACTCGAAACGGCTGGAGGATGAGCCGCTCGTCCGTGCCTTCGAATTGGAGGGGCATCTCGACAAGAAGGTGGCGGAACTCTCGACCGGTCTGCGCAAACGGGTCGGCATCGTCGCCGGCATGCTGTTCGACCCGCATGTCATCATGCTCGACGAGCCAAGCAACGCCATTGATCCGATCACCCGCTCGCTGCTCGTCGATTACGTCAACCAGCTTCGCGCCGACGAGCGCACTTTGCTCACCGTCACCCATGACCTCGAATACTGTTGGAATGTGGCCGACCGGATCATCATCTTGACGACAAACACCTCGTCAAGGATATGATGCTCGCCGAATTCGACGACTATGAGGCGTTCACCAAGGCGTCCACGCTCGGGCGTGACCGCACGCACGTCGACTTCGCCTTCCCGCGCGCGGACGGCAAGCATGAGATCATGCGTCGCCACCGTGTCCCGTTTATCGAACAAGGCGAGCACAGCGAATGCGGCTGGCCGCCGCAGCGATGATCCTCGCCGCATTCGGGCATCCCGTGACCATGGACGAGCTGCGCCGCCGGTACGGCGCTCCACGCGGCGGACTGAGCCTCGCGAACATCGTAACGGTGCTGTCCGACTCCGGCATCCGCGTACGCGCGGTCACGACCCCCAGCGCCGAAGCGTTGAAAACCGTCATGACGCCATGCATCCTGCATTGGGACGACAACCATTTCGTCGTGCTCGACCATTACGCATACGGCCGATTCCGCATCGCTGACCCGGCGAACGGGCGCCATGCCTATACGCCCGGCGAACTCGCGGCCCACTGTTCTGGCGCGGTGCTGATTCCGCAACCGACAAACGACGGCTGCGCAACCATTCCCATACGGCCTCGCAGCGGAACCGTCTCCATCCTGACCGGGTTCCTCCGCCGGAACATGCCCGCCATCGGTCTGAGCCTGCTGTTCTCGCTCGTCGTCCAGGGACTGACATTGATCGTGCCCGCAGGCACCGGCTATATGGTCGACCATGGGTCGCTCGCCGCCCAAAGCGGTTTCCCGCCGTTGGTCGCGACGATGCTGCTTGCCTCGCTGCTGGTCTACTATGCGGTCGGCGCGTTGAACACCGTGATGCTCACCCGCGTGCAGGTGCGATTCGGACGATACCTGTCCCGCCGATACATGACCGGCGTGCTCGATCGGGAGTTCCCGTTCTTCGTGAACCGTTCCGGTGGTGACCTGATCTACCGCGCGAACCTGGTCATGGTCGTCGAACAGATCGTGACCGGCAGTCTGCCGTCGACGGTCGTGTCGATGGTGTTCCTCGTGGTCTACCTGATCATGATGATCGCCTATTCAGTGCCATTGACGATGCTGACCCTGACGGTGTGCGCGGCGGTGCTCGTCGTATCCGTCATTTATTCCCTGCGCAACAGGACGCTGGTCGAGCGTGCGACCGTCGCGCAGGCTGACGTGCAACGCGCCTTCATCGAAACCTTCTCCGGCATCGAAACTGTCAAAAGCCTCAATTTGGAAAGCCACTGCTACGACCGCTGGTCAGCGCGTCTGGGAGCGCAGCTCGACTACCAGACTCGGCAAGGGCGGCTTTCGGCATTGCTGTCAAGCCTGTCCTCGGCGCTGGTGTTCGTGTTGCCGCTATGCGTGGTCGCCTTCGGCATGACCTTCGTGGGACGCGGCACGCTCGCACTGGGTGCCGTCGTCGGATTCATGTCATTGGCGTCCGCATTCGTCACGCCATTCTCCGGCATCGTCGCGTCATCAGCCAGATCATGGCGTTCGCCACCTATATGCGCAAGATTTGCGAGATGATTCCCGCCGGTGAAGGCGGCGGTGCGTCGCTTGAATGCGACGAACCGGGTGGCGAACCGGGTGACGTCGGACTGGGTGACGGCGGACGGTCCGCATGTGGTGGGCCGAGTGGTGACGAATCGGGTGATGGCATACTCGAACGGTTGCATGCCACCGGCGTGGGATACTCGTACACGGCGTTCGACGCTCCCGTTCTCTCCGATGTCGATTGCGACATCCGCAAAGGCGACAAGATCGCCATCGTCGGCCCCACTGGCTCGGGCAAAAGCACGCTGCTGAAACTGCTCGCCGGACTCATCGAACCCGTCTGTGGCACGGTGACCATCAACGGCGGCGGATGCCGGATTTACGACGCGGACAGCCGATGGAAGGCCGGCAGGCTGGCGTATGTGCATCAGGAATCCACGGTGTTCAACGAAACCTTGCGCGACAATATCACGCTGCACCGTCCGTGGCTGACGGATGACGACATCGTCAGGGCGTGCGAGGTTGCCGGCATCAACGAGGGGATGATGGATCCGGTCGTCGGCTTGGACGCCATGGTCAGTGAACGCGGCATGAACCTGTCCGGCGGCCAACGGCAGAAGGTCGCCATCGCGCGTGCGGTCGTCGAAGACCGGACTTCCTACTTATGGACGAACCACCAGTGCTCTGGACAACGATACCGAGCGACATGTCATGACGGCGTTGCTCGACTCCGACAATGCGTGCATCGTCGTGGCGCACAGACTCGCATCGATTCGGGATTTCGACCGCATCCATGTCATGGATCATGGGCAGATCGTCGAATCCGGTACGCATGACGAACTGCTGCAGGCCGGCGGATTGTATTCGCGGCTGTACCGGCAGGAGTGAGTGTTCCCTTACACCCTTACGCCTTTAAACCCTTACCCTTTACACCTTATCCCTTACACCCTCGGCTCATGAGGCCCCCCGGATTCAATTTGTAAGCGCAACGCTTGTGTTCGGGCTGGCTGCCTTCGATTGTAGCTTGGCGATCTCCTCGTCCCATACCTCGTTGGGCGTTTTGTATCCGAGGAGTTTCATGGGGGTGTCGTTGATCTCCCCGACGATCGCGTCGAGGTCCTCCTGGGCCAAGTCCTCGAACCCGGTTCCTTTGGGCAGATAGCGGCGGATCCTGCCGTTCCTGTTCTCGTTGCTGCCACGCTGCCAGGAGCTGTACGGGTCGGCGAAGTACGTGAGCATGCCCAGCGCCTCGTCCACCAGCATGTGCAGGCTCGCCTCCGTGCCGTTGTCCCACGTGCGGTCGACGCGCGCGGCCGGCGGGATGTCCTTGAAGATCTCGTATTCGGCCCTGGCCGTGGCGGACGCGCTCTTGTCGTCGACGAGCCGGGCGAACAGCCTGCGGCTCCTGCGCTCCACCTGCGTGTTCATGCAGCGCCTCGACGGCGCGGCGCCGACCACCGTGTCCGACTCGAAATGGCCGAACCCCTTCCTGGATCCGACCGCCTCGGGCCGGTCCGCGATGGGCACGCGCATCGGGATGCGCGGCCCTTTCGCCTTCCTGCCCTTTTTCCTCGTCCGGCGTTTCCTGCCGCGCGCCAGGTACTGGCGCAGGTCCAGCGCCCGCTGCGGCTTGGCGTAGATCCACTGGCAGAGGCACTCGTGCTGATCCGCATCGACGGGTCGCCGGCGTACTGGGCCTTCAATGTTTTGCTTCAATGTTTGTTCGACAGGTTCGGCAGTGTTTTTCCGTAGTGTGGGCTGATGGTTTTCCCCGGTGTCGTCATCGTTTCCCGGTGATGTGATAGGCATCGGTGCCGCCGCCTGTAATATTCCCGAGTTGCCAATCGGTTTTGATTCGGCCGGTTGCCGCCGGCCGGCGCTCGGGAAGGAAAGGAACATGGCGATACCATG
>ENA-OQMZ01000928-OQMZ01000928.1-human-gut-metagenome-genome-assembly--contig:-NODE-928-length-11482-cov-1.625275_pt1 | contig 11482 bp, 16 predicted proteins | sample MGYA00242621_ERZ504862 | MGnify/ENA primary metagenome ERZ504862 (study PRJEB26092, sample SAMD00036393) | human gut metagenome | host: Homo sapiens | study: EMG produced TPA metagenomics assembly of... | reverse complement strand
AGCGATTTCACGATTTGAGAGCCCTTCTTGAAGCCAACGTTCAATCATTCTACGTTCAGTTAGTGTTAAATGTTTACTTTTTTGGTGTATAATAGTTTTGCATCTTAGAGTCTTTCTAATTGTTGTTGTGGTGATTACAATTATATCTCTCTGAGATGTTTTTTGATACCCTTAGGTGGCTAACTTCATTTTAGAACTTCCGTTTTCATTTCACTCCCAAAATTGGTGATTTTCCAATGAATTATCTTGATAGTGAAGAGGCTGCGCGTTTAAAAGTGAGTGTTGATCGTGCGAAGAAGGGTGAAACGTTTACATTTATAGATACTATTAAGACAGGTGATAAAACGCTTTACTGGCAAAACATGTATTCTCCCATTTATAACAATCGCCAAAAGGTGATTGGCGTTTTTTGTTGTGTTCTTGATGTTACAGAGCAGAGAGTTCATGAACTTGAAATACAGAAGATGGCATACGAAGATGTTTTAACACGGGTTCATAATCGACGATATATTGAGCTTGCTTTTGAGGAATGTCTGATGCGTAAAGAAGAAAGGATTACGGTTATTATATCTGATTTGGATAAATTCAAAGAAGCCAATGATACCTTTGGACATGCTACGGGAGATAAAATTCTTATTGAGTTTGGTGATATTTTAACGAAGATAATGCCTGAAAGTGCTGTAATAGCAAGGTTAGGTGGAGATGAATTTGCCATTTTACTCCCTGGAGTTTCTGAAAATCAAGCTGAATTTTTAATAAAACTTGTTCAAGCAGAAATGACTCTCAAAGATGTGGGGGTTACAGCATCTTTAGGTGTTTATACGGACTCTTATCAATCACATAAAACTTCGTTGATTTTTGTGCAATAGCTGATAAGAAAATGTACGAAAATAAAAGTCAGAAAGGAGAACGTCGATGATGTTTCAAGATGTTGTTATTGTCATTCCTGCCTATGAACCTGATGACCGTTTGTTGGAACTTTTGAAAAATATTTGGGATAAGGAAAATCAAATGTTTGACATTATTTTAGTCGATGACGGTAGTGGAGCTGATTTTGCATCGTTATTTGCAATAGCGCAGAGTAACTATGCTTGTCACTTGCAAAAACACGCTGAGAATAAAGGAAAAGGTCGTGCTTTAAAAACGGCTTTTTCATATATTTTGGATAATTTTCCTAATGCCAAAGGAATTGTGACGATTGATTCTGATGGTCAACATACCTACGAAGACATGATGAAATGTTTGGCTGAATTTTTGCAACATCCTGATAGTTTGGTGCTGGGTGTTAGAACATTTGAAAAATCTGTTCCTTTACGTAGTAAATTTGGAAATTTATTGACAAGAGACGTCTTGGGGGCTATGACAGGTATGAACGTTTCTGATACGCAAACAGGGCTTCGTGTGATTCCTATGTCATGGCTACCAAAACTCTTAACCGTGGAGGGTGAACGGTATGAATTTGAGATGAATATGTTACTTGAGGCAAAAGAGGACAATATTCTGATTTGTGAAGTTGGCATTGCAACGATTTATTTGGATGAAAATCAGTCGTCGCATTTTGATGCGATTCGTGACTCGATTAGAATTTACAAGGTTTTCTTTCAAGTACATTTTTTCAGCATTGTTTTCCTTCTTGGTTGATATTGTTGCTTTTACGATTTTAATTTCTTTGTTTAATGGATTGAGTTTTAGTGCGGTGACGTTAGCTTCGATTTTAGCGCGTGCGATATCATCTGTTGTTAATTTCACCTTGAATCATAAAGTGGTTTTTAAACAAGGTCAATCAAATAGTGCGATAAAATACTTCACTTTGGTGGTAGTACAGATTGTTTTGTCAAGTTTATTGGTAACAGTTCTAGGAAATACCTTGACGATGCTGCCAATTTCATTGGTGAAGATTTTAGTTGATGGTACACTTTTCTTTGTCAGTTATTTTGTGCAAAAACATTTGATTTTTAGTGGAGGCGAGAATGAAGACCAGTAAGAGGGTACTCTATTTCGTTGCATTTGTAACGACTGCCTTTTATTTAACTTGGCGTTTGGTGGCGACTATTCCGTGGCATGATTCATGGTTTGCGCTAATCTTTGGGATTTTATTGTGGGGAAGTGAGGTAGTTTCAGCCATTACAGGTTACATTCTCATTTGGAATAAGCAAAAGGACTTTGAGCTTGAAAAGCCTGAGATCGCTAAGGAGCGTTACCCAGATGTGGATGTTTTGATTGCAACGCATAATGAGGATCCAGAGTTGCTTTATAAGACGATTAATGCCTGCACTTTTATGGAATATCCTGATAAGTCTAAGGTGCATATCTACGTCTGTGATGATACCAATCGTCTAGAAGTTTCCAAATTGGCTGATGAGCTTGGTGTTGGTTATTTTGGTTTGGCGGATAATAAAGATGCCAAATCAGGAAACTACAATAATGCTTTACATCAGACGTCATCACCTTTGGTGGCGACATTTGATGCTGATATGATTCCTTATCGTAAATTCCTGTTGGAGACTGTGCCCTATTTTGTTGAACAAGTTGAGGCTTATGAAAATGGTGACGATTATGATAAGTCAAAAGTTGGTTTGATTCAAACGCCACAAAGTTTTTACAATGCTGATATTTTCCAATTTAACTTGTTTTCAGAATCAACCTTACCAAACGAACAAGATATCTTTCCAAAGAAATTAATATTTTCAATAATTCGCACGGTGCAGCGGTTTATACGGGATCTAATACGGTTATTTTCCGCAAGGCGATTGAAGATGTTGGTGGTTTTCCGACAGATACCATTACGGAGGATTTCGAGCTAGGTGTTCGGATGAATGTGGCTGGCTATGTAAATTATTCGACGAAAAGTCCAATGGCTAGTGGGTTAACGCCAACAGATTTGAAGAGTGTCATCAAACAGCGCGTGCGTTGGGGACGTGGCGTTATTCGCAGTAGCTACAATATGAATATCTTCTTTAATCCAAATTGACAAAGGGGCAAAGAATTGTTTATATTAATGGCTATCTTTATTGGTGGTCTTTCTTTAGACGGTTATTGTATATCTTGGCACCGATTTTATATACGGTTTTCCATGTGCGTGTGGTGGTGTCAAATATCTGGCTACTGTTCCTATTCTGGTTGCCAAGTTACGCCTTGACACGCTTGTCAATGCGAGAAGTCTCAAAACAATACCGAACACAGGTTTGGGGAGAAATTGTGGAAACGATTTTTGCTCCGTATTTGTTTATTCCCATGATGTTGGAGTCCTTTGGCATTAGCGATAAAAAATTTAAGGTGACACGTAAGGGAAATGATACGTCGTGGACGTTGTACCTTTATGCGCTTCCTTATCTTGTTTTGTGGGGATTAGCCGTTTATGGTTTGGTGATTTTTAACTATGGAAAATTTGGTTCAGAGCTTTTTTATGGAAGTATTATCAGTTTTTGGTTAATTTATCATATTATCAATTTGACCTTTGCGATTTTCTGTGCGTTTGGTCGTCCGATTTATCGCTCAAGTGAGCGTTTTACTGTTGATGAAGCTATGGTTGTTGAGGTTGATGATGATTCTTACCAAGTGAGAGTCTGTGATATTTCAGAAACGGGGATTTCATTCTATACGAATTTACCATTGTATTTGCCGAAAGAAAAAGAACTGACGCTTAATTTGCAATCACGTGATTATCATACGAGGGTAAAAAGGTCATGTTATTCGTGTTTTTGCGATTGATAATGGCTGGCGCTACGGCGTTCAATTTTCAGAAGTTCCTGAAGCTGATAAGCGTGAATTTTATCAGTACATTTATGACCGCGTTAATCACAATCTTCCGAAGGAAAAAGACCCTTGGATGACAACATGGGATGATTTATTTGAGAACTTTAGTCAACGTTTCCAAAGTAATGAACGTCCTATTTCAGCCTATGACCAAGTAGCTTTTCCGAAAGTCCGAGTCAATGAAGAGGTTCAAGTTGCTGGAAAAAAACGCCAGCTTAGAAAGACAGATTATTATTACATGACATTTTCTGGAAAATTGACAAATCCTAAAAAAGAACCGAATGTCGCATTTACCTACAAAGATTTGCCAATTCAGTTGACTTTTGTGTCCTATGATATTGATAGAGGCGAATCGCTTTATCAAGTTACCAATTTAGCGGATTTGGATAGCTTACCTGCTTTTAAAGCCTTAGCCAATGAGTGGAGAGGGAGAGTATGATTAGTATTGCTAGATTACTGTTGTTCTTTGTAATTACTATAGGGTATGATGCTTTTTTCCGTAATACTGTGAAGATGAATCGTCGTTTGACATGGGTGTTTACATTTTCGGTCATTACATTGGTATTGTACTTGGTAGTTTGTTAGGCTTTATGTTACAGACTGTGTATGCCATTTCTGTTTTAGGCTGTCTTTTGAGTCTTTATTATCTTTGGGCGGTATGGAAAAAGAAATATCGCTTTAGGAGACTTGATTATATTGCGCTTGGAATGATGGCTTATTTGCTTTTGTTTGGAATAACGCTCTGGTATTCACCGCTTTTACATTATGATAATTTTACGCATTGGGCAACGATTGTAAAATTTTTCCATATCAATAATGCTTTGCCAACACAGCAGGATACGATTATTAGTTATTATACCTATCCTGTTGGAAGTTCACTTTTCATTTATTTTTTCATCGACTATCGTAGGCTTTTCAGAAGGTAGTATGTTGGTCGGGCAATTCTTCTTGATTGTCTTCCAGTCTTTATGCCATGTTTGCGGCACTTTCGTGATGATCGACGTGTCTTAATGGTTAGCATGATTTTTGCTTCGTTTGCTGTTTTTAATACGTTTCAACATTGCTATTCGATTAAATAATTTGCTGGTTGATTTTCTGCTTCCGGCCTTGGCCTTGGCAGCCATAGCAGGTTGTTTTGTCTATCGTAATCGTTTCTGGTTTTTGTCGCTAAATACGGCGGTAATTCTTGGATTATTAAGTATCGTCAAAGTAAGTGGACTTTTCTTTGTCGCTCTCGTTTTAGTAGTTTATGTGGTTTGTATTGTGCGTTTACTTGTTCGTAAAAGAGCACGTTTAAAGGCACTAGTGCTGCTCATAATGACCTTACTAGTCAGCTTTCTTCCTTTTGTTATTTGGCAAAAGCATGTGACGGATAACTTTCCAAATGCCTCAAGTGCCAAGCATGCGGTGTCCATGTCAGAACTTGGTCAGGTATTGACGGGAAATCTGTCAGGCGACCCACAAAAAATTATCACTCTTTTTGTCAAATCGGTGTTTACGTTTGACAGTTTGGCAAGCAATGGAATTTTGATAATCAATCTGATTATGCTGATTGCCTTTGTTGTGATTGGCATTCGTTTGAAATATAAGAAATTTGTCTTGTTGACATGGGGATTTGTTGATATTTCGATTGTGACTTACTATATTGGTATTTTGCTCATGTATCTGACAGCAATGCCGACTGATGAAGCGTTAGAATTAGCAGGATTTGAGCGCTATGCTTCGAGCATCGTTATCTTTGCTTTTTGGTTGTTTGACCATGTCTTTAGCATGGGTAATGGACAAGTGTCTGTATGAAAAAATCATTAGTAAACGTAATGCTAGGTCTTACAAGAGCTTATTTAATAAACGCTTGTACCAATACGCGAGCCTTGTTTTGACAGTTTATGCCATTGGAATGTTCTTGTCAGAAAATAATAGCATTGTTTACAATAACAATCAGGAAACAAACGAGGTCGCAAAAGAAATTCATCAGCTTACTGGAAGTCAGAGTGATTCGTCAACGGATAGAATTTTGGTTGTAACAGCAGACAAGGAGAATGTAGATAGTTATTTTGTCCAATATACTAGTAGTTATTACCTCTGGAATGAAAATGTCGATACTAGAGATGATTTCAATTTAACAGACGATGACTCTATTGCACTCTTAAAAACATATGACGAAGTCTTGATTTTAGATGACCATTATACGTTTAATGCCTTGACGAAAAAGCTTTTCGGTCGGACATATTCCCCAGGATTGTATAAAGTATCAGATATTCTTGCTGGAAAAGGGTAAGTTTTCTAGCTTTATCAAGCATAAGTCTTGATATTTCAAATAAAATATGCTACTATAATAGAAAATATGTAGAAGGAGGCGGAGTTTGTGACTTCGCCTCTTGTGGTGCTTAAATCTCATTTTAGCCTAAAAGGCTAGTGATTACACGAGATTAAGAGCAAAGTTCTACGATGAGACGCTACAAATCTACTTTCTAGAAGTGAATGAGCGTAGTGAACTTCTATTTTTGATTTTGAAAGATAAAGGAGGGGATTCTTATCGCAAACGCAAATACAATCATTGATGTCGTTACAGAAGTGGTTGCACCAGCTATTAAAGAGCCGTTTGAATTGGTTGATGTCGAGTATGGGAAAATGGGTAGCGATTATGTGCTTAGCATTTTAATTGACAAACCAGAAGGGATTACCGTAAATGATACAGCTGATTTGACTGAAATCATCAGCCCTTTGCTTGATGCGATTAAACCAGACCCATTTCCAGAGCAATATATGTTGGAAGTGTCTAGCCCTGGTTTAGAACGCCCGTTAAAAACGAAAGAAGCTCTTGAAAAAGCTGTAGGTTCTTATGTCAATGTTAGTCTTTACAAAGCTATTGATAAAGTTAAGGTGTTCCAAGGAGACCTTGTAGCTTTTGATGGTGAAACATTGACCATTGATTATTTGGACAAAACACGCAAGAAAACCGTTGAAATTCCATATTCAACAGTTGCAAAAGCGCGTTTGGCAGTGAAATTGTAGTCAAACTACTACAACAAACTACAATCTGATTTTACTTAGATATAAACGAAAGGATTACATCCTGCTTATCCATGCAGGGCAATGAAAAAAATGAGCAAAGAAATGCTAGAAGCCTTCCGTATTTTGGAAGAAGAAAAACACATTAACAAAGACGATATCATCGACGCTGTCAAAGAATCTTTGAAATCAGCTTATAAACGTCGTTATGGTCAATCTGAATCATGTGTTATTGAATTCGACGACAAAAAAGGTGACTTTAAAGTCTACACAGTTCGTGAAGTTGTTGAAGAAGTTTTTGATAGCCGTCTAGAAATCAGCTTGTCAGATGCATTGAAAATTAGCTCAGCTTACGAATTAGGTGACAAAATTCGCTTTGAAGAATCTGTTGCTGAATTTGGTCGTGTGGCTGCTCAATCAGCTAAACAAACAATCATGGAAAAATGCATCGTCAAATTCGTGAAGTGACTTACAACGAGTACAAACAACACGAAGGCGAAATCATGACTGGTACTGTTGAACGCTTCGACCAACGTTTCATCTATGTTAACCTTGGTTCTCTTGAAGCACAATTGTCACACCAAGACCAAATTCCTGGTGAAACATGGAAATCACACGACCGTATAGAAGTTTACGTTTACAAAGTTGAAAACAATCCAAAAGGTGTTAACGTCTTTGTAAGCCGTAGCCACCCTCAATTCATCAAACGTATCATGGAACAAGAAATTCCTGAAGTATTTGACGGAACTGTTGAAATCATGAGCGTTTCACGTGAGGCTGGAGATCGTACAAAAGTTGCTGTTCGTAGCCACAATCCAAACGTTGATGCTATCGGTACAATCGTTGGTCGTGGTGGAAGCAACATCAAAAAAGTTATCAGCAAATTCCATCCAAAACGTTACGATGCTAAAGCTGGCGTAGAAGTTCCTGTTGAAGAAAATATTGATGTTATCCAATGGGTTGAAGATCCAGCTGAATTCATCTACAACGCTATCGCACCAGCTGAAGTTGATATGGTTCTTTTCGACGAAGAAGACAGCAAACGTGCAACTGTTGTTGTTCCTGACAACAAATTGTCACTTGCTATCGGTCGTCGTGGACAAAACGTTCGTTTGGCCGCACATTTGACTGGCTACCGTATCGACATCAAATCTGCTTCAGAATATGAAGCATTTGAAGCTGAACGTGCAGAACAAGCAGCTGCTCCAGCTGAAGAAGTTGCTGAAACTGCTGAAACAGAAGTTGTAGCAAACGACGCAGAATAAGAAAGATAGAGGTGTTTCATGGCTAAAACACGTAAAATACCTTTAAGAAAATCAGTTGTTTCAGGTGAAGTTATTGATAAGCGTGATTTACTTCGCATTGTTAAGAACAAAGAAGGTGAGATTTTTATCGATCCAACTGGTAAGCAAAACGGACGTGGTGCTTACATCAAACTTGACAATGCAGAAGCTCTTCAAGCCAAAGAAAAACGCGTCTTTAACCGTAGCTTTTCAATGGAAGTTCCTGAATCATTTTATGATGAATTGATTGCTTACGTAGATCACAAAGTCAAAAGAAGAGAGTTAGGTCTTGAATAACCACCAAAGATTGTCAAATTTAATTGGCCTAGCACAACGTGCAGGAAAAGTTATTTCTGGAGAAGAATTAGTCATTAAGGCTATCCAATCTGGCAAAGCAAAATTGTTTTTCTGGCAAATGATGCTGGTGATAATTTGACAAAGAAAACAACTGATAAAAGTCATTATTACAAAGTAGAAGTCTCCACAGTGTTTAACACACTGGAATTAAGTGCTGCGCTTGGTAAACCACGTAAAGTGGTTGCCATAGCAGACGCTGGATTTTCAAAGAAAATGAGGACTCTTATGAACTAACAGAATAGGAGGACATCAATTGTCAAAGAAAAGATTATATGAAATCGCTAAAGAACTGGGCAAATCAAGCAAAGAAGTTGTTGACTATGCTCAAGAGCTAGGACTTGATGTGAAGAGCCATTCTTCTAGCGTTGACGAATCTGATGCCAAACGAATTGTGGCGAAATTCTCAGGGGATGCCAAACCAGCTGCGGCAAAAGCCAAAGTTGAAAAAGTAGCTGAGAAAATAGTTGCAGAAGCTCCTAAAGTAGCTCCTGCTAAACCTCAGAGCCGTAATTTCAAGGCGGAACGTGAAGCGCGTGCTAAAGCTGAAGCTGAAAAACGAGCTAAAGGCGGCGATAAAAAGCGCAATAACAATAAAGGACGCGACAATCGTTCTAATCGTGACAGGCAAGAGAATGCCCGAAATAATCGCAAACAACGCGATCGCAATTCTCAAAATCATAATCGAAGAGATCAACAGCGTGATAATCACCAAAGAAGATCAACGAAACGAATCGAAATCAAAGCAGCAAACCACAGTATCGATTTCAATGACACGTGCCGCTGCTTTGAAAGCAGAACAAAATGCTGAGTATTCTCGCCAAAGCGAAAATCGCATTCACGAAAAAGAAGCTGCTAAGCGTAAAGCAAAAGCAACTAAAGAACAAGAGCACAAAGCTCATGTGGAAGCGAAAGCTAAGGCTGAAGAACACAAAGCAAAAGCAGCAAAACCTGCAACTTCTGCGTCAAAATATGTGGCTGCAGAACAAGCAGCACCTGCTGTAGATAAACGTCGTAAGAAACAAGCTCGTCCTGAAAAATCACGTGATTATGAACGTGATAATGAAGATAGACTACGCAAGAATAGAAAAAATTGGAATAATCATAACCAAAGTGAGAAATCAAAGAAATAGTAACTGGAATAATAATAAGAAAAACAAAAAAGGTAAACATAACAATCGTAACAATGCTCCAAAACCTGTAACAGAGCGTAAGTTCCACGAATTACCTAAAGAATTTGAATATACTGAAGGCATGACTGTTGCTGAGATCGCAAAACGTATCAAACGCGAACCAGCAGAAATCGTTAAGAAACTCTTCTTGATGGGTGTTATGGCCACTCAAAACCAATCCCTCGACAGTGATACAATCGAATTGTTGATGTTGATTATGGTATTGAAGCACACAAAAAAGTCGAAGTTGATGAAGCTGATATCGAACGCTTCTTTGCTGACGAAGGCTACCTCAACCCAGACGAAATGGTTGAACGTGCTCCTGTCGTAACTATCATGGGACACGTTGACCACGGTAAAACAACCCTTCTTGATACCCTTCGTAATTCACGTGTCGCTACAGGCGAAGCTGGTGGTATCACTCAACACATCGGTGCTTACCAAATCGTTGAAAATGGTAAGAAAATTACCTTCCTTGATACACCAGGTCACGCGGCCTTTACATCAATGCGTGCGCGTGGTGCCTCAATCACAGATATCACTATCTTGATTGTTGCCGCTGATGACGGTGTTATGCCTCAAACAATCGAAGCTATTAACCACTCTAAAGCCGCTGGTGTCCCAATCATCGTTGCTATCAACAAGATTGATAAACCAGGTGCTAACCAGAACGTGTTATCGGTGAATTGGCAGAACACGGAATCATCTCAACTGCTTGGGGTGGTGACTGTGAATTCGTTGAAATTTCAGCTAAATTTGGTAAAAACATTGATGAATTGTTAGAAACAGTTCTTCTTGTTGCTGAAATGGAAGAATTGAAAGCTGACCCAACAGTTCGCGCTATCGGTACTGTTATCGAAGCTCGTCTTGATAAAGGTAAAGGACCTGTGGCAACACTTCTTGTCCAACAAGGTACTCTTCATGTTCAAGACCCAATCGTTGTTGGTAATACATTCGGTCGTGTTCGTGCTATGGTTAATGACCTTGGACGCCGTGTTAAAGTGGCAGAACCATCAACACCAGTATCAATCACTGGTTTGAATGATGTGCCTATGGCAGGTGACCACTTTGCGGTTTACGAAGATGAAAAAGCTGCGCGTGCAGCCGGTGAAGAACGTGCTAAACGTGCTTTGTTGAAACAACGTCAAGTTACTCAACGTGTTAGTCTTGAAAACCTCTTTGATACCCTTAAAGCAGGTCAAGTTAAGACTGTTAACGTCATCATCAAAGCTGACGTACAAGGTTCTGTTGAAGCCCTTGCTGCCTCACTTCTTAAAATCGATGTTGAAGGCGTAAAAGTTTCAGTTGTTCACTCAGCCGTAGGTGCTATCAACGAATCAGACGTTACTCTTGCTGAAGCATCAAATGCCTTCATCATTGGATTTAACGTCCGCCCTACACCACAAGCTCGCGAACAAGCAGAAGCTGATGAAGTAGATATTCGTCTTCACTCAATCATCTACAAAGTTATCGAAGAAGTTGAAGATGCTATGAAAGGTATGCTTGACCCTGAATACAAAGAAAAAATCATCGGTGAAGCTCTTATCCGTGAAACATTTAAAGTATCTAAAGTTGGTACAATCGGTGGATTCATGGTTACAAATGGTAAAATTACGCGTGATGCTAGCGCACGTGTCATCCGTGACGGTGTCGTTATCTTCGACGGTAAACTTGCTAGCCTTAAACACTTCAAAGATGACGTTAAAGAAATCGGAAACGGCCAAGAAGGTGGTTTGATGATTGAAACTACAACGATATCAAAGTTGATGACGTTATCGAAGCTTACGTTATGGAAGAAATTAAACGTTAATTCCCATTGAGACTGAAGTTTCTAATGGGAATACGGCAAGCACTATGGTGCCTTGCCTAAACGTTACACTAGTCTAAAACTTCAAGTATGAATCG
>ENA-OQMZ01000927-OQMZ01000927.1-human-gut-metagenome-genome-assembly--contig:-NODE-927-length-11509-cov-0.908188_pt1 | contig 11509 bp, 24 predicted proteins | sample MGYA00242621_ERZ504862 | MGnify/ENA primary metagenome ERZ504862 (study PRJEB26092, sample SAMD00036393) | human gut metagenome | host: Homo sapiens | study: EMG produced TPA metagenomics assembly of... | reverse complement strand
ATATCCACTTAAAATAAATTTTAACATCTCCGTTTGAAGTTTGTTTTATTGATAGAAGAGAGACGAGAGTCCTTTGCCTTTTTCTTTGTAAGCTGAAATAGTTTGGAATTCACTTATTGCATACTACCAATGACCAATACTATAAAAGATAAAATATTTCCTAGCACATGAACCATCAAGGATAGTAAATATTTCCCTTTTCATTCACATAAATAATTGAAAGGTTACTCCGCCACCTAAGTAACCAACTGCACTGACCCACTCTGATAAAGACAAACTGTGCATATGGGTCAAGGCGAAAACAAATCCTACCACACAAATGCTTAGCCAGCTTGGCAAATGTCTCTGTAAACAATGCAATAAAATTTGACGGAAAAAGAGTTCTTCCACCAAAGGTCCAATGATACAGGCGAAAACTGCTATCAGTAGTGGTTGTTCTTTAAAGGTACTTTGTATATTAGCCTCGTTTAGTCCTTGTTCACTTAGTCCCAAAATCTGCCTCAATATTGCCGATAGTAGTCCAAAGAAAATGGTCACCAGGACAAGTAAGAGCCAGCCTTTTAAAACCCCCAAGAAAAATTTTCTTTTAGAACTTCTGACCTCTTCCCACTTTTTGAGCAATTCAGACTTAAATAAGAAGCAACCATACAAAAACATGATGGTATAACTAAATAGGTCGTTAAAGAAGAAGGTAAGGGAGCATCAAATACTCGTATACCGTCAAAAACAAAGAGGACTGTATAGAGAATCATAAAAACAAGGACTCCCTTATGTTTGTTGTAAGCCATTGAACTTTCTTTCTTTTATAATCATCACCAAATCTGAGTCTGACAGATAAATAAAACACAACTTGATTAATAAACTTGAAGCCACATTTTTTAGATAATTGCTCGGATAAAGTTGTTTTGGCAAATAATAGAGATTGAGAGCAATACTATTATATTTTGATGATGAACTTGGTAAGCATAAAGAGGTTCTCGAAATTTTGAACCATTTGCCAAGACGAGCTCTCCTAAAAAAAAGCGGTATATACTTACCGCTTCTTGTCTTATTTACCCTTTCCAGTGTTTGGCTGGATCAAAAGCCTCACCGACTACTGCTGAATCATCAAGTTCAATAATACCACGTTTTTGTGGGGCATTTGGAAGTGCCAACTCACGTGGGGCACACATCATACCATAACTATCTTCACCACGAAGTTTTCCTGGGAAGATAAGGGCACCGCTAGGCATCATAGCACCAGGAAGAGCTACGATAGTTTTAAGACCAAGGGCTGCGTTTGGTGCTCCTGCAACGATTTGGACCTTCTTATCACCGATGTTCACTTGGCAGATGTTAAGGTGGTCACTGTCTGGATGTGCAACCATTTCATCAATTTGTCCAACCACAAAGACTGGTCCTTGTGTGTTTTCCAAACGCTCTTCAAAGCCTCTTTAGCCAATTCCTCGTTCAAAACAGCTACATCTTGGTCTGACAAGAAAACTTGACCGTTACCTTCAATATCAATGAGGCTTGACGCTTCAAAAATATTCCAAGCAAGAGTCTTGCCTGTTTCATCAGCTGTGACACGCGCCACTTTACCTTTACGTTCTACGCTACGTTTGATGTCCTTAGTATCTTCCAAGATAACCAACAAAAACGTCGCCAACTTGTTCCTTATTGTATGCAAAAATCATGGGTTCTCCTTCAATAGTTCTTTTATAGATTTTAAAATCGACTGACATGCCAAGAATCGTCATTACTACCATAGCGATAACTAATCTTGTCAATTTTCCAGTCACTCTCTGTTAATTTTACGATAAATTGTTTATGGTACCAAAAGTCATTCCCATAAGAAAATTCGAGAAACATCTTAGCCTTACTCTTCATAATAAACTTAACTCGACAGGGCTCTAACACAAAATCATAGGTGCCTGGAGAACCAAAAGAAGCTGAAAAACCTCTTTTATAACAGTTATCAGTCAAGTATTTTTGAGCTAAAGGAGTCAACTTCTCTTTAAATTCATCAAATAACTCCATTTCTCCAGGAATAGTTTGATGTGTAGGAAGATTTATTTTCCGTTTTTGTAAGTTGTTTATTTCTTGGTTGTTTTAGGAAGTATATACTTTCAATTTTGGAATGCTCTACTAAAATTTGGCATAATTCTTCGATAATCTCCTCATTTTTTTCTGTCAGATACTTTTCTTTAGTTTCTGAAATATCAAGAGAGATATTAGGAAAGTGATTGATTTTCATCTTTTAAATCTCCGACAAAAAGGCAGTGATTTCTTCTTTGGTTTTACGAGCTTTATTGACCAGGCGTCCCAATTCTTGACCTTTCTGAGTCACGACAAAACTTGGGATACCAAAAAATATTCCAAGTTTGCGCCAAAGCCATATAATCATCACGGTTAACACGCACAAAGGTCATATCTGGATGGAGGGCTTCAATTTCAGGCATAACGGGATAGATGAACTGGCAGTCTGGACACCAATCAGCAGTGAAAAAGAAAACCACCTTTTGATCACTTTCAACATAGCTTGCCAATTCTTCAAGATTCTTAGGAATAATCATGCCTGCTCCTCCTCATAGGTCAAGATATCCTCTGCATAAACAAAGCTATAGCACGTCCATCCTCTAAGACGATACCTCCTGTAAGCTCTGGATTCTCCTTATCAGTGGGATTTGTATAAAGGACTGCAATGGTCCCAGGTGAGATAATTCTTGTCTAATATCTTGGATTAATGCAGCCTTCTTCATTTCTGCACGTGACTGTCTATACTTCTCTGCCATTGCCAAGAGACCTAAAGCTCCTACGCCTCCAGCAAACAAGGCCAATGTTTTACGTTTCATAAGAAACATTTTACCATAATTTTAGACGAATGGGGAGAGCTACCTATCTCTTGAGAATCGTGCTAAAATAGTAGCAAGTACTACTCAAGGAGGATTTTATGACTACCCTATTTGACAAAATTAAAGAAGTAACCGAGCTCAGTGCTACTTCAGGCTTTGAAGCTCCTGTACGCGACTACCTTCGCAAAAACATCACCCCACTTGTAGATGAGGTCCAAACAGATGGTCTCGGTGGTATTTTCGGTATCAAGCATAGCCAAAGCCAGAAAAAGTGCCCCTAAGGTGCTTGTGGCTGCCACATGGATGAAGTTGGTTTATGATTAAGGAAATCAAAGCAGACGGGACTTTCCGTGTCGTCGAACTTGGTGGTTGGAACCCACTGGTTGTCAGCTCACAACGCTTCACCCTACACACTCGTGACGGTCGTGTCTATCCTGTCATCTCGGGTTCAGTGCCACCTCATTTCTTACGTGCTAGCGGTGGGGCTTCAAGTCTTCCCAGTGTTTCTGATATCGTCTTTGATGCTGGTTTTGCCAACCAAGAAGAAGCAAATGCCTACGGCGTTTCCCAGGTGATGTCATCATTCCTGAATCAGAAACGATTCTCACAGCCAATCAAAAGAATGTCATTTCTAAAGCTTGGGATAACCGTTATGGTGTTCTCATGATTCGTGAACTCTTGGAAAACGTTAAGGATCAAGAACTCAATAATACTCTAATCGCTGGTGCCAATGTTCAAGAAGAAGTTGGTTTACGTGGTGCCCATGTCTCTACCACTAAATTTGATCCTGAAGTTTTCTTTGCAGTGGACTGTTCTCCTGCAGGGGATATCTATGGTAATCAAGGTAAGGTAGGCGATGGTACCCTTATTCGTTTCTTCGATCCAGGTCACATCATGTTGCCAAATATGAAAGATTTCCTTTTGACTACAGCTGAAGAAGCGGGTATCAAATACCAATACTACTGTGCTGCGGGCGGAACAGATGCTGGTGCCGCTCACTTGCAGAATGCTGGTGTTCCATCAACAACTATCGGTGTTTGTGCCCGCTACATTCACTCGCACCAAACCCTTTATGCGATGGATGACTTCCTAGAAGCACAGGCCTTCTTACAAGCTATTGTTAAGAAGTTGGATCGCTCAACAGTAGATTTAATTAAAAACTACTAAGACAAGGAGTAACCCATGATTATAGGTTTTATCGGTGTCGGAAAATGGCGACAGCCATTATCAACGGCCTAAATACAAGCTCACATCGTATCATTATTTCAGGGTCTTCCTTGGCTCGTTCACGCCAGCTTGCAGAGGAACTAGAGGTTGAAGCGGCTGCTTCCCATCAGGAATTGTTGGATAATGCTGACCTGGTCATCCTTGGTATCAAACCTCAAATGTTTGACAAGGTACTAGCCGGTCTCAATTTTCATCAACCTATCATAAGTATGGCTGCTGGAGTGACCTTGGAACGCCTTGCTTCCCTCACCAGTCCAGACCTTCCTCTTATTCGTATCATGCCGAACCTTAATGCTCACGATCCTCAAAGCACTACTGGTCTTTGCACTAATGATAAGGTATCCGAGGACCTTTTAGCAGTTGCCAAGGAAATCACAGACAGTTTTGGAACCACTGTTGAATTGGCTGAGAAAGACTTTGATACCTTTACTGCCCTAGCAGGTTCTAGCCCTGCCTACATCGCCCTCTTTATCGAGCTCTAGCCAAGGCTGGTGTCAAAAATGGCCTAAGTAGCAGGTCGCTCTGACCATTGCCACACAGACGGTTCTAGCTACTGCTGAAAATCTCAGTCTTGGTAGCGACAGTCCACATGATCTTATTGACAAGGTCTGTAGCCTGGTGGGACTACTATCGCCGGTCTCATGGACCTTGAGCGTACAGGCCTCACCCATAGTGTAGTTTCAAGTATTGATACAACCATTGCTAAAGCCAAAAAACTATAAGAAAAAAGCTCGGAATCTTCCGAGCTTATTTGATATATGGCGCTAAAACTTGTAAGAGTAACAACAATTGAAACCGCAATACTATTGTTAATGATATGGGTCCATGATACAGTACTCTAACTTTTGAAACTTACGATATGCTATTCCAAGGGCAAGACCCATACCTGCATATACAATCCAAACACCGATACTATTCGGCATATGAACAAGGCCAAAAAGTAAACTACTAACAATCAAGCCAACAATAGAATCTGGATTAAAGACGCGTCCCATGAGGAGCCCGCGAAAAACCAGCTCTTCCACAATTGGTGCCATAATTACTGTAAACGTTATGAGAAGGAAGGGATTCATATGGGCATTTTCTATGGCTGCCTGATTGGTGCTATTACTAACACCTTCCATCATCATGACTATAGAACCAATCCTAGTAACGATATAAATACCTAGGTAGGTCAAGCCAATCATACCCCAGGCCTTCAGGGAAGAAAGGGCCTTAAAGCTTCGAAAAGCCCAAGACGTTTTCCTAAGAAAAGAGCTCCTGCGCTCATAAGAAGCAAGAACAAAAATTAAGAGACAGACCAGCCTTATATCTTTGACACCTAATAGATGGTTGGAACTTGATCAATAATTAGTATTAGGAAAGCTAGTAAAAATAAAGAAAGCGTTTGAGAATTGACCCTTTGTTCATGAGAATCCACCTCTTTTCATCATTTATTTGTATCTTTATTATAATACAACAAAACTTACTTGACAAGACAAAAAGAGAACGAGAGGTGAATTTTTCAAGATAATATAGGCTCTTATCCTATTTTAGATAGGATGAGACGAATAAGAGCAAATCCCAATACTAAACCATAGAGCAAGACTGATAAGACTGTAACATATGGCAACTGAATATTGACAAAGGCATATAGGGCAATCAAAGCAAAGATAAGCAAAAACTCTAAAATCAGAGTTGCAACTGCTGTCGCCATTAAAATCTGTTTATTTCGCTCATCATAGGCAGCAATATACATCTGGTGAAGACGTTTAGGATGAGTAGCGTCGCAAAATAATAGATTGACAAAACATAAACCCCAATGGTAAAGTCCTAAAACTAAGCTAGAGCATAATCACTAAGACTGTTAGAGCGAACAATAAATAATCCCAAAATACCCAAAGAAAAGAAAGAGCAGGCTACTCGTGTAATGTATTTCTTAAATTCGGCCTCTGTTTTTCTATTTCCTAATAACATTTTTATTAACATATCTTAACACTCCCTTTATTATCCTTTATAAGAGCAATATAACTTTTTTCACTGACAACTTTAAACACTTATTCACCTTAAACGAAAAGACTGAGTAGTACACTTATGCTATTGTTTAAGATATGAACACCCATACTGTACTCGATACGCTTAGTCTTATAATATGTTATCGCAAGACCAGCTGACATAATACCATAGATGACAATTGTCTGAAGCGTAAATGCTGAGTGACCAGCCATAAAGAGAAGACTGGAAATAACAAGACCCGTCTTAAAGTATTTTCCAAAGAGCACCTTGGCTAAGAGTCCCCTAAAAATGATTTCTTCCATAATCGGAATAATAAAACCGGCGACTACTAGGTAAAGATAGAATGGTACGTGGGCAAAGATAGCATTTAAAGCATTCTTGATTTTCCATAGTCGCATTGTGTGTTAACTGACCAATAAAATACCCTAGAAGATCACCTAGGAAAAAGATGACGAGATTAAGAAGAAGCAATCGCAACGAGACGTCTCCAATTAATCTCTTTAAGCGATAAGAGTTTAAATCTATAAGCAATCACGATAAAAATAGCCAAACTCCCTAATGCCCAAATACCGTAACCTATTTGCTCCACAAGTGAAAACTTACCATCCTGAGTAAGTAGCGGGAAAGACACCTTAATAGTGTTAAAATCTAAGATTAGTAGAGTGAGCGCTAAAACAATAACACCAATTTTCTTCATGACTTGTTTAAACATATCTTTTCTCCTTAATCTTCCTCAAAAATAAAGACTTCTTCAATAGTCTTTCCAAAATATCTAGCAATTTTAAAAGCCAGTTCCAACGACGCATTATAGCGACCTTTTTCGAGTGAAATGATGGTCTGCCTCGTGACCCCCATCTCATCTGCTAACTCTGCCTGACTAATCTTATTAGCCTTGCGAAGTTCCTGAATTTTTGTTTCCATGTGGTACCTCAACCTTATCGTTTATTCTCAAATAGTTAAACTCCTTACTTTTCTTTGTTAAGTTAACTTTACATTTTATAGTATAGTTCACTTTACATGTTTTGTAAAGTCTTTTTTACATTTTTTGTAAAGTTTTCTTTACTTATAGAATTACACATAAATAGAAATATTCGAATGATTCTGTCAGTGCATTCAAAAAAGCTAGCCAATCACTCGGCCAACTTTTCTGGTCTTATCAAATTTTTGATAACTTATTTAGTTTTAAGGCGCTCAACATCACGCGCAATCACCAACTCTTCATCTGTTGGAATAACAAATACTTTAACAGCTGACTCTGCTGTTGTAATATCGCCTACATGTCCAAAGACATTCTTTTCAGGATCCACTTCAATACCAAACCAAGTGAGACCATCCAAAACTGAAGCACGAACTTCCGCAGAGTTTTCACCAATACCTGCTGTAAAGACGATAGCATCCGCTCCGTTCAACACACCGAAGTATTGAGCAATGTATTTACGCAAACGATCCACATAAAGATCATAAGCCAAGGCACATTTTTCATCGCCAGCATTCTTACCAGCAATGATATCACGCATATCACTTGATTTTTCAGAAATACCAAGGAGACCTGATTCCTTATTAAAGACGTGACGGATACACTCTGCATCTGCCATTTCAGGCTCACGGTCGATAACAAATGGAATAATCGCAGGGTCAAGATCCCCAGTACGTGTTCCCATCATAACGCCACCAAGTGGTGTCAACCCATTGACGTGTCTACTGATTTACCACCATCAACGGCAGTAATAGAAACACCATTTCCCACATGGGCTGTGATAATCTTAGTTTCTTCAATTGGCTTACCTAACAACTTAGCTGCTTCTTGAGAAACATATTGGTGGCTAGTTCCGTGTGCTCCATACTTACGGACTTGGTAGTCTGTATAGTAACGATTAGGCACTGGATAACGGTAGGCCACTTTCTGGCATAGATGTATGGAAGGCTGTATCAAAAACAGCAACACTTGTAATATCTGGGAGGAGCTCCTTAAAGGCACGAATCCCTGAGCTGCACCTGGATTGTGTAAAGGCGCTAAGGCTGACAATTCTTCAATCTTAGCCAAGGCATCTTCATCCACCAAGCTTGATTCTTTGAAATATTCTCCACCAGCAACCACACGGTGACCAACACCTGTAATTTCATCATAGCTCTTGATAATATCAAAACGAATCAAATCATCAAGCAAGATTTTTACTGCCTGAACATGGTCAGCAATATCTAGAGTTTGCGATTCTGAACGGTCATCAAATTTTACTGTGGAAACAGAATCTTTCAAGCCGATACGTTCAATCAAACCCTTAGCAAGAACAACTCATCTGGCATCTCATATAGTTGCATTTCAAGCTTGAGCTTCCTGCATTAATTGCTATTGTTTTTGTCATAAGCCACCTCTTTGTAAAACGCTTTCAATAATATAGTCCTATTCTAACATGTTTTGCTAGAAAATGGAATTATCTGATTTCCATTTTTGAAAATTCTCTGTAAAATCTTTGAGGACCTCTGGGTTTTGCAAATCGCTAAGTGGATAAACAAAGGTCTCAGGAGCATTTTCAGTTTGTTTTTTAAGCACAAAGATAGACTTCATGTTACGTTTATTGCCAAAAGCTGCTTCTGGAAGAGTGATAACTGCAATAATATCAGCATAGCCTGACAGCCATTTCTTAAGCAAATCACTTTGTGGGCTTGTCAAAAGATTAGTTGGTGCCAAAAGAATAGCAATACCATCTTTCTTCAAGTACTTGAGTGATTGCTCCATGAGAAGGTGATGGGCATAGGTGTGTTCACCAGTTGCTGCAACCTTGAAACGACTCGCAATCTCATCATTAGGGTAGTAACCAACAGGTAGGTCACTAATAATAACATCACTCTCTTTGAGAATATGTGGTCGAACAGCATCTTCTTGAATGTAAACTGCACTTGAATTCACCACATCAGCAATACTAGCTGACAAATCGATAAGAAGATCGTCAACTTCCATTCCCATATAATTAAGGGTTTTCTGACTATTATTTAGAAGAGTTTCAGCCAAGTTTCCTGTCCCCGAACCAATCTCCAAAACATCTAATTGGTCGTCCTTGGTCAAACCTTCAAGTAGGTAAAGAATGATAAATCCAATAGCATCAGGTGTAAATTGGTGATTGGCTTGTAAGGCTTCCAATTGCCCTAGCTTGATAAACAAGAACTGAAAAGCACGACGCCACTCCTCTTTACTTAGATCAAGGGCACGTAATTTCTCGTTGTTTTTGATGATGACTTCATTAGCTACCTCAGCCCCCAAATAATAGGAATTTTGCTCAATAAGCGCATCGTAAGCATGGGTTCCAAGATCATTTTCAATGGTTTGGACATTTTCTAACAACAGCTCAAAGGCTGTCTCAATTGCTTCAAAATTCATGATTTCCTCCGTCCTTCTATCATATCAAAAAGGAAAGAGAATTTCTATTTCTGCTCCTGCTTCTTCACATAACGATAGGTCTTGATTTGACCTTTACTGGCAACTCTAACAATCACTTGTTTGTCCTTAACCTCATAAGTCGTAGTTCCCTGAGAGAAACTAAAAGCACCTGCTTCCTTGTCCGCCAAGTCCATGGTCATCTCTGCCATGAGACGACTCTGACTGGAGATCATTTGCGCTTGGTTCTGTCTAGAGCTAGCAACCACCCGCTCCAGATAAACATGCAGAAGAAGTGTGAAAATGCCAGCCATAAAAAGAGCGTAGAGAAGAACGCCTCCCCTAACCTGTTTTTTCAAAAGCATAAACAAAACTCCTTTGTAGCCCATTTTTAAGAGTCACTTGGATGGTGACTATCTGGTTATTTTGACTAATTGTACTAGCTTTTACATTGAAAAGCATTGGTTGGTAGCCTCGACCGTCAGCATTTGTTTTTCGAAAATCAGTAGCACTTGAAAGGCCAAAAGCCAGGTCTTGATTATCCTGCTTGACATAGAGTTTGTTCCCCTCTACCTTTACCAACTGACAACCTTCTAATTCTGCCTCCATTTGTTGAACAAATAGAAGCCAGTCTTGGCTTTCTTGTTGCTTGACCTGCTTAACATTGCTCACCAATACTGTGGTCAGACCTTGATAAACTTGAACTGAACCAGCAATCACCAACAAGGCCACTAGACACTCCAAGAGGGTAAAAGCACGAACCTTGCCATTGAGAGACATGAATAATCTCCTTTCCTGATTCATAAACCGCGATACCTTGCTTGCTACGTTTTACTGTCACTGTGATACCATTTAAGGTCAACTGATCCTGTTTGGTCTGAACTGCCATGGTTGCCACACTCAAAACCTCCTGTTGGTGGAGATTCCTAGCCATTAACCTACGATTGGTATTGATTTGATCTAATATAAGACCACTGACAAGCACTAAGACAGCCATTGCTACCAGGCTTTCGATAAGATATAGCTCTAAGAGACCGTCTTTTTATATTTACCGCTGCCATGTTAAGCTGATAGGTCACCACCTCCTTATCACTTGAAAAACGAATCTTGGTGAGGCTCGAGTTGCCTCCTTTGGCATCAAACATTAGCGTCTTGCCCCTTATCAAGATGAATACTTTTAGGAATCACCAGACTGGATTTTCCGTTACTGATTTTATCCTTGGACAACTGCAATTCAACATTGGACCCTTCCGCCGCTGCCAAGCGCTGACTATCTCGGTATAGGTACTCAAAGCGCAGATAAAAAAGATTAGTCTCAACCTGCTGAAAAATACCTGTGACTGAGGCCTGATAAACTCAGAGTGAGAAAGGCAACCACTGCTAGTGTCACCAGACTCTCCAACAAGGTGAAGGCTCTAATGGCCACTGAGCGGCTTTCGCCACCATGTTTCGCATAGTAATCATTGTATGAATCTGCCTGTTTTTGTCGTGATTTGACCTTCTGAAACAAGAGCGGCTAAGCTAGCTGTCTTGTTATTCTTCATTTCATAAAGTTCTGCTTGAGAATCCACGACCTTGACCACAGCCGCATTTCCAGTCTCTTTAACAGAATCCTTCTGCTTGCTCAAGTTAGGTACAAAGAGCAAAAGGAGAATACTGATAATGAGAAGCACGACCAGCATTTCAATCAGCGTAAAAGCACGTAATTTAACGGCATTCAATTTTTTCAACATCATTTTCATGACATCATTCCTTCCATATTTTGATACATTGGTAATAGCATAGCTGCATAGATCATTACAATCACGACAGCAACAATAACAAAAATGAGGGGTTGCACAAAGGTTGTTGCCTTATTAAGACGGTTAAAGAAAGCCTGCCAAACCTCTTCAGCATAGACTTCTAACTCATAGCCCAACCTAGCATTAGCCTCTCCATAAGCAATAATTAAGGATAGTTCCTTAGTGAAGAAAGGGTGACTAGCAATACGATCAGGAAAACTCTGTCCTAGCATCAAGCTTACCTTCTAATCCAGCCCCCTACGCTCAACTGAAAAGCCTTTGTATTTTTGCTTCTTTCA
>ENA-OQMZ01000926-OQMZ01000926.1-human-gut-metagenome-genome-assembly--contig:-NODE-926-length-11527-cov-2.025965_pt1 | contig 11527 bp, 19 predicted proteins | sample MGYA00242621_ERZ504862 | MGnify/ENA primary metagenome ERZ504862 (study PRJEB26092, sample SAMD00036393) | human gut metagenome | host: Homo sapiens | study: EMG produced TPA metagenomics assembly of... | reverse complement strand
TAAACCTCCTGAATTTTGAGTTTCATTGAATAGACCTCAAAACTCGGAGGGGCGCGGGCAGAAAACGGCAGTCCTCTGCCGCCAAAGCAAAAAAAGAAGCAAAAAAATACGCCAGATGGTTATAAAAACCATCTGGCATACGAATAATACAAGAAAAACTACGCGGCGAAGGGACTTTTGAAAGGACGCAGTAGCGCTTGACGGGGTTTCTACCTTAATACGGCATGGCTCCGCTTACCGGAGCGTCAAGCACATCTGCCATGCAATACGCCTTTCAACTAAATATGTTCCACAAAAAGAAAAAGCCCGGCAAGCAAAAACTTGTCGGGCAGAAAGCGGATTTACTTTTCTTCCATCCAACCAAGGAATGTCTGCAATTTCTGTATGTCACCGTCATCGAGGTCTTGCAGTCGGTTAAAAATGTTGATACGGTCGGTTTCATCCCCGGCACCGGTAAAGAATTCCTGCGGGGTTACGCCGAGGTAATCACAGATGCGCAGAAATTCGTGCATCGAGGGCATTGCCTTGCCAATCGAAATACTGCGCATATAGCTGCCGCTTTTGCCAAGGTCAAGGCTCATTTTATGTTCGGAAACGTGAAGGCGATGGCGCAGCTGCTAAGATGGGGTTACTTGCTGGGGGTCTTAGGCTGGGCTGCCGCGGGCTTTTTCTCCGGTCGGTGGGGCTGGTAAAAAAACGCAGCGCTTTGGGGCGGCCAACCATCGTATTCGCGGCGGATCATATTTTGAATGATTTTCCGTTCTGCTGCGTGCAAATGTTGCTTCATGGTTTCTTTCATGGGTGGATTCCTCCTGATTTATAAAGATTTATTGTATGCCAAAACCGGCTGTGGCCATCATAAGGGAAACTGCGACCGAAAGTTCCGCCAACGCAATGGAGCTGGCGAAAAGGTGGCCATGGACGCCCAACAGGGCAAGCGAAACAGCGTCCAGAAGCAATAGCCGCAAACGTGCGCGCTTTGCCATCGCCTTGCTTTCCGCACGGGAAAGGTGTATCTGCTTATTATCGGCAGGTGACGAAACCCATATCAGGGCAGAGGAGGCAATCATAATTGCCCAATAATTGTTGGGCTCCTCCGCAAAATCGGTAAAGCGAACATCGTTGCAAAAATCATGGCGGCAGAGTATAATGCGCACTGCCATTCTGTTTTGGCATGGTAGCCGCCGGTGCGCTCACGGAGGAAAAGAAACGAAACGGTAAAGCAAAAAGCCAAACCGAAATCCGTAATCAGCCCACCAAGCAGTGTCAGAGCAATCAGGCCCACGGCGCGGGAAATATGTCGGTACAGCGCGTATTGGCACACCTCGGCGTCGTCCTCTTTGATAAGACCGTGCGCCAGAAAGTATTGCGTCAGCTTTTTTGCAATCTGTTCCATCGGCATCTCCTTGTCATCTTTCGCCCTTATCCTACCGCAAACCAGGCTAAAGTGCCAAGAATCCTGCGCAAGTGACAGAAACTCATGCGTGAACGCAAGAATTGCAGGCCACATCGGGCCATTCAAAGCAGAATTGGAACGCACCGTCATGATAATCCATCGTGTAAAAGGCGTTGTTGCGGCGCAGCAGCTCTTTGGCACAGGGCAGACCAAAGCCGTGCAGATGCGGTTCCAATTTCGTTGTGGCAATACAGTCCTTTTCGATGTGGACCGGCAGGCTGGTGTTGATAATCGAGACATACAGCTTCGCATCGCCGTCCGCGTAGGCTTCGTCCCGCAAAACGCTGACCTCAATGCGGCGCTTTGCTTCCTCCAGCTTTAGGCAGGCTTCGATGGCGTTGTCCAGCAGGTTGCCCAGCACGACTGTGCAGTCAATCAGTTCGATTTGCAAGGGCGACAGGTCGTTGACTTCAAACTGAATATCGATATGCTGCTTCTGAGCGGCATAGCCCTTTTGGTTCAGCACGGCGTCGATGGCCGAGTTGTGGGTGTTGACCATCAGGGCACGCTCAGTCTGCTGCTCCTGCAAAGCGGCAAGATAGTCCTGTGCCTGTTGTGTCTCGCCTCCCTGAAGCATCCCGGAAAGGGCCGCGATGTGATGCCGAAAATCGTGCGTCATTTTGCGCTGTGTGGCGTAGGCGCTGCTCAAGGCATCAATGTTGGCACGCTGGGAGCGCAGCTGCTCGTTAAGCGTTTTTGCTGCTCCTTGCGCGAGGTTGTTTTTTCTGTCAAATCTATCAAAATCAGAATCACGGCATTGGTTGCCAGCAGAATTCCACTTGAAAAAAGTACAAATGCGGCTGCTATTTTGCCGTTCATGGATAAATAATAGCAAATTGATATACCAACCAGAGAAATAAGTGGAAATCCAATTGTCAGGGGTGCCCATTTGATGCTGGCGGAACTTGCCACCATCGGCTTGTGAATCTTTTTGATTCCAGAAGAAAGTAAGAATTTGAGACTATATGTTATAGCTGCGCTTGCAAGATAGAGCTTCATATTCGCCACATATTCATCATAACGAATATGAAGCAATGCCAGCAGAGAATAAAGAACGCAAAATTCCAGCAAGGTGGAAATTGCATACGCCAAAACAACCACCAGCAGCCGCAACCAGAATTTCCCGGTATAAAGCAAGGATGCAAAAACGAAGTAAACCGTAATAAGTGCGGCAAATTTTAAAAGCGTTATCGGCGATTCTTCCGAAATATGCGAAACGAAAATCGTAGCGATATAAGACAATACTCCGCAGAGCAGCGCCCCCACTACAAAGCGTAAGCCTCTTGTTTTTCTTTCAAGAAACGCATCGCAAAAAACGGCCACGCACAGCACGTCCAAGCAGCTGAAAACGATCCCTAACCAATAACCCATTTTTCGCGCTCCTCCACTGCGTATAGATTTCCGCACGGCACTGGCTGTGTGCGAACTGACCGGCAGCTCGGTTCCGTCGCGCAGATACAGTCGCGTGCTTTGCAGATCGCGGATGTGCTCCATATTGACCAAAACGCTTTTGTGTGTGCGCACGAAGCCGTGGTTTTCCAGTAGGTCAGCCAAATCGGCCATGGTAGCGGTCGTGTACAACAAGGCCCGGTCGCCCCCCTGCAGGTGCAGGCATACCTTGCGGGCCGACATCTCGGCGTACAAGATCTGCTGCGGCTGCAGCTCGACATCCTCGCCATCGCAAAATATGCGAACCGTATCGCGGGTCTTGCGGTATGCGGTAAGGGCCTGCTGCACATAACGCTCCAGCTTTTGCGGCATCTCGGCTTTCAGCAGATAGCGAAACGCCTGCACCTCGTACCCCTGCAGGCTGTATTCGACGTAGTTCGTCACAAAAATCAGCAGCATATCGGGGCGCAGCTCATGCAGGCGACGGGCCAGATCAACGCCGTTCAGCGGGCCCATATCAATATCCAAAAAAGCCAGATCATATTTTGCCAGCGGCAAAGCACGCAACTGCGCTGCATCTGTGGCGCAATCCACCGTGGAGCGCGGCATTTGCGGCTTTACGATGGCCTCTATCTTTTCCGCCAACTGACCGGCAAAGGCTGCGTCGTCATCGCAAACCAGTATGCGCATGGAAAAATTCTCCTTTTCGGCATTTTTGCCCGGCGTGTGCTTGCGGGCATCTGCTGCAAACATAATCTTTTGCCCCCCTTGTTGTCAAGTATCTTGCCTAAAATCGCAGAATTACTGTTGTTTTTCTGATTATATAACAGATATATCGGCGTGTCAAACGGTACACTATAAGGTAGTGGAAGGGGGCCGTTTGGTATGTTTGATATGGGCAAGCGCATCTGTAAATTGCGTAGGGACGCACACCTGTCGCAAAAGCAGTTGGGCGAGAAAATTGGCAAATCAGCCTCGACCATCGGTTCGAATGAAAACGATACTGCCGTGCCGACGCTGGAAAACGCGGCAGCACTGGCGGAAGCGCTTCATGTTTCGTTGGATTATCTGCTGTACGGTGAAAAGAGCCGCACCCTTCCGCTGCAAAAGATGAGCGAGAACCGCGTGCAGCTGTTGACCGATCTGGCGCAGGAGTTTGCAGCACCTACTAGCACGGTGCAGCTTTCAGTGACCGAAAGCTGGATATTCTGCGGCGGCTGTATCAGGAATTTTATCGTTAAAAGCATTGGCTGCTCGGCGTGTCTGCCTCCGGTGGGGGCAGACACGCTTTTGCGTTCACGCACGATTTTCTGTCACTTGCGCAGGTTTTGTAGATTTCGGGGGAACGCTGTGGTATTTTGGGGGCACAGCAAAGGTTCCCAGCATCGGCGCGCAGATGCTGAATATATCCGCCCCGAAACAAACCCGATACAAGTTGCTTTTAAAATGGAGGAACTCTTATGACTACGTCAAGAAAATCTTTTCTTTCTTTTGCTGTGGCCTGCATTGTAGCGCTTATGGCGGCTACGGCAGCCTTTGCATCCAATTCTGCCGACACTGACTTCACCTTCAAATTTAGCGGTGGCTTGCCCCAAAGGACGGAATGGCGCTCAAAGACCGATGATACCAACGTCTATATGTCGGTAAAAGGCGTACAACACGCCTTTACCGCTCATGTGGTTGGAGCAGATAATAATTATTCCACCACTGCCCACGATTGCTCTCATGGATATACATATTCTATCTCTAATGTAGGCGTATATCGGATGCGCAACTGGGTGCACGATGGCTCGCCGAGTTATCCATATGCGGCCATCTATGCAGCGCCCAATTATGGATATGAATTTAGCGCGTGGGGCCAATGGAGTCCGGATTCCGTATGATGAGATAGTAGTATTATAAATTCCTTGTTTTATCTCTGAGTGTCCCAGTTCGTGTATTGGCTTTGCGATATCGAATCACTTTTTGCACTTTCAACGATTCACTGCAATAAGCCAATACAGAACTGGCTATTAGAAGAAAACAAATCGCACTGAACTCTTGCGCCAAGAGGTCAACGGCTTTGGCTGCGGCGTGCTACAGCTATATTTAGTCTGTTATTATATAAATGTTGCACTACCCTGACTCAATTCACACCAGAACGGAGGAACCAATATGAGAGTTTCAAAGAAAGCGCTTCGTCCCTTTGCCGTGATTCTTGTTTCGCTGTCAATGTCTGCACTGCTCACCGGTGCCAGACCTCCTCAGACAGCGCATCGCAGGCAGTCGGGGTTCGGATGGCAGAAAGCACTATCCAGCAACAGACCACCGACGCTCCAATTCGGAGACGAATGAACAAAACGGTTCCAATGAAACGGTTGCGTCCTTGCCGCAGGTTTTTGTGACCGACGTAGAGGGCAACCGCCGAAACCTTTCCGATTTCCCCTGGGCGCAGAAATATCCGACTCTGCTGGACGGCATCGCAAGCGACACCCTGACAGACTATGCATTTTACACGATAGCCTCCGAAAATCTGAAAGCAAGGGGCGAAAGCCTGACGTGCGATTACTTCGGTGACCAACAGGTAACTATCTCTGTGGCGGGCGCTGAAAGGGGGAGCTGCGGCTCAGATTCCGCAGGATAAGTTACAGGAGGGGATAGACACCTTCGGTGAGAAGAACGAAAACTATGAATATCTGACTGTTACGGTGAATCTGACAAATTCCGGCAGCGCAGAGGCCGAGGTTTATCTGAACAACCTGTCCATTCAATGCTGTGTTGACGGTTCCATCGCAACAGAAACGACTTGCAGCGAGGCTGTCACATCTGACTTGCCCGCGGTTGCTTTCGGTGAAAAGAACCAGTTCCAGCTCATGTTGGCCCCAGGGGAGACACGCACTTGCACGGTCCTTTACTATGTGAGAGCGGAAATCGAGTTGAGTGACTTATATCTGAGGGCAAACCTCGGCGGTAATGCGATGACCGAAGTCAAGACCGCCGACAATGTGATGAACGAAGAGTGGCTGGCGTTAGCCTAATGCTCCTGCCATGCACACAGAAACGGATATGTGACCATGAAAAGCATTCTATGTTTTGAGCTGAAGCGCTGTTTTGGAAGCAAGCGGCTGTATCTCTCTCTGCTGACAGGCATCGTCATTTCCCTTCTCCATATCATATTCGGGGTTCTTCCCTTGACCCAGTGGCTGTCGAGTTGGCAAGGAGATTTTTTTCTTACTCCTCACTCTGCATACGGGCATTGGATCGGGATGGACTCCTCCACTGTCTGGCCTACCCTTTTGTATATGCTTCTTCCGTTCCTTTGTGCCTTTCCGTTTTCGGATACTGTATCATGGGACTTTAACACGGGCTATGTGATGCAGATTTTTGTGCGCCGAAAAAAATCCACCTATCTGTTTGCCAAGCTCTGACGATTTTTATTGCCTCCGCCTTTTTGACAGCGACAATCTTGTTCTTCGACTTTGCAGGCACCGCCTTATATTTGCCGCTTGTCCGGCCGGAAGCGCTTACCAACCTTTACGGAATCAGCAATCGCAGCCTGATGGCGCATCTGTTTTATCATAAGCCGCTGCAGTACACCGTCATCTATATTATAATGGATGCTTTATTGGTTGGCGCATGGGAAATCATTGCCTGGCAGTATCGGTAGCTACAAGAAATCCTCTGCAGCCTGCGCTGTTTCCTTTCTTGCTCTACCTGCTCCTGTATTTTATCTGCAACTGGCTTCAGATGGATTCGGTCTCGTTGTTTGCAATTCTGTTGCCCTTCCAGCCTGCGGTCAATGTGAAATGGGTTACGATTGCAATTTACTTCTTAGCTGTCCCCATCGGCAGCATGACTATGTATTTCTTGAAGCGGAATAAGAGTGATGTGCTTTGACAATTTATCGGCAATTTCGGGTAACTTATAGAAAGCGATTGCTGGTTTATTCGCTTTTGTGCGTTGCGCTTGCAACCGGCAATGCACTTTTCTGGCTGCATAAATGGCATGAACAGGGTGTGGAGCTGTGCTTTGCCGACACTATGATGACAGGCGTTCAACCGAGCTTCCTTTTAATGCTGCTGATTCCCCCGACGCTTGGCCTTGTACACCAACTGAAGTTCATTTTAGAGCAGCCCTTTGTCATTTGTGCGTTAGATAATAGAGCACGGCTTGCCCGCAATCTCCTTGCTGCGCTCCTTTTTATTGCGTTCAGAGCGGTGATGGCGGTTTCAATCCCGTCCATTGCATTGGGTGCTCTGCTGTTTCGAGGTGGCAAACCTTGTACATGGGAAAGCGGAGCAAGCTACTATGCCTATATGACGGGCCAAACGTTAATAACCCCTGTCAAAACAGGCTCCTTGATTGTCTGGCAGGCTATGACGATCTGGCTCACAGTCTTGCTGGTATCGATTCTTTTCCTGTCAATCAATCTTTCCTGCGAATCGCACCAACTCGGAAGCATACTCTCATGGGGCGTCTGCCTTTTGGCTTTGTGGATGTGTTCGTTTCCTGTTACACCGAAACTATATAGGCTGCAAAAGAGCGTTTCTTTCTCCGTGAATCGAATTGCCGAAAATACAGTTTGGCGCCATTTTCTCTCAGGCATCTGTATTCTGTTTCTTGAATCTCTGTTTCTGCACTTTGCCGTTACCAGAAAGGACTTTTTAAGGTGAAGAACAGTTTTATTCGATTGCTCCTGCGGGATATCAAGAACTATATCCGAACGAATCGTTTCTTCCTGATCGCGGAAGCAGCGCTGTTTTTGATTGGCTGCATGATTGCGGATATGCAAAAGCCCGATAGCTACGGCAAATATACTACCATTCAATATTATATGCAGATATTTCGGGGCTGCTATCCGTTTACGGATGCCAGAACAGAAGTGTTTCAGGTTCCACTTACATGGTTTACACTCATGTACTTTTGTATTTACACTGCTCTCTTATATCCGATTCGGGACGCCAGCGGGGCAGGCATTCATGTTCTGCTGCGGGCAAAGAGCAGAGCCTTGTGGTGGTTCAGCAAATGTCTTGCGCTAACCGTGTGGAATCTGCTTTACTTTGCAGTCGGCTTTTGCTCTGTATGCGTATTCTGCTTTTTTACAAATGGTTTGTCTTGCTTTACCATTTTGCCGTATGATGTATTGCCTTGCGATGCTTTGACCTGCCTTTTGCCTTTCGGTTTTGCGTTGGCAATCTCGCTTCTTGCCTTTTGCCTTTGCATCTTTTGCTCTTTTGTCTGGGGACAGGTGTTTGCCATAAGTTGCCTTGTGGCCGTCTCATTCACTGAGTTTCCATCTCCTTTTCTCTGCTATGCCATGCTGATTCGCTGTAGAGCCATGTCTCCCGCTGGATTCGACGAAAGGGCAGGCTTGCTTTTCTACCTTATATTTGCCGGAATCGTATGCTTCATCGGTATGTTCCTGTTTTTACAACTTGACTTGTTTCCCGGACTTCAAAGGAGGCCGCAATGAAAGTTGAAATCAACCATCTTACCAAGGTGATTCAGGGCAATGTTGTTCTGGATGATATCAATGCCTGTTTTTCCTGTGCTTCCGGCGAAAACGGGGGACGGATTTACGGGATTCAAGGAATCAATGGAAGTGGCAAAACCATGCTTATGCGCGTGATCTGTGGCCTTGTGCTTCCCACAATGGGCACCGTGTCAATCGATGGAGAAATCATTGGTAAGGGTATCTCATTCCCGCGAAGCATTGGCCTTTTGCTGGAGAACCCAATCTTTATCGATGAATTCACTGGCGCAAAAAATCTTTCTCTTCTCTGTGATATCAAACGACTTGTTTCGCAAGCGCAGATTGGCGATACGTTGCGTCGTGTCGGACTGAACCCATCCGACAAAAGGCCCTTCCGCAAATATTCTCTCGGCATGAAGCAGCGCCTTGGAATCGCAGCCGCTATCGTTGAATCACCTGATCTGATTCTGTTGGACGAGCCATTCAATGCGTTGGATGAGTCGGGGAATAAAAGAAATACGTGACCTTTTGCGTGAATTGCGCCAAAAGGGAAAGCTGATTGTGCTGACCTGCCATGATCGCCAGCAAATGGAATCGCTTGCGGATGAAATCATAGCGATGCGTGAGGGCCGGATTGTGAATGTGGACAAGAATTGCCACGAGGAGGTTTGAAGTGAAAAACAAACGACTTCATCATCGTGCGATTCTGCTTTTGCTCCTTTTGCTGGTTCTCTCTTTCGCAATCGGCCTGAGAATCACACGCTTAAATGGTTCTTATTTGGCAACCGAGGATTGTTATGGGTATCCGCAAAAGCCTATCGAGTGGAATGGTCTGAAAATAGAATTGATCGGTGCTGAAATTGTTGACGGGGAAGCATTTTTACAGGAATATAACATCGATCGGGAATCAATTTTTTCGGATTCCCTGTCAGAAAAGTACGCACTGTTTCATATATCTGTGACGAAGGTGTCGGATTCCCCATTGTTGACATACTATCGTTTTGATTATTGCGGAGCGGAAAAAGATGGCTGGCGAAATTTGGTTTCCCCGGAAATTTTCGAATCGCTGAACCCTCTGGCAAAAAAGCCGTCGCAGCTATCCGTAGGTGAAACCGAAGAACTCGCAATGGCGATTGGACTCCATAAGGATGCTTTCGCAATACGGAATGGAGTAACCTTTCCACTTCCGATATAAGCCTCGTCATGTCTGTTTATCCACAAAAAGTGATTCTGCAATCTTCATGAGAGTGAAAATACACAGGAAAAGCAGCTTTGCCCCCAGTTCTGAAGCGCTGTATGGGGTATCGTACAGGCCTAAACTTAGGGGGCAATGGGTGCCGGTGCTCCGGCTACTCGCCGCTGCGGCGCTTGCGTGGGTGCTGATCAACGCCTTGGTCGAAGCCTACGGAGTGGGCGGGTGCAAATCTTGATGCGTTGAATCTTTGCAGAGGTCTGCAAATTAGAACTGCCGCTGCCTGGCTTCAAATCGAGTGTTAGCCGTCGCCGCGTTTGTTGATGTATGCCATAGTTAAGCCTCCTCAATGCGGGCAAGCCATGCGTCAAAGCTGGCCTTGCTGACTCGGATCGAAGTACCTATATGCAGCACACGGAAATCCGTTGTTGTGTTGCACAGTGTATAAGCTGCCCGCAGGCTGATGGACAGCATTTGGGCAATATCCTCGACCCGATAGACAAGCGCGCTTTGTTGCGTTGACTTGCCAATTTGTGTCGGTCCTATGGCATTGGTTTGAGAACCTGTCTCTATTGCTATCCCAGCCAGAACCGTTAGTATATTTGAATGGAACGACCCAGTGCTGGTTCAAGCTAACGGGTAAGCAGTGACAAATCGGAGGAATACCCTGGTCGATATAGCGCTTAATATGGGTATCTTATTAAATAAACCCAAAATCATGTTGCAGACTACTGTGCGAACACTAACTCCAAGGGGTTCATTCTCACGCCGTTTTGCATCACCTCAAAATGCAGGTGGTTGCCGGTGCTGTCGCCGGTGCTGCCTACATAACCTATAATCTGCCCTGCTTACCGCTTCACCTGCGGTAACGGCAGTTTGCGTCATATGGGCGTACCGCGTGGAAAGTCCAGCGCCGTTATCCAGCAGCACCTGATTGCCGTAGCTGTCGTTCCAGCCGCTGACCAGCACCGTGCCGCTGTGGGCAGCCAAGATGGGTGTTCCCTCCGGTGCGGGAATATCTGTGCCGCGATGCCCGGCATTGCCGAAGGCGTCCACTTCCCCGAAGTGGCAGGATATATAAGTGTGCCCCGGCAGCGGCCAGCACAACTCGCCATCGGCAACAGCAATCCCGCCGCACAGAGCAAGCAGGCTGGGGCGCATTTCCTCGGATAGCAGCTGGTGCAAAATGTCTTTTTGGTCTTGGGTGAAATTGTACAACTCGGCCAGTTCATCCACAGTTTTGCTGCTGACGGTGATGTGCAAAATATAGTCGGTCTGCTGCTCCGGGTCGGGGTCGTCCTCGGTGGGTTCGGGAGTGGTGTCTACTTCTTCGACCTCGTAGGTGATCTCGTGCATAGCCCAAAAGGTGTCTTGGATGCGCTGCATTTGGGCGGCATTGATAACGACAACGTCGCTATCAGAGTTGAGGTTGGTATGTACTGCAAAGATGGCCAGCACCTCCGGCCAGTAGCTTGCCCATGTATGACCGTCCTCGTAGTCGTATGTGATGGTGGTTTCGCTGCACTCCGGTGGGCGGATACGATGTCATTGACGGCCGCGCCGAAGTCGGCGTTGGTGTCGGCTACGATTTCGGCAATAGGGATGCTGTTCGGGTCGCCGGATTCATCGGCAAACAAGATGCCCATCGGGGAGCCGATCACCGCCGCAGCCGCGCCTATGACCATCGCCAGCAACAGCACCACGCCGCCCGCACCAAGCAGCGCCAACAGCGATTGCGCGGCGTGCCGCACAGTTTGGGAGAGCAGGGCTTTGATTTTGGCTGCGATATAATGAACGCCACGGCTGATTGCTTCAACCGTGGCTTGTTTACTGCTGATTGTGGGCAGCTTGGGTGCGTGGGTAACGATGGGAGCGGTATTGCCCGCCGCTGTGGTTGCCGTCTGCTTTTGCAGATAGCGGCGCACAGCCTCGCGGGTCAGGTGCTGCCGCTTTAAGTGCTGCTGCATTTGGGCTTGGTAAGGCGGCGGTGCCGGTGTGGCCGATGACGGCACCGGGGCTTGCGGCGCTGGTGTTTTGG
>ENA-OQMZ01000925-OQMZ01000925.1-human-gut-metagenome-genome-assembly--contig:-NODE-925-length-11535-cov-2.394811_pt1 | contig 11535 bp, 15 predicted proteins | sample MGYA00242621_ERZ504862 | MGnify/ENA primary metagenome ERZ504862 (study PRJEB26092, sample SAMD00036393) | human gut metagenome | host: Homo sapiens | study: EMG produced TPA metagenomics assembly of... | reverse complement strand
TTGATAACTTACATAAAAGCTGTTTTAATAGTAAAATTTACGTTCAAATGAAATTACGAATAAGAAAATAGAAATCTTTACAGAGAGGTGAAAATCATGAGAGAAGGAATACCATCCTAATTATTATCAGGCAACTGTAACCTGCAACTGTGGTAACACATTCGTAACAGGATCTACAAAACAGGACATCCACGTAGAAATCTGCTCTAAATGTCATCCATTCTATACAGGTCAGCAGAAAGCAGCTCAGGCTCGTGGACGTATCGATAAGTTTAATAAGAAATACGGCCTGAACAAATAATCAGAATATAGTAAGAATTGAGAAGGTTGAGGTTGGGAAATCTCAGCCTTTCTTGTTTCTTTAGGAGAAAATAATGAAATCATCGAACATCGGCGGTCAGGCTGTAATGGAAGGCATTATGATGCGCCATAAGGATAAATATTCCATTGCTGTCCGCAGACCGGACAATGAGATTGAATTAAAAGTAGAAGATTACAAATGTGTATTCGGAAATGCAAAATTTCTCAAATATCCACTGATCCGAGGTGTGGTAAGCTTCGTGGATTCTCTGGTGGTCGGCACAAAATGTCTGATGTATTCAGCAGAGATCGCAGGGGATGAGGAGGACGAAGAGGATAAGCAGAAGAATGCTGCTCTTTCAGAAGAGGAGCTTGCTGCAAAAAAGGCAAAAGAAGATAAGCAGTTCAAATGGCTGTTATATGTGACAGTTGCTGTCTCAATCGTGGTATCAGTTGCCGCTTTTATGTTGCTGCCATACGCCCTTGCAAGTCTTTGCAGAAGGGTTGGCGCTTCGGAATTTGCAGTTACAATAGTTGGGCATTTGTAAAGCTTGCATTGTTTATGGGATATATGCTTCTGATTTCCAGAATGAAGGATATTCAGAGAACATTTATGTATCATGGAGCAGAGCATAAGTGCATTAACTGCGTGGAACATGGACTGCCGCTTACGGTGGATAATGTTCTTGCAAGCTCCAGACTGCATAAGAGATGTGGAACCAGTTTTCTGTTTCTGGTTATGCTGGTCAGCATTTTTCTGCATTTTATTTTTGTATTGGTTCCATTTTACTGGGTGAGACTGTTTGGAAGACTTCTTATGGTGCCGGTTGTAGCAGGAATATCTTTTGAGATTATTCAGTGGGCTGGAAGATCAGACAGCAAACTTGCTGACTTTTTTCAGTAAACCGGGTCTGGCAATGCAGAAACTTACAACTAAGGAACCGACAGCAGATATGGCAGAGGTTGCGATCAGGGCTGTAGAGGCGGTTTTTGACTGGAAAGCATATCTGAAGGAAGAATTTGGAGTTGAAGCAGAACAATGAACGGAGAAACTCTGACAGGATTATTAAAAAAAGGACAGATGATCCTGCACAGGCGGGGATTAAGGAAGCCAGGCTGGATGCCTGGCTTCTCCTGGAATATGTCACAGGAAAAAGCCGGGCGTATTATTTTGCATACGGAGAAGAAAGTGTCACAGAAAGTGTTGCTGAAAGATATCTGGAACTGATCAGCAGACGTGCGGGACACATACCGCTGCAGCATCTGACGCATCAGGCTTTTTTATGGGGCATGAATTTTATGTGGATAAGAATGTACTGGTACCCAGACAGGATACGGAAACACTTGTGGAGTCCGCTCTTGAATGCATGAAAGCTGTGAAAAATCCATATATTCTTGATATGTGTACAGGATCCGGCTGTATTCTTATCAGTATTCTGAAGGAGAGAGCTGATGCACACGGAACAGGCGTGGATCTGTCAGATGAGGCACTGAAAGTGGCTGTGCGGAATGCACGGACACTGGAAGTGGCAGAGCATGCGGAATTCGTACAGAGTAATCTGTTTTCTGAAATGCAGAACATTGTGTACGGAACAGAGTATATGAAAAGGACTGCTGTAAAAGATACTGTAAAAATGACAGAATGCGAAAATAGTAATAGAAATTATAGCAGAGCTTATGATATGATTATATCAAATCCGCCATATATTCCTACGGCGGAAATTGAAGATCTTATGGATGAAGTAAAATTGCATGATCCGCGTATGGCACTGGATGGTATGGAAGATGGACTTTATTTTTACAGGGCTATCACGAAACAGGCACAGGATCATCTTGTTCCGGGTGGCTGGCTTTTGTATGAAATCGGATGCAGCCAGGGAGAAGATGTGGCAGCTCTTTTGCGGAAATATAAATTTGAAGATATTGAGATAAGGCAGGATCTGGCCGGGTTGGACCGGGTGGTTCTGGGGCGAAAGAAATTACAGGAGGATAAATATGTTTGATAAATTAGACGATCTGCTCATTCGTTTTGAAGAGGTGCTTAATGAGCTTGGAGAGCCGGGAGTTACCGATAATCAGGAACATTTTCAGAAGCTGATGAAAGAGCAGAGCGATCTGCAGCCGATAGTAGATGCTTACCGGGAGTATAAGAAAAACAAAGAAACGATACAGGACAGTCTTTCCATGCTTGAGGAAGAGAAAGATGAAGATATGCGGGAAATGCTGAAGGAAGAACTGTCTGAGGCAAAGAAGAATGTAGAGGAACTGGAGCATGAACTTAAGATCCTTCTTCTTCCGAAAGATCCTAATGATAACAAGAACGTTATTGTGGAGATCCGTGCAGGTGCAGGTGGGGATGAAGCTGCCCTTTTTGCAGCAGAGATTTACCGTATGTATGTGAAATATGCAGAATCCCGCCGCTGGAAAACAGAAATGATGAGTCTCAATGAGAACGGAATCGGCGGATTTAAGGAAGTAACATTTATGATCACAGGTGTAGGTGCTTATTCCAGACTGAAATATGAAAGTGGTGTACATCGTGTACAGCGAGTTCCGGAAACAGAATCCGGCGGACGTATCCATACCTCTACCTGTACAGTTGCTATTATGCCGGAAGCAGAGGAAATCGATTTTCACCTGGATATGAATGACTGTAAATTCGATGTGTTCCGTGCATCCGGAAACGGCGGACAGTGTGTCAATACAACAGACTCTGCTGTGCGACTGACACATATTCCTACCGGAATCGTAATTTCCTGCCAGGATGAGAAGTCACAGCTTAAGAATAAAGATAAAGCACTGAAAGTTCTTCGCTCCCGTCTGTATGAGATGGAGCTTGCCAAACAGCATGATGCTGAGGCTGAGGCAAGAAGAAGCCAGATTGGAACAGGTGACCGTTCAGAGAAGATCAGAACTTATAATTTTCCACAGGGCCGTGTGACAGACCACAGAATCAAACTGACACTGCACAGACTGGAGAATGTTCTGAACGGGGATCTGGATGAGATCATTGACAGTCTGATCGCAGCAGATCAGGCAGCAAAATTAAGTAATCTTCAGGATGCGGAATAGAATATTGCGGAGAGGGTATGTGACAGAAGATGACTGAAAAAGTATTGATATGAGAGAAGAATGTCAGGAGGAAAATATTTATGCAGAAAACAGCACTTGTAATTATGGCGGCAGGAATCGGAAGTCGTTTTGGAAAAGGAATCAAGCAGCTTGCACCGGTGGGAACATGTGGAGAGATTATTATGGATTATTCCATCCACGATGCGCTGGAAGCCGGATTTAACAAAGTAGTGTTTATTATCCGTAAAGATCTGGAAGAAGAGTTTCGCAGAGTGATCGGCGAGCGTATTGAGAAAATTACGGAAGTAGAATATGTATTCCAGGAGCTTGATGATCTGCCGGAGGGATTTACGAAACCGGCTGACCGCACGAAACCCTGGGGAACCGGACAGGCTGTACTTGCCGCAAAGAAGGTTCTGGATGAGCCATTTATTGTTATCAATGCAGATGATTATTATGGGAAAGAAGCTTATGTGAAGGTGCATGATTATCTTGTGCAGGAACAGCAAAAGGACGGAAAACTCCATATCTGCATGGCCGGTTTCAGGCTTGGAAATACATTGAGCGATAATGGAAGCGTTACCAGAGGAATCTGCCATATTGAGAATGGACAGCTTACAGGTGTGACAGAGACGCATGATATATTTAAGACTGCCACAGGTGCAGAGTCAAGAAATGCGGACGGGAGTGTGCAGGAACTGGATGTAAAGGATTTGGTGTCCATGAATATGTGGGGACTGACGCCGGACTTTATGGAGGTTCTCGAGAAAGGATTTGCAGAATTTCTCAGTGGACTCGCACCGGAAGATACAAAAAAGGAATATCTGCTTCCGGAGTTAGTTGACCATCTGATCAAAAATGAAAGTGCTGAAGTTGATGTCCTGGAGACAAAGGATACATGGTTTGGTGTAACCTATCAGGAAGATAAAGAAACAGTAATGAGAAGGCATTTAAAAAATTCTTACAAGGAAGTCAGGGTATATATCCTCAGGGACTTTATCAATAAGTTAAGCAGATATCTGCAGCCTTCGCAGGAGACATGTCTGATCTGATTAAAAGCAGTTTTGGGTGTGATCCGGGAAATACAGTATGCAGTGCAGAAACAGAGGATATTGTAAAAAGTAAAGGAGAGCAATTATGGGAAAATATTTTGGAACAGATGGATTTCGTGGAGAAGCAAATGTTAAACTGACAGTAGATCATGCATTTAAGGTGGGGCGCTACGTAGGCTGGTATTATGGAAGAGACCATAAAGCTAAGATTGTTATTGGAAAAGATACAAGAAGAAGCAGTTATATGTTTGAATATGCACTTGTTGCAGGTCTGACAGCGTCCGGTGCAGATGTATATCTTCTTCATGTAACGACGACCCCAAGTGTTTCCTATGCAGTACGTACAGAGGATTTTGACTGTGGTATTATGATCTCCGCAAGCCATAATCCATTCTATGATAATGGTATCAAACTTCTCAATGGAAACGGACAGAAGATTGAAGCGGAAGTAGAAGCAAGGATTGAAGCATATCTGGATGGCCTGATCGAGGATCTTCCTCTGGCAACTAAAGAAGATATTGGACGCACTGTGGATTTTGCTTCAGGAAGAAATCGTTATATCGGACATCTGATCTCTATTCCAAGCAGGGATTTCAAAGGCATTAAAGTAGGGCTTGACTGTGCAAACGGAAGTTCTTCAGCTATTGCAAAGAGTGTATTTGAGGCACTTCAGGCAAAGACTTATGTGATCAATAACCAGCCGGATGGTACAAATATCAATACAAACTGTGGCTCTACCCATATTGAAGTCCTGCAGAAATATGTTGTGGACAATGGATTGGATATCGGTTTTGCTTATGATGGTGATGCAGATCGCTGTATTGCTGTTGACCATAAGGGAAATGTGGTCGACGGTGATAAGATTATGTATGTATGTGGAAAATATCTCAAGGAGCAGGGCAGATTAAAAGATGATACAGTAGTAACCACTGTTATGTCAAACCTCGGTCTGTACAAATCTCTGGAGAGAGAGGGTATGAAATATGAGCAGACTGCAGTAGGAGATAAATATGTGGCAGAGAATATGATGGAGAATGGATACAGTCTTGGCGGTGAGCAGTCCGGACATATTATTTTCAGCCGTTACGCTGCAACAGGTGATGGAATCCTTACTTCTCTCATGGTAATGGAAGCGTGTGTAGAGAAGAAAGCAACTCTGTGTGATCTGGCAAGGGAAATGAAGGTTTATCCACAGCTTCTCAGAAATGTCCGGGTGGCAGACAAGAAGACTGCGAGAGAGAATCCGAAGGTAGTTGCTGCTGTAGAGGAAGTTGCAAAGAAACTGGGAAGTGATGGGCGTATTCTGGTACGCGAGAGTGGCACAGAACCATTGATTCGTGTTATGGTAGAAGCCGGAACAGATGAACTCTGCCTTGAGAATGTTGATCATGTAGTAAAGGTAATGGAATCTGAAGGATTGCTCATTGACTGATTTACTGGCAAAGGAATTACATGTATAACAGAAAAAAAAGATTATTTCTGACTGCTGTCTGCTTAAGCCTTGGACTTCTGACAGGCTGCAATGTGGGAAATACAAAGAATTATAAACAGGCTGCACAGGATCTGGAACAGGGAAATTATGAGGCAGCACTTGAAGAATACGAGACAGCAATTTCTGAAGGAGTGAAGCCTGCACAGTCGTACAGAGGTGCAGGTGTAGCGAAACTCAAGCTTGGAAACTATGAAGAAGCCATAACATATTTCGATGATGCGCTTAAATGTGACAAAGTTGGCAAAGCATTAAAAAAAGATATTCTGTCGTATAGAGCTGTGGCTTATCTCAAAGTAAAGGATTATGAGGCAGCGCTGGAAGACTGCCAGACTCTGGCAGAAAACTATAAAATGGATGCGGATCTGTACTTCCTTACGGGAGAAACAGCATTGGCCATGGATTCCTATGAGGAGCTTCTGCTAATTTTGAACAGCCTACGGCGAAGATGCAACTTATGACAGAGCTATCCAGATCTACGGGGCATATCTGAACAGGGATATGGAAGCAGACGGAACCCGTTATCTGGAAGCTGCTTTGTCAGGAACTGCAAAAAATGCAGAGGATCATTGTGACCGCGGCAGAGTTTATTATTATATGGATGATTATGAAAATGCTGAAAGTGAACTGAAACAGGCCATAGACGGCGATAATACGGAGGCACTGGTTCTGCTTGGTATGGTATATATGGATAAAGGAGACAGCGCAAATGCAAAAGCAATGTTTCAGCAGTATGTATCACAGGCAGAAAACGGAGCCAAAGGATTTAACGGACTTGCACTGTGTGATATAGAGGATGGGGATTATGACAGTGCCCTTTCTGATATAGAAAGCGGAATCCATGTGGCAGGAGCGGAGGATATGCAGAGTCTGCTGTTTAATGAGATCGTAGTCTATGAGAAGAAACTGGATTTTCAGACTGCTTTGCAGAAAGCACAGGAATATCTGGAATTATACCCGGAAGATAAAACTGTTAAGAAGGAACTTGCATTTCTTAAAACGCGTGTGTAATATCTATCTGACTGAGGAGAATTTATGGAAGAATTTGGAAAGCTTGAAGAACGGGTGGTTCTTGTGGGAGTGCAGACGGATGATCATGATAATGTGGAAGAATCCTGGATGAACTGAAGGAGCTTGCATCAACTGCGGGAGCTGTTACAGTGGAAGAATCATTCAGAATCGTGAGTCTGTGCATCCCGGAACTTATATTGGAAAAGGAAAGATAGAGGAAGTACGTGCACTGGTATATGCTATGGATGCAACCGGAATTATCTGTGATGACGAACTTTCTCCTGCACAGCTGAATAATCTGGAGCGGGAACTGGACTGTAAGGTGATGGACAGGACATTATTGATTCTGGACATTTTTGCAGCGAGAGCTATAACCAGTGAGGGTAAATAACAGGTAGAGCTTGCACAGCTTCGCTACAGATCTGCCGTTTGGTCGGTCTCAGGGAATCTCCTTTCCCGTCGTGGGAGGTGGAATCGGAACCAGAGGTCCGGGAGAGAAAAAGCTGGAGACAGACCGTCGTCTTATCCGTACAAGGATCTCTGCTTTGAAGCAGGAATTATCCCAGGTGGAGAAACACAGGGAACTGATCCGTTCCAGCCGGGCCAGAGGCAATATGAAGACTGCTGCGATCGTAGGATATACAAATGCGGGAAAATCTACGCTGCTGAACACACTGACAGGCTCAGAGGTTTTATCAGAGGATAAACTGTTTGCTACACTGGATCCAACTACCAGACTTTTAAATTTGAAGGACGGACAGCAGATTCTTCTCACAGATACGGTTGGATTTATCCATAAGCTTCCGCATCATCTGGTCGAAGCATTCAAGAGCACATTGGAAGAGGCCAAATATGCAGATTATATTATCCATGTGGTAGATTCTTCCAATCCGCAGGCAGAGATGCAGATGCATGTGGTATATGAGACATTAAAAGAACTGGGAGTGATGGGAAAGAAGATCATCACACTCTTTAATAAGCAGGATGCGCCGGGGGCATGCGTACTGCGAGATTTTAAATCGGACTATACGCTGAAGGTCTCTGCAAAGACAGGCGAGGGTCTTGCAGATCTGAATGATCTTCTGGAGAAGCTTCTTGCTGAAGAACAGATTTATGTGGAGCGCCTTTTCCCTTATCAGGAAGCAGGAAAAATCCAGCTGATCCGCGAATATGGGCAGCTTATCTCAGAGGAATACACAGAGGAAGGGATTGTTGTGAAGGCAAGGGTGCCGAAAGAAATCTACGCCAGAGTTGTATAAAAAATATTTTGAAAAATAAGAAAATACCATATATTGTGCCTTTTGCGAAAATGAGGAACATTATGTGGTATTTTGCGTGTTGACGAACCGGTGATACTCTGATACAATGAACCTACAGTGTTACTCAGAGCAAAGTGGACAGTAACGACAGAAATATCTCCGGTAAGAATATGCAGGAGAAACAGATTAACAAGAGAAAATGGGGGCATTAGATATGTTTCAGGTAGTAAAACGTGATGGCGAAGTGGATGAGTTTAAAATAGGCAAGATCACAGCGGCTATCCATAAAGCCTTTGATGCAAAAGAGAAAAATTATAGCGAAGAGATGATTGATCTCTTAGGGCTGCGTGTTACTTCTGATTTTCAGAAAAAGATTACAGATAATAAGATTACAGTAGAAGAAATTCAGGACAGTGTGGAGAATGTGCTGATCCAGGCCGGATATGCAGATGTGGCAAAAGCCTACATTCTTTACCGCAAGCAGAGGGAAAAGGTTCGCAACATGAAGTCAACGATCCTGGATTACAAAGAAATCGTAAACAGTTATGTGAAGGTTGAGGACTGGCGTGTAAAGGAGAACTCCACAGTTACTTATTCAGTTGGAGGTCTGATCTTAAGCAACTCCGGTGCAGTTACTGCAAATTACTGGCTGTCTGAGATTTATGACAATGAAATCGCAGATGCACACAGAAATGCAGATATTCATATTCATGACTTGTCCATGCTGACCGGATATTGTGCAGGATGGTCACTGAAACAGCTGATCCAGGAGGGACTTGGCGGTATTGAAGGCAAGATCACATCTTCACCTGCAAAGCATCTGAGTGTTCTCTGCAATCAGATGGTAAACTTTCTTGGGATTATGCAGAATGAATGGGCCGGAGCGCAGCTTTCTCATCCTTTGATACTTATCTGGCACCTTTTGTCAAGGCAGATAACTTAAGCTATCCGGAAGTGAAGAAATGTATTGAGTCTTTTATTTATGGAGTCAATACCCCAAGCAGATGGGGAACACAGGCACCTTTCTCCAACATTACGCTGGACTGGACAGTACCGGATGATCTTGCAGAGCTTCCGGCTATCGTAGGCGGAAAGAATATGGATTTCAAGTACAAAGACTGCAAAAAAGAGATGGATATGATCAATAAGGCATTTATTGAGACCATGATCGAGGGGGATGCCAACGGACGCGGGTTCCAGTATCCTATTCCGACCTATTCCATAACAAATGAGTTTGACTGGTCTGATACAGAGAATAACCGCCTTCTTTTTGAGATGACATCCAAATATGGAACACCGTATTTCTCAAACTATATTAACAGTGATATGAAACCAAGTGATATCCGCAGTATGTGCTGCCGTCTGCGTCTGGATCTGAGAGAACTCCGCAAGAAGAGCGGTGGTTTCTTCGGATCAGGAGAGAGTACCGGTTCTGTGGGGGTAGTAACTATAAATATGCCACGTATCGCATATCTTTCCAAGACACCGGAAGAGTTTTACAATCGTCTGGATCGCTTAATGGATATTTCCGCACGTTCTCTGCATATTAAACGTGAAGTAATTGGTAAGCTGCTGGATGAGGGATTATATCCTTATACAAAGAGATATCTTGGAAGCTTTTCCAATCATTTCTCTACCATTGGACTGGTGGGAATGAACGAGGTTGGTCTGAATGCCGCTGGCTGGGAAAAGATATGTCTGATGAGCGTACACAGAGGTTTACAAAAGAGGTTCTTCTTCATATGCGGGAACGTCTGTCCGATTATCAGGAGAAGTACGAAGGAGAACTGTTTAATCTTGAGGCAACTCCTGCTGAATCTACTGCCTATCGTCTGGCCAAACATGACAGAAAACGCTGGCCGGATATTAAGACTGCAGGCAAGGAAGGGGATACTCCTTATTATACAAACAGTTCTCATCTTCCGGTTGAATATACCACAGATATTTTTGATGCACTGGATATTCAGGATGATCTGCAGACGCTTTATACATCAGGTACTGTATTCCATGCATTTATCGGTGAGAAGCTTCCTGACTGGAAAGCAGCAGCAGCACTGGTACGTAAGATTGCAGAGAATTATAAACTGCCGTATTATACGATTTCGCCGACCTATTCTGTATGTAAGGAACATGGCTACATCAGCGGAGAGCATTTCACTTGTCCGAAATGTGGTAAGAAGGCGGAGGTTTACAGTCGTATCACAGGATATTACAGACCTGTACAGAACTGGAATGACGGTAAAGCACAGGAGTATAAGAACCGTACGCTTTATGATGTGATGCATTCAGATATCAGAAAAATACAGCCGGTTCATGCCAGTGTAGTTACTGTGACTAAGGATGATGTGAAGATAGAACCTGTGGCATCACATAAATACCTGTTTACAACCAGTACTTGTCCGAACTGCAGAGTGGCGAAGAAGATACTGGAAGGCAGGGAGTTCGAGATTATTGATGCGGAGAAGAATCCGGAGATGGTGAAGGAGTTTGGAATTATGCAGGCTCCGACTCTGGTGATCACAGACGGTGAGCATATGACGAAATATGTAAATACATCCAATATTAAGAAATATGTGGATGAGGGATTATAAAGATACTGAGAGAGTTGACCGGAGGATAAAAGAGATGATCAAACAGAATGTTGTATTTGTGGAAAATAAAGCAGGAAGTCTGAAAAGAGTGACAGGGATACTTGCAGATAACGGGATTAATATTTATGGATTTGCATGCTTCGATGCACCGGAGTTTACAATCTTCCGTATGATCTGCAACGATCCGGATAAAGCGGAAATTGTTTTAAACAGGAGTGGATATATGAATCGTATTACACAGGCGATCGTAATTGATATGAAAGATCAGGTAGCGGTCTGGATGAACTCCTGAAGTAGCATCAGACAGTAATGTAAGTCTTGACTATATTTATACTTCTTTCCACAGAAAAGATCTCAGACCTGTAGTAATTCTTCAGACGGAGGATGGTGCAGTGACAGAATGCATTCTTAAGAATAATGGATTTAATGTATTTACTTCAGCAGAAGAACTGGAGAAATAATACTGTATAAGACAGTGAGAGAATCACAGGACTGGGGATGGTTCTGTGATTTTTTGTATATTCATATAGGAAAGTTGAATATATCTTGACTATATGACTAGGAATACTATATAATAAAAGAAAACAATGATAATCCGACGAAATTTAATCAGGAAGGTTTTGAAAAATTGCAGAATTTCTACAAAAGGAAGATATGCTCTGAGACTTATGCTTGATCTTGACAGTTTCATAATACAGGAAGAACTTGGATTCAAGGAATCTAAAAGAATAATTTTCCTGCAAGGGAAAATATTTCAAGAA
>ENA-OQMZ01000923-OQMZ01000923.1-human-gut-metagenome-genome-assembly--contig:-NODE-923-length-11547-cov-4.258056_pt1 | contig 11547 bp, 14 predicted proteins | sample MGYA00242621_ERZ504862 | MGnify/ENA primary metagenome ERZ504862 (study PRJEB26092, sample SAMD00036393) | human gut metagenome | host: Homo sapiens | study: EMG produced TPA metagenomics assembly of... | reverse complement strand
TCCACGCGCTCGCCGCGCCTCTCCCTCGGCGCGGTCACGAACCTGTGCGACGCCACCTCCGAGCACACCGTCGAGGGCGACCTGCCCAGCTCCCTCGCGATCTGCCTGCACGAGGCCCCGCGCTCCAGCATCCTCTGGACCGTGTCCCGCTCGTGCCTCGTGAGCCTTCCGTAGGCCCTCGGGACCGCCCTTGCGGAGCCCCTTTTCTTCTTTCCGGACATGCCGTCCTCCGATCTCCCGGGGCCGGCCGATCCGGCCCTCAGGTATCGGGTTCCCACATTCATCCGTACATGTACGATGAATGTGGGAGGTGTTCGGATAAAGTCGATAATCAAGGATGTGTAAACAATCGTTATAATTGCATTACTAAACGAGCGCAATTACAGATTGCGCAGATACGTTTGATGGTGAAAGAGCAAGATCGCGGTCTCTTGGGGAGGAGACATCGATGAAAGCGAATTCAGACAAATCTAAGCAGAGTAAAAAAGCGACGCGCCGTGTACTGGCAGGCGTTTTGTGCGGAGCCTCCGTTTTGAGCCTGGTACTGTCGCTCGTCATGCCCCCGATCTCGCAGGCCATTGCCAACGATGCCCAGGCAGCTCCTACCGAGGAAACTGTGATGGGGGGGGGTTCCTCAAGCGAATCTACTGTTGTAGACAACACCACTAACGGGGATGCCGAGAACCAGAATAGTGATGATGCCGAGAATGGCGAGACCGATCCTTCAAATGGCCTTGAGCAGAATCAGGTTGAGGATCAGCCTGAGGACGAGCTACTGGGTGAAGACGGCAAGTCGTCGGATGACAATGCTGCAATGGCGGTCGCGGAAGGCGAGCAGGCCGAAGCGGCATCCGGTGAGATAGATAGTGCGGAAAAGCTGAAAACTGAGCTGGAGAAGGCGAGCGACGCTGCCAACTTTAAGCTTACGAAAGATATTGTTACCAGCGAGACAATTCAGCTCAATAAAAGCGGCAGTATTATCACGTTGGATCTAAATGGCTGCAAGATTAAGCATGAGAGTCCCAATCAGCCTCTCTTCAATATCACCGCTGGAGCAACGTTGACCGTCAAGGACAGCCAGCAAGCTGCCCCGACAGAGACCATGGTTAATGGAGTAAATAACGGCAATCTCGCTTCAATGGAATACGACGGTTCCAGCATCCCGACCAAGCTTACCTACTACGTAACCGAATCGGTCGCAAAGGGAACCGGTACAACCGAGACCCTTAAAGGGTATAAGGCTGATATCAAGGGCGCCATCGTGGCGTGCGGTAACGCCGACGCTACTGGTTTAAAGCTCGTCAACCTTTATAATGGCGGCAACTTCAATTTTGAAAGTGGCGTACTCACACAAAAGAAGGATGACCGTATCGGCAACCTCATCTATGCCGAGAACGGCTCTACCGTCAACATGAGCGGTGGATACGTTTGTGGTGCCTCTACGGGAACTTCGGGTGCCGGCGCGGGCATTATGGTGTCCAACGCGAATGGCGGCGCTTCGACCCTCAATTTGACCGGTGGCGTAATTGCAGGCAACTATGCCTCCAATGGCGGCGGCGTGTACGCTAACGGATCCACAATTAATATGACCGGCGGCACGATTTCCGGTAACGGTACGTTCAAAGATCGATCAGGCTACGGCGCCGGTGTTTGTGCCGTTGGTTCAACAGTAGTCATTTCAGGTGGTTACATTACCAACAACAACTATCAGTTCTACAGCGACAATGAAGGCTCTACGAAGCATATCGGCAACGGATGTCACGGCGGTGGTGGTATTGCTGCCTTCAATAACGGCAGTCTCACAATTAACGGTGGCTACATCACCGGTAACTATTCTGCCGAGGCCGGTGGCGGTATTTATGCTGGCGCTTGGAATCAGGCCCTCTCCTTGTTTTCGTTCTCTGGTGGAAGCATCGCCAGCAATGTGGCGCAAAACTCTGAGGGCGGCGGCATCCGTATCGCTGCGCCTACAGTTGGCGAATTTAATGTGATCGGCAAGAAAGCCTACATAACTAACAATACGACTAATACCCCCAATGACTGGGGCGGCGGCGGCGTGTTTGTCCAGGGAGGCAACAGTGCCGAAGGCGTTAATTCGGCGTGTCTCAAGATATCCAACGCCCTGATTACCAAAACTCGGCCAAGGGCTATGGTGGTGGCTTCGCGGCCTGCCCGAGCGGCAAGACGGCGATTACAGATGCCAATGGTATTGCGATTTTCGGAAACACCGATGCAAACGGTGAGAATCTATCAGGCGGCACCAATGGTAAGAATGAAGACCAGCCTTCAAGTGTTGATGGCGGTGAGATTACTGATGACTTCAAGAGGCGTGGCCATGAGGACCTCTTCCTTATCCGCAAGTCGGATAACGCTGACTATATCGCAGCCGTAACGGGCCAGATGCTCGGCGGTGGTGCTGCAAATTGGTCGGGCACGATTGACGGTCAGCTTGCGACCATCGGTAAGTATGACGGAGCCCAAGCCAAGTACATGATTGGCCTAAAGTCCAAACCGTCCGCTGAAGATCAAAATGCTGCTATAGGGCTGGCTACGTTATATATCACGGGCAACAGCTCCAATATCCACGGTGGCGGAATCATGACCAACGGAGGCGTTGTCGCCGGTTCCACTCGAGAGGTCAAGGTTTACCCCAAGATGAAGCTCAACGGCACCAAGGTGCTTGAGGGCGGCAAGCTTAAAGGAAATGATTTCGATTTCCAGCTTCTCAGGCAGAACAAGATTATTAACGAACTAGGCGAGATCTCATATACGATTCCGAGCTTTGACTCCAATGGTGATCTTCAGCTCAATCGCTGCTCGGTGGTCGATACGGTGAAAAACGATGAGAACGGAAATCTCACCTTTGATCTGGGTGAAGTTTATGCCGATGACGATCTTGTTTACTACTTGGTAGAGGTTCCGGGCACGGACAAGGACAAGGGCGTGACTTACGACAAAACGATCTACAAAATTGATCCTGAGGTTGTGAAGGATGAGGGCAAGTCGCACAACGTGCTTGACATTAAATACACGTATTACAAAGTCAAGAGCGTTTCGGTAACAAAGGTAAAAAATGACGGCGCTGGCGCAAGAACGCCAGAAACAGAACCAGCAGCCGTCACAGAAGCTGAAGGCGAAAACGCTGTTATCGTTGCGCTTACTAGTGGTGCAGCTTTCACCAACAAGTACACTCCGTACACCTCCAAGGGCTCTTGGACTCCCAAGGTGACTAAGGTTGTTAGGGGTGGCGAGATGAAGGAGTTCACGCTCGAGCTTGCGGATAACGATAAGTTCGATAATGCCGAGACGGTTACGACTGACCCCAAGGGCGAGATTACCCCACTGCCGACGGTGGCAAGTCCCAGACCCGGAGCTTCAAGCCGATCGAGTACGAACTCAATCAACTCGACAAGCTCGCGTCCGACTCCACGGGCCGTGGCGCTTCCAAGACCTTCACGTACTATGTGCGCGAGAAAACTGACGGTTCGCTGTTCTCGCACTATAAATATGACAAGTCTGTCTATCGATTTGACGTCACGATGACGGACAATACAAACGGCAAAATCGAGCCCACGAATGTGGCCTGCACCAAGATCGTTGACGCCGACGGTAATCCCATCGATGGCACCAAGCCCGAGTCCACCCCAACCTTCACCAATATCTACTCCACCTCTTTGCCCCTTTCTGGTATGTCGGGCGTCACTCTGACGTACCTTGCCGGCGCGGCGGTGCTTTGCGCTGCTGCGGCTGGATGCACATTCGTCGCAAGGCGAATGCGAAGGGAGGCGAGCGTCGTGAATAAGAAAGTTTGCTCCTTCCCGATCTTGTTTGCGCTGCTTGCCCTCCTGATCGGCGCCTGCGCGGTCGTGTTCCCCGCTTCCGCGCAGGCCGCGCCGACCTCGACCGGTTCCATCACGGTGAGCGGTACCGTGGCGCGCAGCTACGACGCTACCAGATCTTTAGCGCCAACGTCGTCGACGGCGACAGCGACGCCAAGATCGCCACCGACCTCGCTGGGCAAGCGACGCCGTGCGTGACGCCGCGCTGCTTGTGCTGCACAGCGCCGGCATGCCCAATTCCCAGACCACCGCGCAGGAAGCTGCTGAGTGGCTCAACACCGATTCCCACCTCACGAGCGCGCTGAGCGCACAGCTCGCTCGTTCCCTCCAGAGCTCTGGCGCCGTGTCCGTGGCCCTTAACGCGGGCACGACGGCCGGGCTACCCTGCGGCTACTGGCTCATCGTCGCCAATGACGACGCCATCTCCCAAAACGAGGCCGGCACCGCGCCGGTCATGGTCCTGGTCGGCGGCAGCGCCGTCACCGTCAAGCCCAAGGCCGCGACGCCCAGGGTGGCCAAGCACGTGCTGGAGGACAGCACCGCCGCCTGGCAGAAGGCCGCCGACGCCACGGTCGCAGACGACCTGTACTGGCGCCTCTCGGCCACGGTCCCGGCGGGGCTCACTGCCTACGACACCTATACGGTGCGGTTCGTCGACACCATGAGCGCGGGGCTCGACCCCTCCAAGGTGGCCGCGAGCATGCATGTGTACGTGGCGGCGGGTGCGGACGGCGGCTTCGACGCTGTCTCGACCGGCAAGGACGGCCGCGTCGGCACCGAGCCCGCGAAGGGCTGGACCGACATCACGGCCCAGTGCGCCACCAAGGTAGCGGCCGACGGCAAGACCTTCACCGTGCGCACCGGCGACTGATCGCCGCGCTCGGCGGGGCCGACGCCTTTACCGCGGCGCCCGCGTGGTCGCCGTGTACAATGCGCCGCTCAACAGCGCGTGCAACCACGGCATCACGAAGGGCAACCCCAACGAGGTTTACCTGCGCTACCCGCGCTCTCCTCTTGCCGACCAGTCCGGCGACGCCGGCTTCACCCGCACGCCGAGCGACGACGCGTGCGCCTACACCTGGATCTCGCGCTTACCAAGCGCGGCAGCGACGGCGACAAGCCGCTGCCCGGGGCGGTGCTGAGCATCACCGACGACCGCGGTCGCACGCTGGCGGCCGACGGCACGTGGGATGCGGAAGGTAAGGCCACCGTCACCACGGGCGAGGACGGCCGCGTGACCGTCTCGGGCGTGGACTCGGGCAAGCTGGAGGTCCGCGAGCTCAAGGCGCCCAAGGCTACACCGCTCCTGAGGGCACGCGCTCCGTGACGGTCAAGACCGAGGCCTGGACGTCGACCAGGTGGCCGCCGCCAAGCCCAAACTCACCATCACGGCCGAGTCGCCCCTGCGCGCCGACAGCGCGGACGGGTCGACGGGCAGCTGGAGGCGTCGCTCATTAATACGCCCACCAAGGATTCCCCTCGAGGCTTTATGCCCTCGACAGGAGATATGGCAATGTTCGCCGCGGCCGCCGTGGCGGTCGCCGGAGCCGTGCTGATTCTGGCCGCGCTCCTGGTCAAGGGGGGAAGTGGCAACCATAAAGAGTAGCTGTCGCTCCCACCGAGAGCGGGGCGAGACATAACGAAGCAGATGCTAAGGCACAGACAGACAGATTTAGATCAAACGGACTTCAAGCAGAAAGCAGAGGAAAAGAAGATGAGCATGAGCAAGAACATCGCACGCCTGGCAGTAACCGCCGGCCTCACAGCAGCGCTGAGCTTCGGCGGAGTTATGGCGCCGGTGACCATGCGTTTGCCGAGGGAACGGGGTCGACCGTCACGTTCGAGGACGCCGATTACACTGCGTCCACGACCTATAAGGGTATCCAGATCTTCAAGGCAAAGGTCACGACGACCGGTGGGAATACGACGGTGAGTAGCATCGAATGGGCCAGCTCCGAAGCCCAAACTGCTGTCGTAAACGCCATCAAGACAAAGGATACATCCTACGATAGCGAGAACGCACAGGATGCTGCCGATTGGCTTAGCATCAAATCTGAAGTTACCGGGACCGATTCGAAGGTTGCTAGCGACAACGTTCTCAGTCTAATCGCCGATGGACTGAAGAGCAGCACCGCCTGGAAGGTGACGAGCGAGGGCAGTGCATCCCTTTCCGGACTCGCGCCGGCTACTGGCTCTTCCTCACCGCTACTCCCGGTAAGCCTGCTGACAAGTCGACCGATGTGTTCACCTCTCCCGTCTACGCCGTGATCGACGGCGTGAACGCGAAGACCGTTATGCCAAAGAAGGGCGTGCCCACTGTCGAGAAGAAGGTCCTCGACGATGCCGACGCCGCCGATGCCGCCGACATCAAGGGCTCCAACAAATGGAATGATGTCGCCGATTCCCAGATCGGCCAGGAAGTTAACTACAAGCTTACCGGCACGATCGCCAGCAACTACGCTACCTTTGGCACGTATGCTTACAAGTTCACCGACGGGCTTTCCAATGGCCTTGACTATGTCAAAGGCTCGGTTAAGGTGTACGCGCTGAACGGCGAGACTTACAGCGAGATTAAGTCGAGCAATTATACCGTGACGGATGCTGATGCTAGCAACAACAACACGCTGACGGTCGAGTTTAAGACCGGAGACGGCAAGAAGGGCCTCAAGGACGTCAGTGACGTGAACGCCGACACCAAGATCGTTGTCCTTTACAAGGCCAAGCTCAACGGCAACGCGTGATCGGCAACGCAACCGACGGCAACAAGGGCGGTAACCCCAACACCGTCAAGCTCGAGTACTCCAACAACCCGTATGCCGAGGGCACGGGCGAGACGATCGAGGATACCGTCGCCGACTTCGCGTTCAAGCTCAACCTCAACAAGGTCGACCAGGGCACCGAGAGGGGCCTTGCGGGCGCCGTCTTCACCATCCAGTCCGATGATGCGAACACTCAAGGCCAGTATATCGCCTCGAAGGACGACCCCACCGCGGGCGTCGTCGCGGGCCAGCTCGTGACCGTTGCCGGCACCACCAGCCTTCCCGGTTACGTGAAGTTCACGTCTGGCGATAATGGCCAGATTGCCGTGAAAGGTCTCGATGAAGGCTCCTACAAGGTGACCGAGGTCCAGGCTCCCAATGAGAAGTACACCAAGGCCAACCCCTTCACTTTCACCATCACCGCGACGTATGATGACGCGAGCATGAAGGTGACGGGCCTCACGGCGGCGGTTTCCAAGGCCGACGAGGGCCGCACCGACATCGCCTTCGGTAAGCTCGACGGCAATGACGGAGACAATAAGCTGACCGGTACGGATGGCACCGGCACCAACGCCGCCACCGGTGAGATCACCATCAACGTCGGCAACACCAAGTCCGTCGGCCTCCCGCTGACCGGCCTCAACGGCGTGACCTTCACTTGGATCGCTGGTGGCGCGGTGCTGTGCATCGGCGTGGCGCATCTCATCCGCAGCCGTAAGCAGGCTGAGGAGTCCGAGCAGGAGTAACGCTCGCTCACCCATCCCTTTGGCAGGTGGGATGTGATGGCCATGAGACTTGCGGACACTTTTCTCGTCCATCGACGTTCTTGCTTTGCCATTCTCTTTTCGGGGCAGACTCCGCACTGGAGTCTGCCCCGTTCTTTTTGGTAACACAGCCAGGCTCCATTGCCCGATGGATCAAGCATATGAATATCGAACAGATGTTTGCAATTATTGCGTTTACCAGCTGTGGGTGCATACACTCGCAGTAAAATGGCCTTGCGACGCATCCCGTACGCGGGCGGCCGACGACTCGATCGGAGTCCCCAAATGCTGAAATTCCTTAACGCGCTCGCCGCCCTCGCGGCAGTGGGCACGTTCGTCATCGCGTTTCTTGACTCGCATGAGGTTCGGTTTAAGGTCCGTAGGCGCACGCGCGGTGCGGACGGTGGACGGCATTTGCGCCGAAAGCGCAAATAAGAATGCCCGGGGGTCGGATCCCGGGCATTTAACAAAAACTGAAAACTAGGCCGCCCGCGCTCTCGTACACTTACGCGGGATGCGTCGTTTCCTATTGACATTGTATCCCGAATCGCTCAGCCGATTCGGGACATTTTGAAAACGCAAATGTAGGCTTAGGCACGAACGGTATCTCTTTAATTCCGAAAATTATGTATAATTCCAATAAGAACTGGAATCGAACGAAAACAATGGAAATGAACGAAGCGCTAATCTACTTACAAGAAGCACTAGGCCTCTCCGCCAAGACCGAAACTTGGCCTGGATCCGCACGCTTGCCGCTGCATCTGCGGGCGATTGAGGTCCGCGCTGTTGACGCAAACGGTTTTTCGTTTTTGCTTGCAAGTTTGCCTACTGGTGTCGGGCTTCCCGAGGCTAAGAGGGTCTATAGTCAGCTAGCCTTGCGTGCGGAGACTCCTGTTGTCGTTTCGTTTCCTGATGCCGATGCACGTCAGCGCAAAGCATTGGTCGCACAAGGGATTCCCTTTGTCTGCCCCGGTAGACAGGCTTTTCTTCCATTTATGGGCACAGCTTGCACGGAGAGGGGCGGTGCCCGGTTTCGCAATCACGCGACCAAGATGTCACCCAACGCACAGGCTGCCGCAATCTGGGGAGCAGCCCAGGAGCCATATCGCCCCCATGACCTTTGTCGTGCGCTTGGGATCTCGGCAAGCCGCGCGAGTGAGGCATAACCGAGCTTGTTGACAGGGGACTCGCGAGGCGCGAGCGTCGCGAGCGACGTGTCGTCGTGTTCCCTGTTGCCGTTGATCTTTTGCTCAGCGAGCACATGGCAGAGCTCTCCTCGCCTGTCTCGAAGGTCTTTTTTGCAAGGAAGACGCCGCAGATCGACTATCTTGTTGACGCCGGGGAGACGGCGCTCGCCGCGCGTTCGATGCTCGCTGCACCGGGCATGGAACAAAAGGCCGTCTTAAGAAGTGCATGGCGTCAACTGAGCGACCTCGAAGTCGCAGACGGGGAGTTGCCGGATAACGAAACGGCGATGATTCAAGTGTGGCGCTATGCACCGTGTTTGCCGGCTCCTCCCGTGTCGACGACATTTCGCTTGCGCTATCTTTGGCGGCAATCGACGATGAGCGAATTCAGCTCGAAGTCGATCGCATGTTTGGAAAGGAATATCCATGGCAAGAAGCGCTGTAGAGGGTCTCCAAGAATTTCAGCAGCATATGCAAGAAGCTGCAGGATCGTATGCTCTTATCGGCGGCACGGCATGCGACATTTTGCTCGCGGAGGCGGGGCTTTCATTCAGGCGACTCACGATTTTGATGTGGTAATTGTCGCCGATGACCGGTTGCCTCAGACGGCAGAAGCCATATGGACTTTGGTGCGTGATGGCGGCTACCGCTGCGGCTGGGGCGAAGGCAAAGGCTCATGTTTTTATCGGTTTACAGAGCCCAAGAGGCCGGGTTACCCCCATATGATCGAACTCTTCGCGAAGTGCCCCGACTTTCTAAAGGGTCGTGAGGGGATTGATGTGGCGCCAATTCACGTTGATGAAAACATAAGCAGTCTTTCGGCAATTTTGTTGGACGATGCTTACTACAGCTTGTTCCTTCAGGGAATTCGGACCGTAGACGGCGTTTCGGTCCTGGGTACGGAATACATTGTCCCGTTCAAAGCGAAGGCGTATCTCGACCTAAAAGCCAGAAGGGAAGCGGGGGAGAACGTTGATTCGAAGAAGGTAAAAAGCATAAACGCGATGCGCTGAGCTTGCTCAGCTGCTTGGCGAGTCGGAAGGTGTAGACCTGGGCGAAGAACTGAAGGACGATATGCTTGCGTTTGTTAAAGATTGCGAGGTGGGCGACGTCAATCTGAAACAGATCGGGGTTGCGGGCGTAACGATGGCGCAGTTGCTCGAGACGATGAAAGCAACATATGGCTTGATTGGTTGAGTGGGGTTACGTGGCCCGAACGGTGCAGTCTAGCGGCGTTGTCTGGCGCGGAAGCTCGCTAATCGGCTATTATTTGTTTAGACAACCTGAGCTGTAAGGAGTGACCGGCGATGGTGCAGGGCGCCAAACATATGAAGAGCAATAACGCCGCGGACAACGGCGGCTCAAGCCTCAGCCCAAACCTCAACCAAAGCCCAAGCGCCGCCGCAAGCGGCTGCCTCGCTGGGCCGACCGGCTCATCACCATCGTCATCATCCTTATCGGCGTGGGCCTTATGACCTGGCCGTGGATTTTGGACCGGCTCGAGGCCTCGGGCGTGTTTAACCAGATCAGCACGGTGTCCAGCACCGTGGACGCGCTGTCTGCCGAGGAGCGCGAGCGCATCCTGCTCCAGGCGCGCTCCTTTAACGAGCAGCTGGCGGGCGAGGCCACCGAGCTCCCCGCCGACCAGATCGAGCCCTACGCTCAGCAGCTCATCTTTGACCGCGACCCCATGATGAGCTGGGTCGAGATCCCCTCCATCGACGTGAGCATGCCCATCTACCACGGCACGAGCGAAGAAGTCCTCATGGCGGGCGTCGGCCACCTGGAGGGCACGAGCCTGCCGGTGGGCGGCACCTCGACGCATTGCGTGCTCACCGCGCACTCGGGCATGCGCAACCTGAGCATGTTCGACGACATCCACTCGCTGGAGCCCGGCGACCTGGTGCTGCTGCACACCATGAACAAGACGCTCGCCTACAAGATGGTGGACTCCGAGGTGGTGCTGCCCGAGGAGATGGAGTCACTGACCATCGAGCCCGGCGCCGACAAGGTGACGCTCGTCACCTGCACCCCTTACGGCGTGAATGACCATCGCCTGCTGGTGCATTGCGTGCGCACCAAGTACAACAAGAAGGACGTCGACAAGCAAAAGTCGCTGGCCGGCCGCCACTGGGGCAAGCGCGAGTTTGCCGTGCTCATCGTGGTCGTAGCCATTGTGCTGTTGCTGCTGGATATCGTGATCCACGCGGTTCGCAAGCGCCGCAAGACCAAGGCCTCGGCATAAGGCATTCTTCAGAACCACCACAAAGGGGACAGGCACTTTTGTGGTGCTCGTGGCTTTCAAACCATCACAACATTCGATGAAAATCTCGATTTTGGCGAAAAGCGTCGAATGTTGTGATGGTTTTCGTTGTGGACGAGATGGTTTTCGCTATGGACGGTGCGGTTTCGCTGCAGAACCGCCAGCCCGCCGCCTGCCAACCCGCCACCCTCGTTACGTTTTCGCTGCATTTGGGTAAAGCACCTGCTCCAAGCGGCGTTGGCTTGTATACTAGAGCGGTTTATCTGTTATGCGGAAGGGAGCGCCTATGGCACTCAGCGAGAAAGACGTGCGCGGCATCGCCGAGTACGCAAAGATCGCACTGACCGATGACGAGCTCACCCAGATGACGTCCTACATGAACGACGCCGTCCAGATGCTCGAGCCCGTCCTGCAATATGACTTGCCCGACGTGGAGCCCACGTTCCATCCTATCGGAAGCCTGTCCAACGTGATGGGCGATGACCTGCGCGAGCCCGAGCGCGACCTGCCGCTCGACGTCGCGCTCGAAAACGCCGGCAGCGCGCGCGACCGCTACTTCCGCGTGCCGTCCATTTTGGGAGAGGGGGAGAGCGAGTAATGGCTCAGAGCTTCGATTCCCTTACCGCCGCCAGATCGCCGCGGGCGTTGCCGCCGGCGACTTTACTGCTACCGAGGTGGCCCAGGCCTCCCTTGCCGCCATCGAGCGCGCGAGGGCGGGTCCAGGCATTCCTGCAG
>ENA-OQMZ01000922-OQMZ01000922.1-human-gut-metagenome-genome-assembly--contig:-NODE-922-length-11548-cov-1.635934_pt1 | contig 11548 bp, 13 predicted proteins | sample MGYA00242621_ERZ504862 | MGnify/ENA primary metagenome ERZ504862 (study PRJEB26092, sample SAMD00036393) | human gut metagenome | host: Homo sapiens | study: EMG produced TPA metagenomics assembly of... | reverse complement strand
AAAAAATTGCCGGCTGTGTGTAAACAGTGGCATGAATATGATATTCTGGCACTGTAAAATACTAACAGGATTTAAAAGAATGGAGACAGGCATGGACTGTCTTTTTGATGGGAGGAAAACATGAAGGTTACGAATGGAAAAGATGTGGCAAGGCTGCTGGTAGATGAATACTTGAACTGCCATCCCACCGGACACAAAAAATTTATGGAGTCCATGGCAAAAGAGCAGCAGGAAATAAAAGACAATTACACTTATCTTGGGTTTGCCTGGCTAAAAGGTCTTTCAGAGGTCAGATATTACGACCTTCGAAACGAAGCATCGAAACTGATGGCCGATGATCTGTGTCTGCATGTAAAGGAACAGCCAGAAAGGGTGCGCCTGGTGTATGAAGGTGCAGAGGAAATGGAGATCAATCCTTCAGATGAAGAGCAGATGGCAAAAATGTTTACCTGCTACCTGCTTGCAGGAAGTATGGACGGATATGGGGAATTTGTGGATTATGCCCTTGATACCCACCGGACACTGCAGCAGAACCTGACACGGTTTTTCGTGGAATGGTTTGCAAAAGCAGAAAAAGGCTCTGCATTTTTAAAACGGGCAAAGATGGTGTATTCCAGGTATTCCCTGCCATACATCTAAATTACGGAGGTATGTGATGGATAGAAAACTTCCGGACTGGTTAAAAGAGAGCAGGGAGGCAGAAAAACTGATCGAATGGCTGAAATCGCCGGATTGTGAAGTAAAAGAATTTTCCGGACAGCTGTTTATAAAGGCAAGATATGGAAACTGTTTTTTTTTCTTTGACTGTTTAAAGGAAAACAGAAAAACAGACCGGAACTGGTGTGCCGTGATCCACATGCCGGAGTATTCCCTTTATGAAGCAGAAGATCTTTTTCTGAAGCCGATCGGGATACCGGATGATTTTGGTTTTCCTGTGCGTGAAGATCTGATCCCGAAACTGGAAACACAGATAAGCCGCATTGGAAAGAAACTTATCCGGGAACAATGGGATGAACTTTTGTTAAAAGGCGGGTATGCAGCTGCACAGATGATCCCGGAGATCAGCAGGGTTTATATCCAGCTAAATGCAGACCGTTTTATTAAAAAAGGAAAGCGGCCGGAGGATCTGATCTATCAGCCGCAGTTTCATTTTGCGGATATGAAGTGGGAATTTTCTGACTGGATGTTTTTGGAATATTTAAGCAACCCACAGCGGGCAGCAGAGCTTTTCGCCCAGAAGTGGCTGCTTGAAAAACTTCCGGAGATCTCAAAAAAGAAGATCTGTATCGGATGTATCCGGGAGGAAATGGAAGAAATGTTAAAAAAGACTGGGACAGGGCCGGAGGCAAGCCTTCCGCGTTCTGCTTAGTATAAAAAATGAAAAAATCAGGAGGAAACGAATAATATGGGTAAATACAATTACATGAATCTGAACCAGAAGATGATCAGGATTAGAAGAAAGGTGCCGAAGCTGATCCGCAAACGGTACAGTGAGGACGTTACTTATGATTTTGTAAAACTGGATGATATCTATGAATGCCTGACACCGGCCCTTAATAAATACGGGTCGATTTTGACATCTTAAGTGAAAGGCCGACACAGATGGACGAACAGGGCAATTCCGTGTTTTTAAAGGAAATGGGAGCACTCTGGAGATATGAGGCTGACCTGGAGCTGTGCTGGACCAATGCAGACCGTCCGGGAGACAAGGTACGGAGCTTTTTGCATGTCATTGGAACCAATGAAGCACCGGATAAAGCAAAAGGTGCGGCATGGACGTATGGCCTGAAGTATTATTTCTTAAATAAATTCAACATCATGCAGGCATCTGGAATAGACGATCCGGACATGCGTGGGACGGAAAAGAAGAAATGCCGAATCAGGAAGCTTCCGTAAAACCGGAAAAACCGAAAAAGAAACAGGAAAAGGCAGAAAGAAAAGAAACCGCAGCAAAGCAGGAGCAAACGGAACCGGTCAGGGAAAAGAAAACGGACCGTAAAAAACTGCGTGATGGAAATGCCATATCAGAAGGTCCTGTAAAAGTGGAATATGCAGTGACGGATACAGAAGAAAACCTTCCTGGACAGATGACTTTTGGAATGGAAGAAAGTGAAAGCGGACTGGAAGAATTTTCCGATGAAGAAACCAAAGCGGAAGATCCGGTTCAGACCGAGGAAATCTCCGTAGATGAGGAAATTACTGCCGAGACGGATGCAGACGGTTTCCGTGCAGTAAAAGAAACGGATGAAGTTCCATTTGATGAAGATGATGAGATTTCTTTTGATGCAGAAGAAGAGGAAGAAACACCAGAAGAGACTGCAGAGGAAGTGTTGGAGGATATGGCTCACGAAGAGGATGCAGAGGATGAAGTGAAATGGGCAGAAAAGGTTATCTGCAATTTTGGTGTCTATGCTGGGACCCTCTTGGGGAAATGATGCAGGATGCCAGAGGTTACCAGACGATCAAATGCTGGTACAGCGTTACAAAGGCAGAATCAGGAAATACAGAAAGCTGCGAAGATTCTTTTGGATCATGAAAAGGAAATGCAAAAAGCAGCCTGAAAACAGAGAAATAGTTTGAGGTGGCTCCGGGAACGGGGCCATCTTTTATGAAGAGGAGGAAGGCATGTATGCCAGAGAATCGTTTACGATCGCAGAAGTAGCAGATCTTTTTGTCAATCCGAAGACTGAGTGATTCTTACCAGGACGAATTTCCGGTGGAATGTCCTTTTTGCGGGGATTTAAGAGGAAAATGCAGTTTTTGCATCCGCAAATGGAGAACTGAAAAATGTTTACCATTGCTATCATTGCGGGGCAGCCGGAAACATGCTGACACTGTATGCGGAACTATCCGGCATTTACGGGAGAAACCGGTATAAAGAAGCCTACCGGGAGATAAAGCAGGCACTTTCTTTTTCTGGAACGGATAAAAGACAGCAGTCCACGACACGAAATGGGTTCGTTTCTATCGTTTCTAAAAAGAAACGCATTTCCCTTACGGAAGAGGAATGGGATTACCGGGACCATGTATATAAGGAAATGCTCACTTTTCTTAAGCTTAAGGAAACACACCGGAGGAACCTTCTCCTGCGTGGGCTGACGTTAAATGAGGTCAGACAGATGGAAGAACGAGGTTTTTTAAGTACGGATGAGGAGAATTCCGTGGCCATTGCCAGAAAGCTCTTAAAAAAGGGATTTCGCCTGGATGGGGTTCCCGGATTTTCATCAACCGGGATGGTGACTGGGAAGCTGCTTTTTATAGGAAGAATAACGGGTATCTTTGTCCGGTCCGGGATGGGAAGGAACGGATCATAGGATTCCAGATCCGGCTGGATGTTCCTTTAAAAGAACGGAAGTACCTCTGGTTTACCAGCAGCGGCTTAGAAAAAGGCACATCAAGCGGCAGCCCGGCAGGAATGTTTGGGAAAATAAAGGATGGCACGGTTTACGTAACGGAAGGGATCTTAAAGGCAGAGATCGCATGGATGTGTACAGGAAATCCTTATATCGGAGTCCCTGGAGTTTCCAATCATAAAGGACTGGAAACTGTCTTGCGAAAACTGAAAGAGCAGGGGTTAAAAAGAGTTTATGAATGTTACGACATGGATAAAATGATGGAATTGTCCTGTAAGCACGATGAAAAAAGTGCGTGCCGGCAATGTGAACATGGAATTTATCTGTATCATGGAGAATGCCCCAAAAAGCGCAGAAAGCGGGACATGATCCGAAAAGGCTGTATAAAACTATATGAGATCTGTGAGGAACTGAATGTGTCCTGCAAAAGAGTCACCTGGGATACCGATGCATCCGGTACCTGGATGGAACACTACAAAGGCGTGGATGACTGGATCCTTCAAAAAGAGGAAAAAGAACACAGGAAGACGGCAATAAAATGTTTGGTCAGATAAAAGGGAAACTGGAATTTTTTCAGTTTCCTTTTATCTGGCTGAAAAAGCCGGAAGAAAGGAGAAAGCGATGCAGATAAGAGACGGACCAAAAGAAAACTGCAGGGAAAAAAGCGATCATGAAAGGAGAACGTGCACTTGGAAAAAAACTGGAAGAAAAGATGGATGGCGGGTGCGATGGCTTTTGCTCTGTGCTGCACTACGCTCTTGCAGACGGGAGCTTCTGCAGTATCCGCCGCTGAGGTGGGAGGCGTTTCCGCACAGAGCGAGACGCAGATCGAGGTACAGACAGAAACACAGACAGAAACGCAGACGGAGAAAAGCGAGGAGGAACTGATCGAGGAAACCGTTGCTAATCCGGAACTTGCGCTTATGGTTACCGAAGGGGAGGCCTTTGATATCCAGAATGATTTTACAGGACTGAAACTCTCTGAAGGAGACCATGTGGAACTGAAAAAAGCAGCAATGGAAGACGGGACTGTATTTGATTATAACCATGCGGGGACCTATAAATGCGTATATCTTGTTACGCCCGCATCGGGGGAAGCCTATCTGGTTGCCAGAAACATTACGGTGACACCAAGGGAAGCAGAAACAGACGGATCCAATGGCGGCCAGGAACAGGAAAGCGGCGATGACGAACCGGAGGCAGACCCCGTCCTCCCGACTATAAGCCCGGAAGATGCCCCGGAAACTCTGGAAGAGCCGGAAGAAACGGAGGAGCCAGAAGAAGAGGAAGCAGAAGGATTTTCCGATGAGGAACCAGAGGATGGAAGCCATCAGTTGACATCGTACAGGGAAATGAATTCAATATTGAACTGGACCACGAGGACGGACGTTACCAGACGGGGGAGACGGTCAACTTTTCCGGTGATATCCCACAGGGAAGCCTGATCGCAGTGGGAACAAGTCTTGTCGAAGCAAACCAGACAGAGAATACCGAAGATCTTCTGTATGCAGAAGTAAGCTACGATGAGGGAACAAATTCCTTCAGCTTTGAGATGCCGGAAGATGATGTTGCATTAAGTGTGCTATATGACCAGGCTGAGGGCGGTATTAGTACCGTGGCAGCTTCCGATGGAGACTTGTGGGATGATTCAACAGACATTGAAGCTAATACCTATTACTATTATTCAGATGGAAACTGCATCCTTTTGATTCTGTTATGGGACAGGGCGGAAATGATTCCTATAAGTATATCCGTTACAAAGCAGGCGGAAAGACTTATACCGTCTATGCATACTGCATGCAGCACAGTAAACAGTCCCCGCCAAGTGGAACGACTTATAAAAATATGGTCGAACTGGATGAAGGCGGCGATGACCGTTATTTAAGGAAGGCCATGTTTTACGGATATGGCGGTCCCGGATGGGGCGGCACATTCAACGGCTATAATATCAAATCCATCATGGAAAAATACGGCTGTTCCTCCGAGACCCGTGCAATGCAGCATTATCTGGTCGATTATTTATATGACGGGGAATCCGGATTTGGCGGCTCCCTTTCGACAACTGCCAAAAACATGTTAAAAGAGATCAAGGCAGCCCTTGCAAAGATGCCGGATCCAACGACCATGGAACTGACACCAGGCTCAGTGCTTCTGCAAATGGAAACCAGAGCCCGACATTTACATGGAAGGCAAATGCAGCTTTTGTGATCACGATCCATCTGGAAAACGGGGTCTCCCTTGTAAATGAGACGACAGGGAAAACCGGGACCGGAAATGTGAGCGTAAAGGGCGGTGAAAAATTCCATCTGGAAGCAACCACCCAGAATATTGGAAGCCTGAAAGGAAAATATGCGATCACATCCAACTATCCGCTTAATTTCCATGCCATGCTCTTAAAGCTGGCGAACAGCCAGGATATCGGCTTTGGATATTATACCGATACACTGGAGCTGAACCTGGAGGTAGACTGGCCGGATGAAGCAACGGTCAAGATCATCAAAAAAGATAAGGGAAGCAACGCGCTCCTTGCAGGTGCCGTTTACGGCATCTATGCAGATGAAGCCTGCACGAAACTTATCAAAAAAATGCCGGCAACAAATGCAAAAGGGGAATCCGAAGTAAAGATCACCAAAACACAGGATACCGTTTACCTTCGTGAGATCTCAGGCCCGTCCGGATATGTGCTGGATACGAAAGCCTATGGGGTAAAACTGGTCGTAGGGCAGACCGCTTCCAAGAACTTAACAGATAAAGAGCAAAAAGGTGCACTCACCATTTATAAAGAAGGAGAAGTGCTCACTGGAGCTGCCGTCACGGAAAATGGTGTGACATTTACCTACGAAAAACGGAAATTGAAAGGAGCCGTTTACAGTGTTTATGCAGGTGCAGATATCAAGGCGGCAGATGGCACCCTCATCTATAAAAAAGGTGCGCTTGTCAAGGATAATCTGGTTACCGGAGATGACGGAAGCGTTACGTTAAAAGACCTCTATCTTGGCACCTACACAGTAACCGAGACGAAGGCTCCGGATAATTATGTATGTAAGGAGAGTCCAAGACTATTGAGCTTGTGTATGCAGGCCAAACCGTAGAAGTGCAGACTGGCAGTGCAACATTTTTAAATGAACGCCAGAAGGCAGCAGTCCGTGTGGAAAAACAGGACGAAGAGACCAAAAATCCGCTTTCCGGAGGTATTTACGGGCTGTATGCAGCAGAAGATATCAAAGTTGATGGTAAGACCGTTGTTCCCAAAGGAACACTGATTGAAAAAGCAACGACCGGAGCCGATGGAAAAGCTTCTTATAAAGCGGAACTTCCGATCAATTACAGCTACAGCATCCGGGAGATCCAGGCACCGGAACTTTACCTTAGAAACAGTGAGGATACTTACACCTTCACTTTTAAGTTTACCAATGATACGGAAGAAAAAGTAAACTTTAGCCATACCTTTACAAATAAGCGTGTAAATGCAACGATCGACTGGTAAAAGAAGACAGCGAGACAGGAAACAGCGCACAGGGAGATGCCGTATTTGAAGGAGCCATTTACGGGCTCTATGCAAGGGAAGACATTAACCATCCGGATGGCAGGAGCGGAGTCCTTTATAAAAAGGGCGAGCAGGTAGCTACCCTGACGACCGATAAAGAGGGAAAGCAAGCGTAAGCAACCTGTATCTTGGAAAGTATTATTTGAAGGAGATCACGCCTCCAGTAGGTTATCTTCTTGATGAAGAGGAGCATGATGTAAACTGCGACTACGAAGGAGACCAGGTAGAGACGGTAAAACGAAATACCATTTCCAAAGAAGACGTGATCAAACAGCCGTTCCAGTTGATCAAAGCAGCGGATAATGATAAGACCGATGCGGATCTTTTAAAAGGTGCCGGATTCTCTGCTTATCTGATCAGCAGCCTGACTGTAAAAGACGATGGAAGCTATGACTTTACAAATGCGACCCCGATCGTTCTTACGGAAGACGGAAAAACAGAAATGTTTACCGATGAACGCGGCTATGCGTGCAGTATCCCGATTCCTTATGGACGCTACATTGTCCGTGAGACTACAACACCGCATAATTTTATGCCGGTAGATGATTTTATCGTAACCGTAACCGAGAACAGCAGCACACCGCAGGTATGGAGAGTCCTTTTGGACGATGAGTTCAAAGCGAAGCTTAAGATCGTGAAACAGGATGATGAGACCAAACAGCCGGTCCTCCTTGCCAATACAGAATTCAAAGTGTATGACCTGGATGCGAAAAAGTATGTGGAACAGGTAACGACCTATCCAAATACGGTTGTCCATAAATCCTATTTTACGGACGAAAATGGTTACCTGATCCTTCCGGAATCCTTAAAATGCGGAAATTACAGGATCGAGGAAGTGAGCGCGCCGGATGGCTACACCCAGAATACCCAGTATGTGGAGATCAAAGTTGACAAGAATACAGCTTATCAGATGGATTCTGTCAGCGGGGATGCCATCATTACCGTGACCTATGAAAACCATCCGGTCAAAGGTAAACTGGTGATCCATAAATCCGGTGAAACCTTAAAATCCTTTAAAAAGGATTTTGTATACGAAGAAACTTCCCTGGAAGGGGCAGAATTTGAAATCTACGCAGCAGAAGATATTTTCACACCGGATCATCAGGTGGACGAGCAGGGAAACCGTCACGTGATTTATGCAAAGGATACCCTGGTAAAAACAGTGACCACTGATAAAAATGGGGAAGCTGTTATCAAAGATCTTCCGCTTGGAAAATACCGTGTGAAAGAAACAAAAACACCGGCCGGATTTGTCTTAAATCCAGACAGTCAGGAAGTATCCTTTATCTATAAGGATCAGAACACACCGGAGATCGAAGAAAAACTGGAATTTTCCAATGAACGCCAGAAAGTAGAGCTGAGTGTGGAAAAACAGGATGCCGAGACCGGAAAGACTTTAAAAGGTGCAACCTTTGGATTATACAATAAAGAAGCAATTTCTTCCGGCGACAAGGTAATCGTAAAAGCAGATACACTGCTTCAGGAGATCACAAGCAACGAAAAAGGTAAGGCAGCGTTTACGCTGGATCTTCCGCTTGGCAGATACTATGTAAAAGAGCTGCAGGCGCCGGCGGGTTATGTATCTTCCGATGAGATCCTGGAATTTGATGCCACATACCAGGGCCAGGACGTAAAAACGATCAAATTAAAATCCGTGAAGAAAAACCAGCCGACAACGGTAGAAGTGACAAAAGCAGACATCACGACTGGAACAGAACTTGACGGGGCTTCCATGAGTGTACTGGATAAGGATGGCAACGTGATCGATTCCTGGACATCCGTAAAAGATTCCCCTCATGTGATCAAGAGACTTCAGGTTGGAAAAACATACATTCTGCGTGAGGAGCTTGCACCATACGGTTACTTACGTGCAACAGACGTAGAGTTTACGATCTCTGATACTGCAGAAGTACAGAAAGTCAAAATGGAGGATGAAGTCCCGGTAGCAAGACTTCTGGTAAACAAGAAAGGGGAATTCTTAGACAGCGTATCCCTTCTTGACAATGCAAAAGGCATGATCGAGCACCTGTTCAACTATGTGACCGGAAACCTGACTGATGTAACCTTCAATGTTTACGCGGCAGAAGCCATCCGTGCAGCTGACGGGGTAAGTGCAGATTATTATGCGGCAGATGAACTGGTCGGCTCCATTACAACAGATGGAAATGGCATCGCAGATGGATAACCTTCCGCTTGGACGTTATTACATCGTGGAAAAAGAGACCGCACATGGCTACGTTCTGGATAATGAACCAAGATATGTGGATCTTACATACCGTGACCAGGATACACCTCTGGTTACTTATAGTGCCGACTGGCAGAATGCGCGCCAGAGGGTACAGGTGGAAGTCCTGAAAAAAGAAAAGGACAGTGACAAAGTACTTTCCGGGGCAATCTTTGGCCTCTATGCAGCAGACGATATCGTATCTTCTAAAGGAAAAGTACTCCTTGCGAAAGACACCCTGATCGAACTGAAGACCACAGATGAGGATGGAAAGATCCAGTTTGTTGCAGATCTCCCGGTTGACAGCAGGTACTACATTAAGGAACTTGCCGCCCCGGATGGCTATGTAACAGACCAGGAACCGCAGGAATTCACTTTTGAGTACCAGGGCAGTGGAACCAGTGTTGCAGAGTATGCGTTCACCTTTGAAGATGAACAGACTACGGTAGAACTTTCCAAAGCAGACCTGACGGACAAAAAAGAACTTCCGGGAGCATCCTTAAAGGTAACAGATGAGAATGGAAATACGGTGGATGAATGGGTATCCAAAGAGGAAGCACATATCATCAAGGGTCTTATCGTAGGAAAGAAATACAAGATGACAGAAACAAAGCCGGCAGATGGTTATGTGACTGCGGAAAGTATTGAATTTACCGTCGAAAACACAAAAGAAGTACAGAAACACCAGATGCTTGATGATGTGACCAAAATGGAAATCAGCAAGAAAGACATTACGGATTCCAGTGAGGTACCGGGAGCAAAACTGATCATCCTGGATAAAGATGGAAAGAAAGTTGAAGGCTGGACGTCCAAGGATAAACCGCATATGGTCGAAAAACTTCCGGTAGGCGAATATACCCTTCGTGAAGAGCAGGCCCCGGATGGATACCTCATTGCGGAAGATGTGAAATTTACGGTAAAAGATACTGGAAAAGTCCAGAAAGTCAAAATGAAGGACGCACATCCGTATGGAAAACTGGTCATCAAAAAGACCGATTCCACCAGTAAGGCAGCCCTTTCAGGAGCAGAATTTGAACTGCGTGAAAAGGAAAGCGGAAAAGTCGTAGAAAAACTGGTAACGGATAAGACCGGAACAGCGACAAGCGGCAAGATTCCGATTGCTACTTATAAAAATGGAAAAGTAGAGAAAACCGTGGAATATATCCTGGTAGAGACCAAAGCACCAAATGGTTATGAATTAAGCAGCAAAAAAGAAGAGATCCGCTTTGAATACAAAGACGGAAAAACCAAGGTGATCGAGATCGTAAAAGAGATCAAAAACACCAAATCCCCTTCCGGCAGCACACCGACAGGAAACAGCCCGAAAACAGGGGACAGCACCAACATCTGGCTTCCGATCCTTCTGGCAGTCCTTTCTGCCTGCGGCATTGGCGGCGTGATCTGGTATAAGAAGAAAAAAGGAAATTAAGGAATACGGTTCAGGGCTGCTCGATTTACCGGCAGCCCTTTTCCAGGAAGAATAATCGGAGGTTTGTATGAGATACATAAAAGAAATCATGATCGTGGCAGTCTGCCTGATGGTACTCAGTTTTTGCGTATGTACCGGTTTTGGCATTTACTTTATGTACCGGGAAGGTGTGCAGGAATATGAAGACCTGCGTACATACGTCAAGGAAACAGATGAGGATGACCACACAGAAGGAACAGACGGAAGCGATGGGAAACAGACCGTGGTTGATTTTAAGGCATTAAAAAAGATCAATCCGGATATCGTTGCATGGATCCGGATCCCAGATACCAGCATTGATTACCCGGTAGTTCAGGGAAACGATGACTCCTATTACCTGACACATACTTTTAAGAAGACAGAACATGTGGCAGGGGCCATTTTCCTGGATTCCGATAACAATGCCGATTTTTCTGATGACAAGAACATCATTTATGGTCACAATATGAAAGATGGCAGCATGTTCCGCGGACTTCGAAATTTCCTTGGCGATAAATTTTTAAAAGAACACCATATCCTCTATCTGTATCTTCCGGATGAAGGGGTATGGATCTTTGTGATCGTAAAATGCGAGTATACACCGGCAGATGGAGATGCTTTTTACTTGGAACGCAGGAAGAAGTCCCGACGCTTCTGCTTTCCACCTGTGGAACAGATGCCTCCAAACGTCTGGTCATATGGTGTGAAAGGCAGGAAGAGAAAGGTGGGCAGATAGAATATTCTGACGAGGAAGCAGAAGTACAGGAAGCTACGGATGATCTTGCTTTCTTAGATGGGGAGTTTGTAGAAAACGAAACCCATGATTTATTTAAATGTTTGCAGAAATTTAATGGATAATTTCTAAAAAATATAACATTTTAATTTTCAGGTCTTTCTGGATGGACAGGAACAATAATAGTCTAGTCCGGGAGGACCTTTTTTTTTATTGCAAGAATGGCGTAAAATGGCACTTTTTG
>ENA-OQMZ01000921-OQMZ01000921.1-human-gut-metagenome-genome-assembly--contig:-NODE-921-length-11553-cov-1.510765_pt1 | contig 11553 bp, 20 predicted proteins | sample MGYA00242621_ERZ504862 | MGnify/ENA primary metagenome ERZ504862 (study PRJEB26092, sample SAMD00036393) | human gut metagenome | host: Homo sapiens | study: EMG produced TPA metagenomics assembly of... | reverse complement strand
TTTCTAAAACATGGATGGATACATTTCCTCGGATTTCTATTGATTCCCAGATATAACATGATAGAATAATAAGAGAATTCAGACGGCCACGTAGAAGAACTGGTATCCTCTGTTTTGTGATGGAAGGATACGCCTTGATTGCGGTAAGGAGGTGAATCCAGTGGCTTATGTCTGTTTGCGAACAATCATGTGATAGATCATGAGGAAACCCGAATGATAGATCAAAATAAAAAGCCCACTGCTGTTTCCCTTGCTGGCGTGATGCGCAAAGGTGAAAATGAAGTGGGCTTGTTGAGGTTCTACAAAAATGTGAAATATTGTATACTGGAAGCAATGCACATGCGGCGCTTGAGCTGTAGCATGATGTTCTGGTTTTCATTACGGCCACATTGCATTTAAAATGACCTTGGGCGAAGCTGTCGTCCGAGGGCTTTTGCTTGCCCGGAGATCAGGAATAACGGTCTGCCGGTTTTAGGAAAAGAGGAACGGTTATCTAAAAGGAAGGTGCTTGCGGGAACGGTGTGAGTTAAAGGGATTACTTTATAGCAGTTTGTGTTTTTAATGCGCAAGCAGCATCCGCAAACTGCATATCGCAAATATGCCGTGTTGATAGAGCACTATTTCTGAAAATTGCGATAAAACGAATGACGATTAGAAGTGCATAGACAAGGATTTATGTGAGGAGAAAAAATGGCTACGAATACTGTCGGAATCGATAAAGAAGTTGAAGTTGACCGCAAGGAAAATCTGCGCGACCATCGCCTGTACTGGATCGGGCGTCGGACGCAGGACGTGATCTTGTCATCGCTGGCACTGGTGGTGCTGTCGCCTGTCATGCTGGCTACGGCTATTGCAATTGTTGTTGACGATCCGTCTGCTGGCCCTGTCTTTAGTCAGGAGCGCATTGGCCGAAATGGCAAGCCCTTCAAGTTCTATAAGTTCCGCTCCATGTGCCCCAATGCAGAGGCAAAACTGGACGATTTGCTGGATCAGAACGAGATGGATGGTCCTGTGTTCAAGATCAAGGACGACCCCCGCATTACCCGTGTGGGCAAGTTTATCCGCAAGACCAGCCTCGATGAGCTGCCGCAACTGTGAACATCCTGAAGGGTGATATGAGCATCGTTGGCCCCCGCCCGGCACTCCCCCGCGAGGTGGAACAGTACGGCGACTACGAAAAGCAGCGTTTGTATGTGACCCCCGGCCTGAGTTGCTATTGGCAGATTGCCCCGCACCGCAACGACCTCTCTTTTGAGGAGTGGATGGATCTGGACGTGAAGTATGTCAAAGAGCGCAGCTTCTGGGTGGATTGGAAGATTATTTTTAAGACCTTTAAGGTGTGCCTGTTGGGGCGTGGGGAGTAAAAAATAGTACATGGAAGGAAAACGGTTGGAGAGACGAGATGGAGAGAAACCTTAGAATTGCGGTATTTGGTGCTGCAGTAATAATAGGCACTAAAAATCAGGGGAGATAAAAAGTTGCTGAAAACTGGAGTGAGGTCTGGTTTACGGCGTTGAGATAAAAGAGAGCACGAAAAGTGAGGATGAAAACAGATGAAAGATAAAGAGAACATTAAAGTATGCCTGGTAGGTTCTTCCGGTGGTCACTTGACCCACCTTTATATGTTAAAACCGTTTTGGAAAAACAAAGATCATTTCTGGGTAACTTTCGATAAAGAGGATGCAAGAAGCCTTTTGGAAGGCGAAAAAATGTATCCGTGCTATTACCCAACAAATCGGAGTTTAAAAGCACTTATCAAGAACACACGGATCGCATGGAGCGTACTGCGCAAAGAAAAACCGGATTTGATAATTTCCTGCGGTGCGGCAGTTGCGGTTCCCTTTTTTACATCGGAAAGCTCATGGGCGCAAAACTGGTCTACATTGAAGTGTTTGATCGAATCGACAAGCCGACAATGACAGGAAAGATAGTCTATCCCATTGCAGACAAGTTTGTTGTGCAGTGGGAGGAACAGAAAAAAGTTTATCCCAAAGCAATCAATTGGGAAGTATTTTCTAAGCGAGGGTAAGGCAATGATTTTTGTGACAGTAGGAACACATGAGCAGCCGTTCAATCGGCTGATTCAAAAAGTAGATGAATTAAAACGAGATGGAATCATCAAAGACGATGTAATAATTCAAACCGGTTTTAGCACATACGAACCGAACTACTGCCAATGGAGCAAATTGATTCCGTATCAGCAGATGGTCAAGAATGTGGCTGATGCACGTATCGTGATCACGCACGGCGGCCCGGCAAGCTTTATTATGCCGCTGCAGATTGAAAAAATCCCCATTGTTGTACCACGGCAATATCAATTCAATGAGCACGTAATGATCATCAGCTGGAATTTGCAAGGAACGTGGCACAGCGAATGGGAAATATTATTCTTGTGGAAAATATTGAGAAATTAGAAAAAGCAATAACAGATTATGATTCCATTGTCTGTAGCAAAAAGAAAAAAGCAATGAATCATAATAAAAATTCTGTGAGGAATTTGAGCATTTTAATAGAAGAGTTGAATGCTGGGGTGAAGGAAGTGATGCTGCAAATAAAAAAAGAGGATTTTCTCCTGTTCCCCATTGTGTTCTTTTGGATATTATGTTTTCTTCCAAAATACGTGTCAACTGGTATTTTTTTGTTTGTATTTTACCGTATTGGCAAGTCAGTACGGAAGAAAAAAGAAATATGACACCTTCTTTCTTCTTCAGATGATATATCTGGTGATTTTCGGAATTTCCATCTTGTTTAACGGTTTTATAGGTTCCCATGAAACTGTAAGAATTTTTGCAGCACTAAACACATGGGTCATCAATTGTATTGCCGTTGGAGCTACGCTATATATAAAAGCGAAAATGTGATCAGTCTAATAAAGTGAGCAAATATTGCTTTATCAATTTAGTTATTCTCATTACGTTGAATTTGATTTACCAGCTCTCAGCAAGTGCGAAAACGTTGTCCATTTTAGGGCATACACTCTGTGGTGCAGACTGGGTAGAAGGCATATATACGACCCGATTTTATGGCTTTTTAGATTATGCCAATATGGTTGTTTTTACAGTATTGTTCTTTTACCCTCTTGCTTTGAAACGAATTAATAAAAACAAAATTGTAAAAGCTGACTCATTACAATAGGTTCATTCGTTACCATTTATACTACAAACTCCAGAAGCGGACTGGTTCTCTTTTTAGTTATTACAGTCTTGTACATCTTTGTTGGAAGAAATGACAAAATATTTTCTTTTTTAAAAAGGAACAAAAAAAGCCTTATTGCATTTTTCATCACAGCCATTGCAATCCTTGCAGTTCCGGGCACCAGATATATATCAGGCTATTTCGACAAGTTAATGAATATGCGAGTTGCCAGTAATGGAATGAGAAGCTATATTTACACTTCAAGTATAACACGTATGTTGCGGGAAAATCCTTTTATCGGAATTGGCATTAAAGACATGATCGCACAATACGGTTATCCGTATGGTTCTCATTCAACTTACATTGGCGTTTTTTATAAAACTGGCATTGCTGGTGGCCTTATTTATATTTTATCGATTCTTTATATCAGCACAAAGACACTTAAGTCAAAGAGCAAAACAAACCTGCATTTTCTATTCAAAGTTTCTATTGTATGTGCGTTGATTTTAATGTGCGTTGAAGATATAGATGCACCAATTGGGCCATATTCCTGATGTATTTTCTGTTATCTCAATTAAGAGGAGAATCTCAAAATGAATACGAAAGCAACTATAATAACAACTTATTATGAGGGAAAACAGTATCTGGTAAACCTCTTTCACATGGTTTAATCAAAACTCTTGAAAATCTTAAAAGCCTAGGATATTCCGTGGAATTTGTGATTGTGAATGACAGTCCTTGGGAAAAGATTGAAATACCATCGCAATATTCGGATATGGAAGTTGTTGTATCCTACAACCCCCAAAATCTCGGAATTCATAAAAGCCGGGTCAATGGGATAAATTTGGCACACGGAGACTACATTTTATTGTTGGATCAGGATGATTCCATAACAGATGACTATCTCAAAGAACAATTGAATGCAATTGAATCTGCCGATATCAGTGTCTGTAACGGATACAAAGAACTTGAGCAAAAGAAAAAGATCATCTATAGAGACAGAATCAAGTTCTCCCTTGTAAAAAATCCAGAGATTTATCTGAAAGCTGCAAACCAAATCGTTTCTCCGGGACAGTGTTTGATCAAAAAATCGTCCATTCCAACCGAATGGCTGAACTATACCTTGCAAGTCAACGGATCAGACGATTTGTTTCTCTGGTTGCTGTGCTTAGCACAAAATAAATCCATTGTTCTCAATGAAAAGAAATTGTATACGCATAATCAGGTCGGCAGCAATCTATCGAATGATTTAAGAAAAATGTGTCTCTCAGATATTGAAATGTGCGAGATCTCAAAGAGCAACCATTTACTTCCGGAATCATATTTAAAAAAGAGGCTGCGCCTTTGCGGTTTTATTGAAATGACGCATTATACTCAAAAGCCGTCGTTCAAATCTTTATTGAAATATTCCGATATCGTTATTTTAAAATTGTTTGCGTATTTTGTATGAGGTAAAAATGAAAGAGTGTTCCTTAATTACAGTTGTAAATAATGAATCATTATATCATTCATTTTTGAATAATTTGAGCGCTCAGATTAATGTTAAATATGAAGTGATTCCGGTTTGGAATCCGGACAACAAACTTTTTGACTCCGCACGCGAAGCCTTGGGCAGCGGAGCAAATAAAGCGGAGGGAAAATATTTGATTTTTCTCCATCCGGATATTCGTTTTTTAACCAGTACTGCTTTGTATGAAATACTGGAATGGGTAAAAAGCTCGAAACATTTGGCGTGATCGGTGTAGCGGGATGTCTGATTTTTTAATAGGGGGCGATAGAATCATTTATTCCTCTATTGTTCATGGAGATGAAAAGAGACCAGCGGGAAAAATCATCCAAACGCCTCAAAATGTTCAGACCGTTGACGAATGCCTTTTTATTCAGACAAAAGAGTACTTTGATAAGTCGGATTTACCCAAAAGAAAGGCTGGCACTTATATGCCGTAGAGCAATGCTTAAGGGCCAGAGCAGAATGGCTAATCAATTATGTTGTACCTGCTGATATTTGGCATATGTCTGATGGAAAATCTCTGGATCCAAATTATATCATACAGGTATCGATGCTTTGTGAGGAGTATGTAAACAAATACAACTAATATTAACACGACGGTAAAAAAATGGAAGACTAAAGGTTTTCTATCCAAAATGTATCGAACGTATTATTATTGCAAGCAGATCATAAAGCAGAAGCTGGTGAGATAAACATGTTTATAAGTTTTATTAAAAGAAATTTAAAATTTATATTATTCAAGGTAGAGTGGAGAATCAAAAATAAGCACAATTTTACAGGAACAGCAAATGTATTTGATGACAGATGTGTTACTGTTGGAAAATATACTTACGGAAGAATTAAAGTTCTTAATGAAGTGGAAGGAGTGGCGCTTAAGCTGGGATCGTATTGTTCAATTGCTGAAGGTGTTACATTTATTCTTGGAAATGATCACCCACTGAATAAGATATCAACATATCCATATAACATATGTTGGTTAATTCAGTTATCTCAGATGCTATTTCAAAAGGCGATATTATTATTGCTGATGATGTTTGGATTGGCTATGGGGCAACAATTATGTCTGGTGTCCATATTGGGCAGGGAGCAGTAATTGCGGCGGGCGCGGTGGTTACTAAGGATGTACCTCCGTATGCAATTGTTGGTGGGTTCCAGCTAAGATTATCAAGTATCGCTTTGAATCGAAGATAATAGACGAACTGTTAAAAATTGATTATGGCAATTTGACAAAGGATATGGTGATAAACCACACTAATGAACTATATACAGAGCTGAACGATGTGAGACAAATTAAATGGATGCCACGAAAATCAATGTATAAGGATGAAAAAAAGAAATGAATGATATAAAAATATTAGTTTGCTGTCACAAAAAAGCAGAAGTTCCAGAAGACGTATTATACCTTCCTATACATGTTGGAGCATTGCATTCTAGTGAAAATCTTGGGATTCAAAAAGATTGTGATGTGAGCGATGAAAAATGTGACAATATAAGTAACAAAAACAATGTCTATTGTGAAATGACGGCAGCATATTGGGCGTGGAAAAACATCGAAAAAACATATTGCGATATTCAATATATAGGGCTATGTCATTATAGAAGATATTTTGATTTTAATTGGAATTTTTTTGATAAATGCTATACAAATTTGAAATATTTTTATAAAAAATGCAAATCATTTATGACTAATACCATCTACGTGTCCGAGCCCACAAAAGTAATTGAGTCGGTGGATTGTTATAAGTTTAGAGATAGCACTAAACAAGCAAAAAAAAACAATATATAAATATGATGTGATTTCTACATATCCGTGCAGAATCACGAATTGTAATACGGAAATGTTTTTTCAGGTTATAGGAAGGAAATATATTGATTTATTAACGAAGATTATAGATGAAAAGTATCCTGTATATGGGCCTGCATACCACGCTCAACTTGAATCAAATAAAATTTACGCTCAAAATATGTCAATAATGAAGACTGATATATATAAAGAATATTGTGAGTTTGTTTTTTCAGTCTTGCGAATTCATTTAGAAGAGACAACGAAGTTAAATATATGCCAAGATCCATTAAGAGAACTTTCATACGACAGAGTTAGTGGATATTTGGCTGAAATATTAACGAGCACATTTATAAGATATGCAAACACAAAGTATTCAGTTGGATTTGTAGGAAAATACTTTGTTGATTAATAATATTAGATAAAAGCAGGGCGACATTTTAAAATATTAGTCATAACTTGTGAATAGAATCGATGCGTGAATTTGTTAGAAATAACACGATGCATAAAAAAGGCGAAAAATGGAGCAAAATCTTTTAAACTCAAATTTCCTTATGAACACTATTTTTATGGTGCTCTCCTTCATCTTCCTGCTCATTACCGTCCTTTCTGCTTCCCACATTCTATGCACAGGAAAGGTCTTATTTTCCATCTCAATCATTGCCTATTTTGCTCTGTTAGCGCAGTTGGGCATCTTGACTTATGGTATGGCATTATCCTGCTTCTGACACGTGAACCGTTGTTTTGGAAAATCGGTATACAGTTGTTTGAAAATAAACGTTCGATAAAAAGAAAGGATCTCTTATGAAATATGACTATCTCGTTGTCGGTTCTGGCCTGTTCGGAGCCATCTTTGCCCACGAAGCCAAGGCTCATGGTAAAACTGTTCTGGTAGTGGACAAACGCCCCAATATTGCTGGTAACATCTATACCGAAAAAATTGAAGGGATCAATGTCCAACAAATATGGTGCTCATATCTTCCATACCAATAACAAAAAAGTCTGGAATTACATCACACAATTTGCGGAGTTTAACCGTTTTACAAACTCTCCTGTTGCCAACTACAAGGGTGAGCTCTACTCACTGCCGTTCAACATGTATACCTTCAACAAGATGTGGGGCGTTGTGACACCGGAAGAGGCTGCTGCTAAGATTGAGGAGCAGCGTAAGGAAATCACCCATGAGCCGCAAAACCTCGAAGAGCAAGCAATTTCCCTTGTGGGTCGCGACATTTACGAGAAACTCATCAAGGGCTATACCGAGAAGCAGTGGGGGCGTGACTGTAAGGATCTGCCCGCTTTTATCATCAAGCGTCTGCCAGTGCGCCTGACCTTCGACAATAACTACTTCAACGCACTGTATCAGGGCATCCCCATCGGCGGATATACCAAATTGATTGCCAATCTGCTGGATGGCATTGAGGTGCGCTTGAACACAGACTATCTGGAACACAAGTCCGAGCTAGACGCATTGGCAAACAAGGTGGTTTATACTGGCCCTATTGATGCTTACTTTGACTATAAGCTAGGAACACTGGAATACCGTTCTGTTCGTTTTGAAAATGAACTGTTAGACAAGCCCAATTTTCAGGGGAATGCTGCTGTCAACTACACTGACCGGGAGACTCCGTGGACTCGTATCATTGAGCATAAGTGGTTTGAGTTCGGCAAGGACGAGAACGGCAACGACCTACCCAAAACCATCATTAGCCGCGAGTATTCCTCCGAGTGGAAGCCCGGCGATGAGCCATACTATCCTGTGAACGATGCCAAGAACAGTGCACTCTATGCCGAGTACAAAAAGCTTGCCGATGCCGAACCGAAGGTCATTTTTCGGTGGCCGCTTGGGTGAGTATAAGTATTACGATATGGATCAGGTGATCACTGCGGCACTGGAACACTGCGAAAAGGAATTGTCTTAATGAGGAGAAGAAGATATGAACTCTGGAGTAAAAAATTTATTAAAGAATTCTCCGGTAATATACAATTATATAGATATTTAAAAACATATAAAGATTATTCAAATAAATATGGAGTTGGTCTGCAAACAGCTTTTTCAGAAGCCAAGTCCGTTAAATATGATGTGCCGTTGATACTGGAGAAAGCAAGAATTAACAATGTCGGCGTTGGAGATTTTTTCTATTCTATTGATCACTCCGTTGTTATTAATGCAAAAAATACTATGATCGGCAATATGCCAGTTGATTATTCTTATATCATTAATAAGGAATTGGAAAATAGTGGCATTGAGACTGCGATTAAGAACTATGCGAAAAGAATTAATGATCCCAGAGTTTCTTTAGAAAAGCCAGCCGATCTGAGGTCTGCTTTACAATCCATTTTGTTTTGGAACTCACTTTTATGGCAGACAGGGCATACCCTTGTTGGGCTTGGCAGACTGGATAAGTCTTGGACTCATATCAAGTACCAGAAAACGCCGAAAAACTGATCTGCGATTTCCTAAAGACCTTGCATAGTGAATACACATTTAAAAGTGCTTCTTTAAAGGGCGATACTGGTCAAATTATTATCCTTGGCGGGTTAGATACTGGAAAAAATTATTTCTGTAACGAATACACAAGACTTTTTTATTAAGTGCTTAGAAAAGGTACACCTTCCTGATCCCAAAATTCTATTAAGGTGTAGCGCCACTATGCCAACGGATTTGCTGGAATTAGCAATGGAATGCAATGCAACAGGGATTGGCAGTCCGCTTTTCTCTAATGATGATGTTGTCATTTCACATCTGATAGATTTTGGATACGACAAGGAAGATGCATACAATTACGGAACTTCTGCTTGCTGGGAACCGCTTTCAATTGGAAATTCTTTGGAACAGAATAATCTGGCAAACATTGAGTACGGAAAATGTGTCCATGCAATGATTGTGGATGATCATTTTGTGCAGTGTACTGATATGAAAGATGTTGTTGCGCTATACGAAGAAAAGCTGCAAGAAGATTGTCAGAATATTATTTGTAGATTGGATTCTATTCAATGGCAAAAAGATCCGTTGCTATCATTTATGATGGGACTAAACAAGGATATATCTGAAGGTGGAGCAAAATACAACGACTATGGTATTTTGTCGGTTGGAATGTCTGCAGCAGTGAATTCTCTCCTGAACATAAACAGATATGTTTTTGATGAAAAGAGATACTCGCTAAAAAAAATTCAGGATATTATAAAAGAAAATTATAAAGATGGAATCGAACCCTTTGACCAAAACGAAAATGGATATGGAACAGATAGTTTGGAGGCGATTGAACTAACGAATCACTTAATAAAGCAAACAGAAAATAATTTTAAAATCTATAGAAATATGTTGGGAGGAAAATTAAAATTTGGATTGAGTTCTCCTGGATATCTTGTCTTTGGAGAAAACTGTGGAGCCACGTTAGACGGAAGAAGGGCAAATGAACCGTTCCAAACACATATTTCGAGGGATAAAGGCGAGCCGCTTACAGAAATCATGAATTTTGAATCCAAACTACAGTTTTCTGGCATAAGTTCAAATGCAAATGTGCTGGATGTGATGGTTCCGGCATCTTTGATAAAAGATAATATTTCAAAATTTGCAATTTACATGAAAGGTGGCATTAAGGAAGGAATCTTTCAGCTTCAAATGAATGTCCTTTCATATGCACAGCTTGTGGATGCAAAAGCACATCCAGAGAAATATCCGAATCTTATTGTTAGAGTTTGGGGCTTTAGTGCGTATTTCAATGACTTGCCGGAAGAATATAAAGATAACCTAATTAGAAGAGCAAAGGAAATGGAGAAGGTAGGTTAAATGGCACAGAAAAGTATAAAGAAAAATTATATTTACAATCTAACCTATCAAATCCTTACTTTGATCACGCCGTTAATTACGACACCATATCTTTCCAGAGTCTTTGGCGCAGATGGAATTGGAACTTGTAGTTATATTGAATCGGTATCATCGTATTTTGTTTTGTTTGCCACGTTGGGTTTGACAATTTTGGCAGAGAGAAACTTCCTATGTACAAGATGATCGAAAAAAGAGATCAATCATCTTTTGGGAAACAAATATTATCGAACTTATTGCATCACTGCTTTGTATTGTTGCGTATGTGGCTTTTTCTTTCACACAGGCAAACAGAACTTTGTATTTGGTACTTGTCCTGAATCTGTTTTCCGTCATTGCAAATATCTCATGGTTTTTCCAGGGAATGGAAGAGTTCGGGAAGATAGTTCTGAAGAAATATCATTTTTAAGGTTGTAAATATCATTTATATTTTTTCCTTTGTTAAAACAAAAGATGATATCATTATTTATCTGTTCGGAGTAGCTTTCTTTGGATTGATTAATAATCTCAGTTATTGGATCTCTGTGCCAAAGTATATCAATCGACCTATTTTAAATGAACTGCATCCGTCAAAACATATTAAGACGGTCATAGCCCTTTTTGTTCCAACGATTGCAATGCAGGTATACACGGTTCTAGACAAAACGATGATTGGCGTGATAACCCAAAATGCTTATGAAAATGGTTATTATGAGCAGGCGCTAAAGATTGCAAAATTGGTGCTGACTATTGTGACTTCGCTTGGAACTGTAATGATTCCGAGAATTGGATATCATTATAGTAAAGGAGATACGGAAACTGTAAAGGCATATATGTATCGCGCATATAAGTTTGTTTGGCTCTGTGGCATACCACTAACGTTTGGGCTGATTGCAGTCTCCAGTAATTTTGTTCCATGGTTTTTTGGAGATGGATATGATAAAGTTGTGCCATTGCTAGGAGTTCTGTCTTTCTTGATTTTAGCTATTGGTATCAATAATGTTACTGGTATGCAATACTTGATACCGACAAAAAGAGAAAACACATTTTTCAGCGACTGTGATTATTGGTGCTGTAACAAATTTTGTGTTGAATTTTTTCCTGATTCAAGTTTTTCAATCGATGGGAGCTGCTGTTGCATCGGTTGTGGCAGAAACAACGATTGCCATTATTCAGATTTATATTGTGCGCAAAGAACTCTCGCCGTTTGAAATAGTGAAGTGTGGAACGCATTATTATATCGCAGGTGGAATAATGTTTGCCGTGCTTTTGCTTATTAGGGAGTCTTTCAGCGCGTCCATTATTCATACATTTGAG
>ENA-OQMZ01000919-OQMZ01000919.1-human-gut-metagenome-genome-assembly--contig:-NODE-919-length-11562-cov-2.176738_pt1 | contig 11562 bp, 11 predicted proteins | sample MGYA00242621_ERZ504862 | MGnify/ENA primary metagenome ERZ504862 (study PRJEB26092, sample SAMD00036393) | human gut metagenome | host: Homo sapiens | study: EMG produced TPA metagenomics assembly of... | reverse complement strand
ATTTGCAATTCCAGCTCGTATGTGATAAACTTTTCTTCGTCCATTATGGATGAACCTCCTTTTGCTTTAGTATTGCGGTTGGCGTTACCCGCTTCTAATTATAGCAAAAGGAGGTTCTTTCTACCGTTTCAACGCTACGGCTCTATTCTTCCACAAGCATAGCTTGTGGTTTTCTATATGAAAAAGAGGCGGGAGACCTGCGTCTCCCGCCCTGTTCTCTTATCATTGCAGCGTAGAAAATTCGGTACGGCCGGCCACAACAATGTGCTTCAGTTGCACATCCTCATCAAATACCAGCAGGTCTGCAGCCTTACCCACCTGAATGGACCGGTGCGAGTCCCGATGCCCAGCATCTCAGCCGGCGTCAGGGACGTCATGCGCACCACATCGTACAGCGGAGCGCCGGTCAGATTGCAGAAGGTGCGCACCAGCATATCGGTGGTTGCAACACTGCCCGCGAAAGCACTGCGGTCCATCAGCTTGGCCACGCCGTTCTCTTTGATGCAGGGAACGCCGCCCAGAGAATATTCGCCGTCGGGCATGCCAGCGGCGCACATGCTGTCGGTGACCAGGCACACCCGGCGGGGTCCCTTCACCTTGTAAATCAGCTGCAACAGCTCTGCAGGCAGATGGCTGCCATCCGCAATGGCTTCCACATACATCTCATCCAGCAGATAGCCCGCCTCGATAGCGCCCGCGTAACGATAGGCATGCTTGCGCTGTACCGTGGTCATGCAGGAGTAGAAGTGCGTCAGGCACCGCAGGCCCATGTCATGGGCGTGCATCACCTGTTTGCAGTCCGCATCGGAGTGCGCTAGGCTGGAGATCACGCCATGCTGGTGAAGCGCTTCCAAAAAGCGGTCCGAACCATCCAGTTCCACCGCAAAAGACCAGCGGCGGACGCGGTCCGTGCGGCGCAGCACCTCTTCGTACTCGTCCGGCTGCGGATTGCGCAGGTACTCGGGGTTCTGAGCTCCGGCCTGAGAGGCTGCGAAATACGGCCCTTCCAGATGCAGACCCAGAATGTGGGGGCAGCCCTCGCGCTCCAGATCCAGCTGATTGAAGCCGTCCACAAAATCCAGCAGATCCTGTCGGCTTCCGGTCAGAGTGGTGGGCACAATGCTGGTGGTGCCGTGCAGCATATGGCAGCGGGCCGCGGTATAAACGGCCTCGCCCCCTTCCATGAAGTCGTGGCCACCCGCGCCGTGCACATGCACGTCGATGAAACCGGGCGACAGGTACATGCCCTGGCAATCCGCTGTCACATCCGCACCGTCCAGGCAGCACCCGGCCCGAAGGCGATCGCGGAGATGGTGTCGTTTTCCGTCATCAGACAGCCTTCGCGGACGCGTCCGGCAGGACGATGCGCGCGTTTTTATAACAGGTTTTCATGATGGGATCGCTCCTTTACAGGCAGCGCACCGCACCGCGGAAGCGCTCCAGGAATTGGTTGTTCCACTCGTCGCCGCCCGGGCAGTTGCCGCTGCGCCAGACCGGCGGATTCACGCCTTCGTTGACCAACATGTTGATGGCCTCGATGACCACGCAGTTCATCACGTAGGCATTCGCATAGGTGGACAGAGCGCCGATCTTCTGCTCAAAGCCCGAAATTTCCAGCGTAGCGTCGCCCAGCTTGACCTTGCAGTCGATGCTGCAGTCCACAACATCGTGCAGATTCTTTTTGCTGGGATGACGGGCGGGATGATCTAGCGGGCAGGTTTCGGCGTGCTCGTGGCTGCTGACGCCGATGACCTTGGCGCCGTGCGCTTTGGCGGTCAGGCCGCGTCGATAGTAGCGGAATTGATGCCGTATGCATTGACGATCCACAGAAGATCGCCCTCGCCGATGCCGTAATCTTCCACTACGATCTTGCCGTAACCGGGCAGGCGCTCGGTCTGCATGGATTTCAGCGCGCCGCTGCTGAGCATGGTCTCCTGGTTCAGAATGGCGCTGATGTGCATCAGGCCGCCGGCGCGGAAGAACACTTCCATGGCCGCTAGGTTGGAATGGCCGCCCGGGCCGAACACATATACCAGTTTATCCTGTTTGACCTGGTCCGCGATCATGCGGGCAGCTTTCAGGATGTTCTCGCGCTCGGTGGTGCGGATTTCGTTTATGATTTTGAGAATTTCATCGTAGTACAGATCGGTCAGAAGTCCCTGTTCCATTTGTTTGTTCTCCTCTCAATATTCGTTTGCCAATGCGCCAACGCCATCAGCGATCACAGACTCGATGGCAGGTGCGTAGGTGCCTGCCAGAGCAAAATACAGCGCCGATTCCCCCGGCTCATAACCGCCGTGGGAAATCTGGCGCGCGGTGGCCAGATAGCCGATCATACCGTTGCAATAGCCTGCGCTCAAGGCGCCGGGCACCTGCCCACGCGCAATGGCCGCGTACTTCTGCGCCACTTCGGCGTTGAAGAAAAACATCGTCAGTTCGCCTAGCTCCAGGCGGGAGATCTCCAGTGTTTCATAGTCTCGGCACTGTTTGCGGGTGATGGCAGCCAGCCACTGCCGGTGCGCCTCATCTCCGCTTTTCGCCTCTTCCATGGACTGTTCCAGACCCGTCTGATCCAGCGGTAGCTGCCGGGTGGTGCGGGTGATGAAGACCTTCTCACCCAGCGCGGTGCCTTCGCTTTGCAGCAGCGCCTCGCAATGAGCCGTGAACTGACGCGCAAAATTCTGAACACCCTCATAGCTCTGCGGTATAAACCGCTCGCCCAGCACACTGTTAGGTCGCAAGTCTGCGGTGCAGCCCTGCAGGAACACGCCCACGCTGCCGGGGAACGTCTCGTCCAGCATGCGCAGCGCGGCGCCCGGATAGTCCGGATGCACCGCATTGCCGTTGGCGAGGTTTGCGTGGCAGGGATAATGCACCAACACACCCTTCACGGTTCCGTCCGCCCGTTCCAGACGCACCACTGTCAGATGATGGTCGGCTGGCATGTCGTAGTTAGGCCACATGGCAATCCCGTCGGGCGTGTGCACCCGGCGGTACACGTTCAGGGTACATTCGCCCCGGTGCACGGTTCCGCGCACCGGCTCCACGTTCTGTGCCGCTGCGCACGCGGCGGCCTCCACCTGCGTGTACAAAAATTCGGTGTACTCTGCGTCCACCGTCTCCAGCAGAGACGTAAAGTTGCCGCCGGTACCCGGGCCGCTGTGGTTGTGTGAAGCGGTGAACAGGATCTGCTCTTCCTTCACCCCCAGCGCCGCTGCAAGGCAGGGCCGCGCCATGGCGACAAACTCACTGTTCCACCACAGCAGATCGCCGTAGACCAGCACCGCCCGGGCCGAACCGCAGCGATAGTCGTGCACGCGGACATAAATATCCTCCAGCACGCTGTCAAAGGGGGTGTTCCGGGTGGCATAGCCTGCCAGCCGGACCGGCCGAGGCGGGGTGATGACTCGCTTGGCTGTTCCCAGTTCCATGTTCATTCCGCTTTTCCCTCTTTCTCATACAGTTCCACCACTTTGATAAAGTCGCGCAAAATGTGGAACGGATCTTTTACCGGCAGCGCACCAGCTTGTCCTGCGGGCTGCGTCCCGCTGACGAATCTGCACCCACTCGCCCAATTCCTTGTTGGGGAAGGTGGAGAAGGCATAATCCGCAGACTGTTGATACAGCGCCTCGAACTCCTCGTCGCCGGTGAGCTGATACAGATACGAGAAGATGTACAGAAGTTCGGAATGCGGCCACCAGAGCTTCATGTCCCAGGTATCCTTCACCAGCTCCTCATACGGTGTGCCGATGCAGTCACCCCTGGGCGCGCCGCCTCCCGATCCACAAACCGAAGCAGGCCGCCGTATTTCTCGTCCCATCCCAAGTGAAGGTGCGCTTTGCAATCTGTGCAATACGGGGCAGGTATTTGTCCAGTTCGCCGTACTCCTCCAGGAATTCCAGCAAGAACCAGGCGTCCTCCAGCGTGTGGCCGGGTTGATGTGCCGGTCCAGCAGACGGGTATAGCTCTTGTCATCCGAGAGATGCTCGCGGATCAAGCCGTCGCCGTCGTACAGCACATCCAGAATGAAATGGACCTTGCCGCGCACATACGATTCCTGCTCGACCACATCCAGGCCGAAGGAACGGCGCATATCCATGTACTCCTGCACGGTGTCCACAAGAATCATGGGAATGCCGTGGACCTGATATCCATCGGGGACGGGATAGGGCTCGGTGAGGAAGTCGCCGCGCTCCACCCGCTTTGTAATGCTGCGATACAACCGGTGCGCCACGTCGGCCGCCTCGGTGTTTTGTGTCATTTTCGCATACTGCGCGCTGCCGATGAGCGCAAAGCAGTCCGCATAAATGCTGGCGTCATAACGGCCGGTGGGCTCGTCCACCAGTTTTTCGCCGTCCCGCGTCAGCAGATAGCAACAGATGTCCTCCGGCCCGTAAATGGATTTGTCCGCCAGAAAACGGAAGGTCTCATCCATCAGGGGTTCCAGTTCCGCCGGGTCCACCTTGGGCAGAACTCCCTGTTTCGCCAGACGGTACACCCGCGCCAGCACCCACAGCCAGCGTCCCTGGGACCAGGTGAATTTGTTGTCACTGAGCGCTGGTCGCCGTTGTTGTGGATGCAATTCAAAATGCCGCCCTGTTCCCGGTCGACAAATTTCAGCCAGTACGGCAGGAAATTGTCCTGAATTTGGCTGACATAAAACGCTTTCCGTTCATTCATATCCACTTCAGTTCACAATATCCCCGGCCGTTTCGGCGGGGATCCTTTCTTTTACGCTTATTCGTCTTTGCCCAATTTTACCATCAGGTCTTCGACTTCCGGTTTCACCTGCATCTTCAGGGCATACTTGTTGATCAAGCCGATGCCCGCATAGAATACGAAGGATACCGCCAGAGGAGCAATCAGCGCGATGTCCGCTTCCATGGTGAAGCCCATCTTGGTCAGTACGAATACGCCCAGGCCGGCCAGCACGGAGATGATGGCGGCTTTCGCATCGCAGTACTTGAACGCGGGGAACAGGCCCAGCAGAAGGGGAATGGCCGTCGGTCCCAGCAGAGCGGAGAACCAGGTCAGAATCAGACCGGTAACACCACCGAAATAGTCACTGAACAGAGCCAAAAATACGGTCAGAGCAGTGAAAATGATGGTGGTGATACGCGCATACCACAGAGATTTGCGTTCGCTGGCCTGCAGGATCTTCGGATTGAAGATGGGCAGGATGTCACGGGTCAACACCGCAGAGATAGTGTTCGCGTCGGAGTTGCACATGGTCATGGTGTTGGCGAACATGGATGCCAACACAAGGCCGACCATGCCAACCGGCAGGAAGGTGTTGGTCAAAGTTGCATACAGGCTGGCTTCCGCAGTGGCCTGATCCAAGCCCGGGAAGAGCAGGGGTCCGCACCACATGGGGAAGAACAGGATGAACGGCCAAACCAGATACAGAGCTGCGGAGAACAGACCTGCTTTTTTGGCCTCCTTGGCGTTGCTGGTAGAAATGAAGCGAGCAGCCAGGTTCCAGGTACCACCACTGTAGCTGAAGAAAATAACGAAGAAGTACAGCAGGGTCCAGCTGAGAGAGCCTTGGCCGCGGCCGGCGTTGAACACGGACACGTTTGCTTCGGGCAGAGCGCTGAACACGCTGAAGAAGCTCAGGCCATAGTCACCCAGTTTCATGATAACGCCGATGAACAGAGCCAGGCCTGCAATCACCTGCACGATGAACTGGACAAAGTCGGTCCACAGGTCGGCCAGAATGCCGCCGATGGCGATGTAAATCAAAGAGATCAGGCCGGAGACGATAACGCCGACCCAAATGGGCATACCCGTAAAGCCGTGGAGCAGGATACCGATGGAAGTCCATTTTGCAGCAACGTCCAGCAGCTTGCTGCCGATACCGGAGATGGCAATCAGCAGCTGAGCAGCGCGGTTATAGCGCATCTGCAAGTATTCCGTCGGGGACTCGATGCCCAGTGCGCGGCGCAGACGCGGCCAGCGGGGGATGATGGTCACCGAAGCCAAGGCCGTTGCCAGAGCGATGTTGACCGCCCACCAGAAGTAGATGGACAAGCCCTGCGCATATGCGATGCCTGCATAACCTACGAATACTACGCCGGAGTAACCGGATACGTGATGGGAAATGCCCGACATCCACCAAGGGATCTTGCCGCCGCCAACAAAGAAGTCCGTGGAACTGTTAATGCTCTTGCCGGACCGAATGCCGATCCACAGGACCAGCACAAAGAACAGTGCGACCACTACCCAGTCGAGCCAATGCATTGTCATTGTTTCTGCCATGTTTTGCTCCTTCTTGATTTGGTTCAATGTTTGTTTGTGTCCAGAGCTTTCAGCCGGTCATCCCGGTAATGCTCTGTGAATACACGACTCTTTTCGCTCCCTCCTTCCGCATGCATTTTTTCAGTTACCTGAATATACTGTTTCACTTGCTCCTTTGAAAAGTAGCCAAGTAAAAAAGCGTCCAATTGCTTGTCCTGGTTGGAAATGGTGCGGTTCCACAGATACAGGCAGCCGCCAAAAGCCGCCACCGCCGCAAAAGGCGCTGCAAAATACAGCACAAAGGATCCCAGCACCGCTTCCAGCTGCGGGCCAAAAGCCACTGCTGCCAGCACCGCCGCCGCAAGCACTTCCACGGGGAGCAGCAACCCCACCAGTGATTTCAGGCTGTTTTTGCGCCGGAAATTTCCAGTTCGCGCACCACCGCCACTTTCTCAAAATCCTGCCCGTATTTTTCCGCCAGTGTCGGATTGATCATAACCTGAAAAGGTTTTTTTCCGTTCCACAGCAGGCTGACCACTTCCGCTGTACGGTGCAGAAATTCGTATTTAGCCATTTCCGGGCAGTGATAGAATTCCGCGTTGCAGTCGATGGGCAGTTCCAGGGCAAACGGTTCGGGCGTGCCGTAGCGGTTTCTTGGTTTGGGCAGAACGATAAATTTCCGCACCAGTGCTAACGCCGCAAGCAGTCCAAGAAGGAGAAGCACAACGCTCAGCCAAACCATCCCGCGGGCAAGCCAAGCACCCAGAACAAAGTCCAGCACCAGCACCGGGACTGTGCTCAAAATGAACCATACGTTCGGGGACTTCAGTTTCATGTTCTCCTCCTTTTAGGCATTGTGTTATTTCGCCAGATCTCCCGCGCAGGCTTTATCGATGTACATACGCACATTGTCCGTACGGCGCAGGATGCTGGCCGGGCAGGCCGTGCTCACAGGGCCGGTCAGAGCCGCCACCGTGGCATCGTGTTTTTTGTCAGACGGCACAATGCAGAAAATATACTGGCTGGCCATCAGACGGGGCACCGTCACCGTCAGTGCATACTCGGCACTTCATCCAGCGTGTCAAAGCATTTGTCATGTACCTGCTGCTGGCGGCATACCAGATCCAGTTTTACCTTTTTAATGACTTCCTTGTCCTCAAAGTCCGCCACAGGGGGATCGTTGAACGCGATGTGTCCGTTCTCACCGATGCCCATAAACGTCACATGGGTGGGAGCATTGCGCAGCAGCTGGCCGTAGCGGGCCGTTTCCTCTTCCACCGGGCGGGACCCATCGATCAGATTCGCGCTCTTGAACGGGACCTTGTTGAAATGGATTCGCTGAGGAAATGATTAAAGGATTTTTCGTGGCCCAGCGACAGTCCCACATACTCGTCCATGTGATAACCGTTCACCCGGGTCCAGTCGATGCCGGGCTGTTTGCACAGCTCTTCCAGGAACTCCGACTGCGAGGGAGCAGCCGCAAAAATGCAGTTGATCTCCGGCTCTTTCTCCAGAAGCTCCCGCAGGCAGGAAGCGGCTTCCTCGGCTGCCACACGGCCCATTTCGGCGCGCGTATCAAAATTTTCAGATCCACTTTGTCATACTGTTTTTCAATCAAAGCGATTACCTCCTTAACCTTCTATACACCTTTCTCACGGATCGCCGCTCGACGAGCGTCGGTTCCATCACTACGTTTTCCTGGGCGCATCCGGGCTGCTCGATGGCATCCAGCAGCATACGGGCAGCCTTTCGGCCCATCTCATACGATGGCTGGCTGATGGTTGTCAGCGCGGGTTCCACAAAATCGCTGATATAGATGTTGTCAAATCCGATCACCGAAACATCCGCCGGCACATACACGCCATTGATCTTCAGACACTGGATCATGCCGATAGCCGTCATATCATTGATGGCGAACACTGCATCCGGCAGGCATTCGTCCTGTAAAAGCATCTTTCCAAGTTCGTATCCGTTGCGGAACTCCGAGTTCTCCGCGCCTGCGTCCGTGGAACCTTCGTACAGAAGCAGCCGTTTGGAATTGAACCGGATCCCGTTTTTCCGCAGAGCCGCCTTATACCCTTCAAAGCGCTGTTTACGGCTGCGCCGGTCCATGGGACCGCTGGCAAAAGCGATATCCCTGTGTCCGCACTGGATCAGATAGCGGGTGGCCAGCAGGCCGCCCTGGTAAAAGTCAAACCCCACATTGAGCCCTGGATATTCCTCATAGGTCTGGTCAAACAGCACACAGGGAATCTCCAGCCGGCGAAGCTTGTCCATCAGCGCCTCGTCCATGTGCATGCAGGACAGCAGAATTCCGGATACCTGTTTTTGCCCCAGCATTTCAATGTGCTGCGACTCCAGCCGGCTGCTGTTCTGCGAAAGACACAGAATCGGCACATAAGAACGCTGAACGCATTCTTCCTCCACCGCAGACATCAGGCTCCCGTAAAAGGGGTTGACAATGGATGGCAGAACTACGCCGATCTCTTTTTCGCCCACGCCCGATTGAAGCATTTTTCCAATCAAATTAGGTTTATAATTGAGATCCTGCGCCACCTGCATCACTTTTTTCCGCAGCTGCGCACTGATGGGGTAATCGCTACCGCTTAAAATCCGTGATACGGTTGCTGTGGACGTACCCGCCGCCCGGGCCACATCTACAATGGTGCATTTTCTGTTTTCGCTCATGAGCTCTGTCCCTTTCGGTTCAGTAAACGTTTTCTATATTATACCAGACAAAAAACCTTTTGTAAAACCAGCTTTTCTTGTTAAATGCGAACAGCTCCCGTTTATAAAATTACTGTTTTTTTCAAAAATTTCTAATTTCAAAGCATCTTATGGTAAATTTGTTTCCGGATTTTCGAAAAAAAGAACGGCTTTCTCTCTCGAACCATGGAAAACCCTTGATTTTACGGACATTAATTTTTTACTGTTACTTTTTTATTCGCAGAATTTTATTACTGGAAGTGCTTTCCAGCGGTTGTGCAAAGCTTCTAAAATCAGACCAATTTCATTGTCTGAATGCACAAAACTTTCTTTCTTGTGCAAAAAACGTAAAATCGCGCTTTTTCAAGGCATCTTTGGCACCTGTTTCTGCGCCGGACGGCACAACTCAAAATGGTTTTTGTTGAAACCGAAGCAGACTGTCTCTCTGCGCTCGGCTCAGTTCGCCGGACAATGCACTGCGTTCCACGCACAGATAATCCGCCAACTGCTGCCGGTTGAACGGGATGTTGAACACATCCACCCCCGGATGCACGGCTTCGGAGGAAAGCTAGAACAGAAGGCGCTCCCGAATGGTGTGCGGGGTGATGTGGCCGATTTTCTGGGTCATCACTAAATAGTGTTTACATGAGCGATATGGTATAATGGGAGCAAGAGATCCGAAAGAGGTGTTCCCATGAAGAATGAACAACAACGCCACGACATCAGCGATGCGGTATGGAGCCTGCTGGAACCGCATCTGCCAGGACAACGAGGGCAGTGGGGCGGAATAGCCTAGGATAACCGGCGCTTTATACAAATGCGTGTTTTGGATTTTACGCACAGGAGCACCGTGGCGGGATTTACCGCCGTTCTACGGGAAATGGGGTACCGTGTATCAGCGGTTCCGCAGATGGCGTGACAAGGGGATCTGGGAAAAACTGCTGGAAATTCTGGTTGATGAGCCCGATTTTGAATGGCTGATGATTGATGCCAGCCACTGTAAGGTGCATCCACATGCGGCAGGAGCCCGTGGCGGTAATCAGGACATGAGCCGTACAAAAGGGGGCTCAATACCAAGATTCACCTTGCCGTGGATGCAAATGGTATGCCGGTCCGAGTACTTATCACAGAGGTACCCGAGCTGATTGCAAAGAAGCTATTCACTTGATTGATGGAATATCGGCGGAAACATTACTGGCCGATCGTGGGTATGACACCAATCAAATCATTGCTTATGCCGCTGATGCTGGAATGAATATCGTCATTCCGTCTAAACGAAATCGCAAGCAGCAGCGGGAATATGACCGTTACTTGTATCGGCTTCGTCATCTGGTGGAAAATGCTTTTTTGCACCTGAAACGTTGGCGAGGCATTGCTACTCGATATGCAAAAACTACAACATCTTTTCTGGCTGCTGTGCAAATTCGTTGCATTGCTATTTGGTGTACTGTTTTGACCTGATCTTGTGTAGACACTATTTAGCATTAACATTGGATTACCCGTATGTACATCACTCCATCAAGCACTACTTTCAGGCAATAGAAAACCCACATGGAACATCATCCATGTGGGCTTTTTCATGTTACCACCCAACTGATTTCAAGTGAGATTCCTGTACAATATATTCCTGCGCTGCTCTCTTGGGAATCCTCCAAGATCGGCCGATCCTCATGGCCTTTATCTTTCCAGACTTCAAAAGCTTATAGGTAGTGTTCATACCGCATCCCAGCATATCAGCGACTTCTTCTGGAGTGATCAGAGTGTCATAGCAATCAAACATAACGGCAAATCCTCCTTTGGTGGGTTACTATAATGTTGCCGAAGGTCAAATCATACCAGATACAGAGAAAGGGCGACCACTCGCGTGATCGCCCCTTTAGTTAGTTATCTCCTATTTACTTTCAACAGAAGCATTTTCGACAATTAGAAAAAATTTTGCTCTGAAGTTTCACCTTTACCCAGCACTTTAGCGCACTTTGAGTTTAAATTTTTTCTGAATATGTCGAAAATCCCTTCATATTGCTCCTGCCAGAACGCTTATCATATCAATGTCTTCCCTATATGGGTCTTGCGGTGTAATTGCTTCCAAGACCGTTCGTATTGCAAATGCTCTACATTTGTTTTGTTTACTCGGTTTCTCCCATAATTTCAAGGTCTTTAATGCCGGCCGATTTCCCGATCCGCCTTCATCCACATATTTTTTCAGTATATCGTACGCTTTTTGACTGTTCCTTCCCGCAAGCACATAAATTGACCTAACTACCTCACATAAAAAAGAAACATATCTATTTCGAGAAAATTAAATTAAAGTAACGAAACCCCTCCGTACAAAAAACCACCGGAATATCACATTTATAATCCAAATCCAATACCTATCTATCAACCTCGCTTTTTATTGCATCTTTAATATCCACATTCATATCAACTGAAACATCTTTTAATGTGGTCAGAAAATTTTCAAATTCTATGATTGCTCTACTATGATAAATCATCTCCTTTGCAAACTCATTTATCATATATTCACTGCAACTCTCGTTTTCGTCCCTTTTATTTCCAATTTCAACCAACTCTTCACAAAACTCATCGTATTGTTTCATCAATCTCTCTTTGCGCTTTCT
>ENA-OQMZ01000918-OQMZ01000918.1-human-gut-metagenome-genome-assembly--contig:-NODE-918-length-11562-cov-2.551465_pt1 | contig 11562 bp, 18 predicted proteins | sample MGYA00242621_ERZ504862 | MGnify/ENA primary metagenome ERZ504862 (study PRJEB26092, sample SAMD00036393) | human gut metagenome | host: Homo sapiens | study: EMG produced TPA metagenomics assembly of... | reverse complement strand
CGGCATCGGCTTTGCGGGCGTTCTCATCGCCACGTTGGGCAACCACGGCGGCGGCAGCGCCCGGGGTGTAGCTATATGCTCATTGCCACCGTCCTCTTCACGCTGGCAGGCCCCTGGAATAAATCCGTCACCCGCCGGGCAGACAGCTTTGCCGTCTGCTTTGTGAACCTGTTCGTGGGCGGTGCGGCCCTGTTCCTGCTGGGCGCTGTTCTGGGCGGACGGCTGGAACACTGGTCTGTGCTCAGCGTGCTGGATCTGCTGGCGCTGGCCTTCATCTGCGGCGCGGGCTACATCGTCTGGCCCTGCTGATGAAGAACAACCCCGTCAGCCGGATCGCCATCTTCGGGTTCGTGAACCCGGTGGTGAATGTCCTGCTCAGCGCCTCATCAATGGGGAGCCGCTGTTCCGATGGCAGTATCTGGGGGCGCTGGTTCTGGTCTGCATCGGCATCTGGCTGGTAAACAAGGCCCCCGCCAAAAAGGAGCGTGCCCTGTAATATGGAATACCTCATCTTTGACACCCACGCCCATTACAGCGCCCGCGCCTTTGACGCGGACCGCTTTGCCCTGCTGGACAGCCTGCCTGGCAAAGGGGTGGTGGGCGTGTGCGAGCAGGCCACCCATTCGGGCGATGCACCAAGGTGCTGGAGCTGGCCCACAGATATCCCTGGGTGTACGCCGCTGTCGGCATCCATCCGGAGAGCCTGCTGGCCCCGGAGGATTGCGGTGAGGAAGGCCCCGCCCCTACTGTTTCGGTATACGGCGGCGACTGGGCCGCAGAGATGCGTGCCCTTGCCCCTATTACGAGGACCCCAAGGTGGTGGCTGTGGGGAGTGCGGACTGGATTACCACTGGCCCGTGCCCAAGGATGCCCAGCTGGCGCTGTTTGAGGCCGAGATCCGGCTGGCGCTGGAACTGGACAAGCCCATCATCGTGCACGACCGCAGCGCCCACGCCGATGTCTACGCCCTGCTGAAAAAGTACCGGCCCAAAGGCATCGTCCACTGCTATTCCGGCAGCGCCGATGACGCACTCTGGCTGGCAGAACAGGGCTCTACATCGGCTTTGGCGGGGCCTGCACCTTCAAGGGGGCCAAGCGGGCCGCCAAGGCCATTGCCGCCCTGCCGCTGGAACGCATCGTTCTGGAAACCGACTGCCCCTATATGGCCCCGGAGCCTGTCCGCGGCACCCGCTGCGACAGTTCCCTCATCCGCTATGTGGGCGAGTATATCGCCAGCATCAAGGGTGAGGAACCGGAGCAGGTGTTCCGGCAGACGGTGGAGAATGCCTGCCAGGTGTATAATCTCTCCGTCTGAAACCGGCAGCAGCCGTGCATAGAGGGCAGGTTGGACAGAGCAGGCCTATCCGTTATCTACAAAAGCATTATGCTTCTGTATAAATCAAGTAACAAACTACAAATTGTCAATTAAGGAGATATCACTTATGAAAGCTCGTATTCCGCAGCACCGTGAATTCATCATCAACTTCCCCGACACTGTTGACAATGCCAAGGCCAACGAGGGCTGGGCAAAGCTGCAGCAGATCGTGGAGGACTACAAGAAGGACCACAACGGTGCTTCCGTCTACGCACCCAGCTTCATCGAGGACTGCGAGCCTGCCGTCAAGAAACTGCAGGAAGAGTATGGTTTCGAGTACACCGTTGAGTATGTGAAGTAAGTTCTGAGTTTTCAGTATATTGCATTAAAAAGAGCAGAGCGTCTGGCCAGCTGGCTGGAGCGCTCTGCTCTTTGTTTTATTCCAGGTACTGCGGCAAATTCCATGAGCCGCGCAGTACACGGTGGATCTCCACCACCTTGACGTTCTCATTGACATGGTAAAACACCAGATACTGGTCTGCCACCAGCTTGCGGTAGGTCGGGTCAAGGGCATAGACTTCACACATCCGTGGGGTATCCCCCAGCTTTGTGATCTTTTCCCGCATTTCTTTCAGCACACGGCGGGCCGTTTGGGGGTAGAAGCCGGACAAATACCGGGCAATGTCATTCAAGTCCTGTACAGCAAGGGGCAGGTATTTGATCTTATACGTCATACTGTTCGTGGAGCGTCTCCCATACGCTTTCATGCTCTGTCCACTGCGTGTTGGGGTCTGCCGCCTGCTGTTTTGCTTGGCAAGCTCCTCGGCAACATACCGCTGGTGCATGAACTCCTCATACTTGGCGTAGTCCTCAATGTTGATGAGGACGGATTCCCCACGACCATGATTTGTGATAATAACATGATTGTGGTCTTTCAACATCTCTGAAATTTCAGCGTAGTGGTTGCGCAGATCACGGGATGGGCGAACAAATGTCTGCATCATAAGTGACACCTCCTGTCAAAAGCATTGTATCACATTATGACTACATATACAAGGATCATTACAATCGTTTTATTTCAGCTCCATATTGATGGACTTTTCCGTAAAGCCATAGTTCCGGTACATCTCATACGCCATTTTATTTTTAGCGTTCACCTGCAGTTCAATGGTGTCGCATCCCTTTTCTGCTTTAAGCTGCTTCACCTTATCAAAGAACTGGTGCCCGATGCCCTTCCCGCGATACGCCTCATCCACCGCCATGGTACTGACGAACAAAATATCTTTCGTCACCTGTGCCGGGCTTTCCACATGCCGCTTAAACACTTCCAGAACACCAACAACGATGCCGTCCGTCTCGGCAATATACCAGCTGTCCCCTTTCAGGAGTTCGCCAAACAGTTCCTTTGTGATCAACGGGCTGGCCGGTTTGTAGACATCCGGCCGCCACTCGACATGCATCTGCTGCACCTGATCCATAATAGCAGAAAATCGGTCATAATCCTGCATTTGCGGGGTACGGATCGTTATTTTCATCTCATTTTCTCCTTGTTGTATCAAAAACACCCTGTCTGACACGGTTTCGGGTCCAGACAGGGCATTTTGAGTTTCTTTTCAGTTGCCCGCTTCCACCTTGCTCAGCAGGATGCGGTCATTGTCCAGGGCCTTACCGGCGTTCTCGCGGAATTTTTCCAGCAGGTCGTCCACGGTCATCTTCCTGCGCTCCTCGCCCTTGACATCGAACACGATGCGGCCGCCGTCCATCATCAGGGTGCGGTTGCCCAGCTCGAGGGCCTGATGCATGTTGTGGGTGACCATCAGGCAGGTGATCTTTTTCTCGGCCACGATGCTCTTGGTCAGCTCCAGCACCTTCTCCGCCGTGGCAGGTCCAGGGCTGCGGTGTGCTCGTCCAGCAACAGGAGCTTGGGGGTAACGAGGGGTGGCCATGAGCAGGGTCAGCGCCTGCCGCTGGCCGCCCGAGAGCAGACCCACCGGCTGCTTCATCCGGTCCTCAAGGCCATATTCAGCAGGGCAAGTTTTTCCCGGAACAGCTCCTTATCCTTGCGGGAGATGCGGGAGAAGATCGCGTGGGGGGCGGTTCCTGCCCGAAGATAGGCCAGCGCAAGGTTTTCCTCAATGGTCATATTGGGGGCCGTGCCCTTGAGGGGGTCCTGGAACAGGTGCCGATGACCTTGCTGCGCTCATACTCGGGCGCAAAGGTAATGTCCTGCCCGCCCAGCACGATGCTGCCCTCGTCGGCAATGAAACCGCCGGTGATGGCGTTGAACATGGTGGATTTGCCCGCGCCGTTGGAGCCCACGATGGTGGCAAAGTCGCCCGCCTCCATGTGTAGGCTCACACCGTTCAGGGCCACCTTTTCGTTGACGGTGCCGGGGTTAAAGGTCTTGTGCAGGTTGTTCAGCTCCAGCATTTCCATCTCAGTGCACCTCCTTCCGGGCATTGTGCTTGCGCTGCTCAAAGGCGAACTTTGCCGGATGGCGGGCATCGAGATGGCCACAGCCACGATGAGGGCACTCACCAGCTTCATGGCGGCGGCGGGCACATTGAAGCGCAGGGCCACGGCCACGATAAAGCGATACAGGCAGCTGCCGAACACCACGCCCAGCACCCGGCGCACCATGGTGCGCTTGCCCACCAGCGTTTCGCCGATGATAAGGGAAGCCAGCGCGATGGTAACCATGCCGGTGCCCACGTTGATGTCGCTGCTCTTCTGGTACTGGGCCAGCAGGCCGCCGGAAAGGGCGGTCAGCGCGCCCGAGATGCACAGGCCCACTGTGATGGTGAAGGCCGGGTTGATGCTGGAGGCCCGCACCATGCGGCGTTATCGCCGGTGGCGCGGATGGAAAGGCCCAGCCGGGTGCCCAGGAAACCCACCATAGCGGCACAGGCGAGTACAATGACCGCCGCCGCGATGACCAGCTTATACCAGCCGCCCGTAAAGGCCAGTGCGGATTTTGCCAGCGAGAATACCGTATCGGTCTTGACCAGGGACATCGTGGACGAAAAGCCCATAACCGCCAGATTGATGGTGTACAGGCCGGTGTTCACGATGATGCCTGCCATGATGCTCTCAACGCCCAGACGTGTCTGCAAAAAGGCGGTGACAAAGCCCGAACACACACCCGCTGCCATGGCCGCGAACAGGGCCAGGATGGGGTGGCCTGTCAGCGCCACCTGGCAGGCCACGGCACAGCCAAGGGTGAAGCAGCCATCGGTGGACAGGTCTGCAATGTTCAGGATCGAATAGCTCAGAAACAGCGCCAGCGCCACCAGACCGTAAATGCAGCCCAGCTCCAGCGCCGTCTGGATCACGTTGAGCGAAAAGATACTCGCCAGCATGGTTGATGTACTCCTTTTTAGAAATTCTCCTGCGTGGTCACTACCACAATTTCGGTGCAGTAGGGCTTGAAGGCTTCCTTGACGGTGTCGAGGTCAAGGCCCAGTGCCTCACAGCTCTCGGTGTTGATGGTGACGATGCCGTTATCGAAGGCTGGTAGGGCAGGTCTGCGGGGGTCTTGCCGCCGCAGAGCAGCTCCACCACCATATCGGCGGTGGCCTCGCCCAGCTGGACGTAATCCACGCCGTAGCCCACAAAAGCACCGTTCAAAGCAAAGCTGTCCGCACCGGTGAAGTGCTGGATCCCTGCCTCCAGGAAGGTCTCATAGATGGACAGCTCAGCGGTCATCACGGTGTTGTCGGTGGGGGTGAACACTGCCTTGACACCGGCGGCCACAAGGGCCTCGGCAGCCATCTGCACCTCGGCGGTGGTGGTACCGTTCTTTTCAATGTACTTGATGCCCTTGCTGTCGCAGAACGCCTTGGCATCGGCGATGGCCTGGGTGGAGGAATCCTCGCTCAGGTCGTACAGCAGGCCGATGGTGTCGATGTCGGGGTTGATTGCAGTGATGAGGTTCATAATGGCCTCGGTGTTCAGGCATCGGAGGTTCCGGTGATGCCCTCCTCACCATCAAACCCGGCGGAAACAGGGTCGGTGACGGCAGAGTAGACCACAGGGATGTCGGTATCTTCCACAGCGGCCAGCATGGTGGCGGCAGTGGGTGTGGCCACGGCCACAATGACATCCACCTGGTCGGCCACCAGGTCTGCACCGATCTGGTTCAGGTTGGACTGGTCAGCCTGGGCGTTGGCGTAGTAATCGGCATAGTCGAAGGTCACGCCCTTCTCCGCGCCCACCTCATCCAAACGGCTCTCAACAGAGGCCACGATCTGGTTCAGGGATGCATGATCCACATAGTTGACGATGCCCACCTTAAAGGTCTGGCCTGCTTCAGAAGCGGCGGCGGAACCGGCAGCGCTGGAAGCAGTGCTGGATGCTGCGGCAGAAGAGCCGGAGGAGCCGCAGCCGGTCAGGCCCAGTGCGGATACGACAGCGGCTGCGGCGGCAGCCTTCAGGAAGCTGCGGCGGGAGATCATGTTCATGGTTTTCATAGCGGTTGCTCCTTTCCCGGAGCGGGCGGCCCAAAAAATAAAACCCGCTCCACCTGCGGAACGGGTAAAATAAAAACGGCCCCGTCCCTGTGTGTTCAACCACAAGGACAGAGTCGAGAAATTCGAATCTGCGGTGCCACCTTGCTTGCTCCGCTCGTCTTCCCACCATGGAAAACTGCAGGAGCCCCTCAACGGAGAGCCAACACTCCCCTGCCCTGTAACGGAGGCTTCCGTCCCAAGCTACTAAAGGCACTGCCCTGTTCGCCCGGCCCTCGGCGGCCCACAAACTCTGCCCCGCTCTCTGCCCGTTTTCACCATTCGGGCTCACTGTAAGTGCGCTTGCAGGTTCTCTTCCGCCTCATCGGTTTGTTGATTGCATTATACGCTTTATTTTCATAAAGTCAAGAGGGAATTTTTCATTTTTTTGACCGCAAAGATGAAATGTTTCCCGGATGCTCCTCAGCGCCCCTCCCGCCCGGATCTCCCCGGTGCGGCCCGGGCAGCTCTGCCGGGGCAAAAGAAGCCTTCTTCCAGCCATAGGTCATACTTTCTCTCCGCTCCGGGACGTATTTCCACTTTCAGTATCCCCGTTGCTGCGCACAAAGTTCGCAGTTTCTGCCACGGATTCTACACTATTTTTATCCTTTTCCCAAGTTTTGCCCTAAATTCTCTTCAAAGGGCTTGACAGAAAAATGTTTTTTGCGATAAACTAATCCTATGAAATATTTTCGTTGTATCCAACGATGTCAAACATGCAACTCGGAGAGGACACTACCACCATGTCGATGACCCTGAATCCCGTCAACGAAGCCGCTTTTCAGAAAGCTGTACAGTCTCTGGAGACCCTGAACCGGGCCGCCGTGTTCCACCCCACCGGCACCGGCAAAAGCTGTATTGCCTGGAAGGTGGTGGAGGCTCACCCCCAGACCACCTTTTTCTGGCTGGTGGCCGGTGCACAGCGTCTGGCCCTGCGGCAGGCAGAGCTGACACGCTACAACGGCGGCACCCTGCCCGGCAATGTCCGCTTCTGTGATTGCGAAAAGCTGGCCGCTGCCACCCCGGAGCAGTGGGTGCGGCTGGGGGAGCAGAAACCCGGCTGCGTCGTGCTGGACTGCTACCATGAGCTGAGCGCCGTGTGCTGGGCACAGTCGGTACAGAAGCTGCTGCGGATGTGCCCCCAGGCAAAGGTGCTGGGGCTGGGTGTGCCCAACGGTGCCCCCGTCGTGCGCCGCCGCGCAGGAGCTGTTTGCCGACTGCATCGTCTCCCACATGACTGTGGCCGAGGCCATGGCCGCCGGACCATGCCGGTGCCTCAGCCTATGCAGCCCTGCTCTGGCCGCAGGAGGAGGAGCTGGCCACCCTGCGCGCCGGATCAAAAACCTGTGTATGCCCAAGGGCGACACCTCCCTGCGCGTTCAATATGAAGAGCTGAGCTGGTCTCTGCGTCAGGTGGAGAACCTGACCGTTCTGCTGCCCCGCCTGCTCAGCGATACCAGCGGCCATTATCTGGTCCTGTTTGAATCCGCCGCCTATCAGGAAAAGCTGGGCGCGGAGCTGGAACAGCTGCTGCGCACTGTGGACCCTGCTGTCCGCTTTTACGCCGCGGATCACGCCTGCTTTGCGGATTCTGCTGCCGTGGAGACCTTCCTCTCCGATACAGCCCCCGGCCCCAAGGTCCTGCTCTGCGTCAACGCGCCGGGAGTCCAGCAGCCGCTGGAGGGGCTGGCCGGGGTCATTCTGGTGCGCCAATCCAGCCTGATGTCCACCTTCAAGCAGATGCTCTGCCGCGCGCTGGTGGCTGCAGGCAGCCGCAGCGTGCCGGTGTTTGACCTTGTGGCGCAGTTCGAGGGGCTGGGCAACGGCCGTACCCTGCAGCGTGACTGCACCGAGGCCATGACCAAGGCCGGCAGCAAAACGCCGGGCTTCCGGCAGGAGCGCCCCATGCAGCAGACCTACCGCCTGTATGGCAAGCTGCGCCGGGAGATGGAGGCCCGCTGGGAGGTGCTGTGTCAGGCTGCCGCCGATGCCGCCGTCAAAGAGGGCACCCTGGAGCTGCCCCGGAGCTATACCATCACAGCGGCGTGCCCGTGGGCAAGTGGCTCGAGCTCCAGCGGCAGGTACAGGCCGGGCAGCGCCCGGGCCGCCTGACAGCTGAACAGGCCGCCAAGCTGGAAAAACTGGGCATCCGCTGGAACCACCGGCTGGAAGCTGCCTGGGAAAAGGCTTTGCCTCCGCACAGAAATACCGCACCGAGCACGGTGACCTTCTGGTGCCGGTGCGCTACCGCGATAAAAATGATTTTGCACTGGGCGAATGGATCGTCTACAACCGCCAGCGCTATCTGGGCGGCAACCTGACCCAGAACCGCATCGAGCGGCTGGAAGCCATCGGCATGGTGTGGAGTACCTCCAACGACCTGTGGGAGCAGAACTATGCCGCCGCCACCCAGTATTATCTGGAGCACGGTAATCTGGAAGTGCCCATCAAGTACGAAACGCCCTCCGGCTTCGGTCTGGGGGTCTGGCTGGGGGCCCAGCGCGCCGCTCACAAGGCAGGCGAGCTGCCACAGGAGCAGGTGGAGCGGCTGGACGCTCTGGGCATGGACTGGACCAACCGCAACGACCGCAAGTGGATGTCCCTGTACGATGTTGCCGCCGCCTACTACCATGAGCACGGCAACCTGAACGTCCCCTCGGAGTATGTCACGCCGGACGGAGTGCTGCTGGGCAAGTGGGTGGCGCGCCAGCGCTATGCCTACCTGAACCCGGACCGCTCCAGCGCCCGGGTCACCCCCGAACGCAAGGCCCTGCTGGACAAGCTGGGCATGGTGTGGGAAAAGTACGACCCCTGGCAGGAGCGCTATGATCTGGCTCTGGCTACAAGACAGAGCACGGCGATCTGGAGATTCCCTCTGTCTACAAGACCGCGGACGGCGTTTGGCTGGGCAGCTGGGTCAACCGCCAGCGGCAGGCCCTGAACTCCGGCAGCAGCGCCCTGAGCAGTGAGCGCCGCAAGCTGCTGCGCACCCTGTTCAAGGGCGAGCGCCGCCCCAGTGACCCCGCCGCTGACCACGGCACCGTGCGCGAAGCCAACTGGGAGCGGAACTTCCGCAGTGCCGCCCGCTACGCCCGCAAGTACAAACATCTGCTGGTCCCCGCCAGCTATGTGGACAGCGACGGTGTCCGGCTGGGCGTGTGGATCTCCAACCTGCGTGCAGCCCGCAAGAACCGCCCGGATTCCTATCAGGTCACGCCCGCCCACATCAAAAAGCTGAACAGCATCGGCATGGTGTGGGATGCCCGGGATGCCAAGTGGGGAACTGCCTATCAGCAGGCAAAGGCCTACTACAAGGCCCACGGCAACCTCCACGCCGCCGCCAACTACAAATCCGACGAAACCGGCTTCTGCCTGGGCGACTGGCTCCGCCGGATGCGGGAGTGGGATACCACCCACGACCCCAAGCTCACCCCTGAGCGCCGCGCAATGCTGGATAAGATCGGGATGGAGTGGAGCGAATAAGAGAAAAAAGCCACCGGTTTTTGCCGGTGGCTTTTCTGATGCAGATTACAGCTGATCCAGCTCCTGCTGCAGCTGGGCCAGCGCATTGCGGATGGGCAGATGCTGGGGGCAGGCCGCCTCGCACTTGCCGCAGCGGACGCAGTGGCTGGCCTTTTCGGCATCGGGGAAGCGGGCTTCCCACTGGTGCTTGATGGCCTCGGGCTGGCCGAACATCCCCAGCTTGTTCCAGATGCTGAAGTTGTCCGGGATGTCCACCCCCATGGGGCAGGGCATACAGTACCGGCAGCCGGTGCAGCCGATCTTGATGCGGCTGTGCAGGAAGGCGGCGGTCTGCTCCACCGCGGCGGTCTCGGCAGCGGTCAGCGGCTCAAAGCGGGCAAAGGTGGCCAGGTTATCCGTGAGCTGATCCTCGGCGCTCATGCCCGAGAGGATGACATGGACGTTCCGGTGGCTGCCCACCCAGCGCAGAGCCCAGGAGGCATCCGAGGCCTCGGGCCGCAGGGTCTTGAGGGGTGCTTCAGCCTCCGGGGCAGGTTGGCCAGTGTGCCGCCTTGATGGGCTCCATGATGATGAGGGGGATGTTCAGCTCTTCGGTCAGCTGATAGCCGCGGTCACCCGAGATCTCCTCGGCACGGTCATCGGTGTCCAGATAGTTATACTGCAGCTGGCAGAAATCCCAGGGCTGATCCCGCAGGATGTGCTCAAGGCCCGCCGCGTTGTCGTGGCAGGAGAAGCCGAAGCTGCGGATGCGGCCCAGCTTTTTCTGCTCCCACAGCCAGTCCACGATGCCCATTTCCTTGGCCCGGTCGTACCGGGCGGCGTGCAGGGAGTGCAGCAGGTAGAAGTCGATGTACTCCACGCCCAGCCGCCGGAGCTGCTCTTCAAAGATATGCTGGGCCTCCTCCAGGCTCCCGCACTGCCACAGCGGCATCTTGGTGGCCAGATAAAAGCTCTCCCGGGGCCACTTTGCAATGACCCTGCCCACAAAGGGCTCGCTCTGGCCGCGTGGTAGGGGTAAGCGGTGTCAAAATAGTTCACGCCCGCATCCCGCGCGGCGTTCAGCAGCGCTTCGGCCCGGGGCTCGTCAATGGCTCCCTCCGGTGTGGTGGGGAACCGCATACAGCCGTAGCCCAGCAGGGAGGTGCGGATGCTCTCCCCTGCGCCGTTCTGCTTTTTCCATGCTCTGTATTCCATCTCTTTTGTGCAGCTGGCTGCCGTGTTCCAGCCGCTCCTCCTTTTGTCCCCAGTATACCGGAAAAATCCCGCGCTGACAAGAAAGATGTTCCGCTTCTTGTTCTGCCGCCGGAAATATGGTATACTTATAATCCAAATTTTATCATGTTATCAACTAAATCAGATAGCGCTAAGGAGTATCATGGAACCTTTCAACACCCCTTTGAAGATCAGGGAGATCTCCTGCCCCACCGGGCAGTGTTCGGCCCCATGGCGGGCTTTACCGATGCCCCGGCCCGGCGGCTGATGGCCCAGCACGGAGCCGGTTTTACCGTCAGTGAGATGGTGTCCAGCCGGGCGCTGGTATACGGCGACCACAAAACCGTCAGCCTGCTCAAGGCCGAACCCAACGGTGCCCCCTACGGCGTGCAGATCTTTGGCGAGGTGCCCGAGATCATGGGTCAGGCCGCTGCCGCCGTGGAACAGTACGCGTTCGATTTTCTGGACATCAACATGGGCTGCCCGGCCCCCAAGATCGTCTCAGGCGGGGCGGGCAGAAGCTGATGCTTGACCCCGACCGCTGCGGCCGTATTGTGGAGGAAGTGGTCAAAAACACCTCCCGCCCCGTCACCGTGAAGATGCGCAAGGCTGGGACGCGGAGCACGTCACGGCCGTGGAATGCGCCAAAGCCTGCGAGCAGGCGGGCGCGGTGCTCATCGCCGTCCACGCCCGCACCCGGGAGCAGATGTACACCCCGGGCATCGACCCGTCCATCATTGCGGCGGTGAAGGATGCCGTCCACGTTCCCGTGCTGGGCAACGGCGATATCCGCACCGCTGAGGATGCTGTGCGGATGGTGGATGAGACCGGCTGCGACGGCGTGATGATCGCCCGGGCTGCTCTGGGCGACCCCTGGCTCTTTGAGCGGGTGAACGCCGCGCTGGAGGCCTGCCCGCCCCCAAGGAGCCGAACCTGCAGGCCCGGATGAACGCCCCTGCGCCGGCAGGTGGAGGAGATGGTGGAGCAGAAAGGCGAGTTCGTTGCCTGCCCAGCCCCGGGCCCAACGGCTGAACCATGCACATCAAT
>ENA-OQMZ01000917-OQMZ01000917.1-human-gut-metagenome-genome-assembly--contig:-NODE-917-length-11564-cov-1.611786_pt1 | contig 11564 bp, 21 predicted proteins | sample MGYA00242621_ERZ504862 | MGnify/ENA primary metagenome ERZ504862 (study PRJEB26092, sample SAMD00036393) | human gut metagenome | host: Homo sapiens | study: EMG produced TPA metagenomics assembly of... | reverse complement strand
TCAACGTGCACCCCGCGCAAGCGGGTGTCTGCCGACTGCTGCAGGCACTGAATACCGCCATCATCGAGGCGGGCGGCCCTGCAAACCTCATTACCATGACCCGTGAGCCGACCATGGAGAATGTGGACAAGATGGCCGCAAACCCCAAGATCCGCCTGATGGCAGGCACCGGTGGCATGGGCATGGTGAACGCCCTGCTGCGCAGCGGCAAAAAGTGCATCGGTGCCGGTGCAGGCAACCCGCCGTCATCGTGGACGAGACCGCAGACATCGACTGGCAGGCCGCAAGATCTACGAAGGCGCTTCGTTCGATAACAACATCCTCTGCTTTGCAGAGAAGGAAGTGTTCGCCGTGAACACCGCCTACGACGGCCTGCTGCACGAGCTGCAGAAGCAGGGTGCCTACCTGCTGAACAAGGCCCAGACCGAACAGCTGGTGAACATCGTGCTGCAGCCCAAGAAGGGCGGCGGCCACGAGGTGAACAAAAAGTGGGTGGGCAAGGATGCCGCCCGCATTCTGGAGACCATCGGCGTGCATGTGCCGGATACTTGCCGCCTTGCCATCTGCGAGGTGCCTGCCGACCATCCGTTCGTTCTGGTGGAGCAGATGATGCCGGTGCTGCCATCGTGCGCTGCCAGAGGCTTGAACAGGCGGTGGAAGATGCCGTGGTCGCTGAGCACGCAACCGCCACACCGCTTCCATCTTCTCCAAGGATGTGGACCACATGACCCGCTTTGCCCGGGTCATTGAGACCACTATCTACGTAAAGAACAGCGCCACCAAGGCCGGTGTTGGCATTGGCGGCGAGGGCCACTGCACCATGACCATTGCCGGCCCCACCGGCGAGGGCATCACCTGCGCAAAGAGCTTCTGCCGCCGCCGCCGCTGCATGCTGGCCGAGGGCGGGCTGCGCATCATCTGAGTTTTTGAAGGACGAAACCATCACATACAATTTTTTTCAGTGTTCTGACAGGAGGAACAACTTATGAAAGCTCTGGGTTTTATCGAGACGAAGGGTCTGGTTGGCAACATCGACGCTACCGATGCAATGCTGAAGGCTGCTGACGTTGAGTTCATTGGTTCCGACACCATCGGTGCCGGTCTGACCACCGTGATCGTTACCGGCGAGGTGGGCGCTGTCAAGGCTGCTACCGAGCTGGCGAAGAGGCTGCTTCCCGCGTGGGTGAGCTGTTCTGCGTCAACGTCATTGCACGTCCCCACGCAGATCTGGCCCGCATCATGCCTGCCAAGGGCCCCGCGACCGGCAAGTCCGGCCTGCCCGCAGGCGAGCAGGTGCCGCTGGATGCCGCTCTGGGCATGATCGAGACCAACGGCCTGACCGCTTCCATCGAGCAGCCGATGCCATGCTGAAGAGCGCAGATGTCTCTCTGGTGGGTCAGGAGAAGATCGGCGCAGGCCTTGTTACCGTGTTCGTGCAGGGCGACGTTGGCGCTGTGAAGGCTGCTGTTGAGGCAGGCCAGACCGCTGCTTCCCGCATTGGCGAAGTGGTCAGCGCACTGGTCATTCCCCGCCCGCACGCAAGCGTGTCCGAGTGCATGCCTGAGCTGCGCTGAGCCCTGCGCTGACGCTGCATAAGAAAGGAGCGCTGTGCCTTGGTTTACCATGACATCAGTCAGGAACAGCTGCTGCTCCTGATCACGCAGGCCGTGCAGGCAGAGCTGCAAAAGCGCAGCCGTCAGGTGCCGGTAGGCATCTCGGTGCGGCACATCCACCTTACCCGCGATGATGTGGACAAGCTGTTCGGCTATGGTTACCAGCTCACCCCCAAAAAGGCGCTGAGCCAGCCCGGCCAGTTTGCCTGCGAGGAATGTCTGGACATCATCGGTCCCAAGGGCGAACTGAAGCATGTCCGCATCCTTGGCCCGGAGCGCAGTGCCACTCAGATCGAGCTGGCGCAGACCGACTGCCGCAACATCGGCATCAAAGCGCCGGTGCGTTCCAGCGGGGATACAAAGGGCACGCCGGGCGTGACCCTGCGCGGCCCAATGGCACCCTGACCGTGCCGGAGGGCGTGATGATCGCCGACCGTCACATCCACATGACTCCCGCACAGGCAGCGGCCTTCGGCCTTGCCGACGGCGACCGCGTGCAGGTAAAGATCGACGGCCTCAAGCCGGGCGTGATGGGCGGGGTGCTGATCCGCGCAAACGACAAATGTGCACTGGATTTTCACATCGACACGGACGATGGCAATGCCTTCCTGCTCAAGCAGGGGCAGCTGGTCACCGTGCTGGGCAAAGAGGAGTAAGCTATGATTTTAGGGATCGTCAAGGGGACCGTTGTCGCCACCCGCAAAATGCCGGAGCTTGTAGGCTATAAGTTCCTGCTGGTGGAGCCGGTGTTCGGCTCCAAAAAGGATACCATCGTGGCGGGCGACAACATCGGCGCGGGTGTAGGCGAGATGGTTCTGGTCACCACCGACGAGACCACCCAGCATGGTCTGGACCATCCGTCGCCCATTGATGCTTTCATCGTGGGCATCGTGGACAATCCTCCACCCTGAGTAAGTAACACCCTGCAAGTTTTGCCGCAGAGAGGGGCTTCCTCCGGCGGGATCGTGAGGCTTAAACAATGAAAATTATTATCATCGGCAGCATTGCCGCCGGGGTTTCGGCCGCCGCCAGACTTGCCGCCGCCCAGCGCGGAGCGCAGATCACCGTCTACGAAAAAGGCGGCTTCTACTCCTGCGGCACCGGCGGCCTGCCCCATTACCTGTGCGAGGATCTGGACAGCCTGAACAAGGCCATTCAGGCCAAGGAGACTGAGCTGAACGCGCAGGGCATCACCGCACATCTGCGCCATGAGGTGCGCGGCATCGACGCAGCCGCCCGCAAGGTGACGGTATGTGATCTTGCCACCGGACGCGTGTTTGAAGACCACTACGACAAGCTGGTGCTGGCCACCGGTTCTTCCAACCGTGTGCGCAGGTGCCCGGCGAGTGACCGCCGTGGGCGTGCAGACCCTCAAAACCGTGGAAGATCTGATCTTCCTCAAGGAGTTCGTCCGCACCCCCTATGTGCGGGACATCGTGATCCTGGGCGGCAGCTGGGCCGGTTTGGAAATCGCAAAGTCCTTCCTCAAGCTGGGCCGCAATGTGCGTATCATTGAAAAAGAGCAGCAGCTTTTGCCCCAGTTTGACCCTGAGGTGAGCAAGCTGATCCAGAAGGAGCTGGAAGCGCAGGGCGTGCAGTTCAATCTGGGCGAGCAGGTGCGCTCCTTCCCGGGCCGTACCTTCGTGGAGCAGGTGCAGACCAACCGCGGCACCTACCCCTGTGACCTTTGCGTGGTAGCCATCGGCGTTACCCCCAACACCGGCCTGCTGGCCGGTACCGGGGCGCAGCTGGCACCCAATGGCGCTGTGCTCATTGGTGCCGACCTTGCACCAGTGTGCCCAATATCTATGCCGTGGGCGACTGCGCGGCCTGCCGCGACGGATCTCTGCGCACCAGCAGCCTGAAGGTGGCGGATCTGGAGATCGCCCGCACCGGCCTGACCGAGACCGAGGCCCGCAAGGCCGGTCTGCGGGTCAAGAGTGCAATGGCCACCGGCACCGACCGTCCGGGCATCTGCCCGAACCCCCACCGCATCACCATCAAGCTGGTGTATGAGGCCAATACCCGTCAGGTGCTGGGTGCGCAGGCATGGGGAGAAAAGAATGTTTCGGCCCGCATCAACGCCATTGCCGTTGCCATCCGCGCTGGCATGACCGTGGAAGCACTGGTCAGGTGGATTTCGTCTATTCCTCCTCGTCCTGTTCCATTTGGGACCCGGTGCAGATCGTCTGCGGTCAGGCACAGTAAGCGGAGGGTGAACACATGGCAGAACGCATCAACGCCGTCAAGACCAGCTTTTTTGGCAAGGGTGCCATCCGTCTTCTGGGACCGGAGCTTCAGAAGATGGGCATCCGCCGTGCTTTGCTGGTGACAGACCGCTTTCTCTATGATTCCGGTGCCGCTGCCCGGGTCGGTCAGGTACTGTCCGATGCCGGTGTGGAGTACGCCGTGTACTACAATGTGCAGCCCAACCCCACCGTACAGGTGGTGAACGACTGCATTGCCGCAGCCCGTACCCTGCAGGTGCAGCTGCTGGTGGCTCTGGGCGGCGGCAGCGCCATCGATACCGCTAAGGCAACCAGCATCGTGGTGGCCTGCGGCGGTACCGTGGAACAGTACGAGGGCGAGAACAAGTCCTCCAAGCCCGGCCTGCCCATCGTGGCGGTGAACACCACCGCCGGTACCGGCAGCGAGTGCACCTCCTTCTACATCGTCACCGACCCTGTCCGCCACAGCAAAATGGCCATGGTGGACCCCAACTGCATGGTCAGCATCGCGGTGAACGACACCGACTTCATGTCCTCCATGCCGCCCAAGCTCACCGCAGCCACCGGTATGACGCGCTGACCCACGCCATCGAGGCGGCGCTTTCCAAAAACGCCAACCCGCTCACGGACAAGGATGCCTACTGGGCCATACAGGCGATCGTGCAGAACCTGCCCCGGGCCGTTGCCAACGGTCAGGATGAAGCCGCCCGCACCATGATGGCCTACGCCGAAAATGTGGCAGGCATGGCTTTCTCCAACGCGGGCCTTGGCATGGTGCATGCGATGGCACACGCGCTGGGCGGACACTACAACCTGCCCCACGGTGTGTGCAATGCGGTGCTGCTGCCCTACGTGCTGGCCTTCAACAGCCGCAGCCGGTGTGCCGGGAGCGGTTCATGACCATTGCCGCTGCCATGGGCCTGCAGGGCACTTTTACCCCGGACACTGCCGTACCGGCAGTGATCCAGTTTGTCCGTCAGCTCAGTGCAGGCGTGGGCATCCCCGCCAATCTTGCGCAGCTGAACAAGGTGGACCCTGCAGATTTTGCCGCGCTGGCAGAACTTGCCCTGCACGACACCTGCATGTCCACCAACCAGATCACCCCCACCCGCGACGAGGTGGTGGCGGTGTATACCGCTGCTTTCCGCGGATAAACTTTGAGACCTCCTCCATTTTTCTCCATACCCAAACAAAGCCGCCGCTCTCCCTCTGCAAGGGAAAGCAGCGGCTTTGTGCTGTAAAAAAGGGGTGGTGGGATTGTTTTTAAAGAGGATTCTGTTATAATAAAATGAAAACGCGGTGCAGAAGTAAGAGGAAAAAGCGATGGAAACAAGAGAAAAACAGGCGTACATGCTTATGGCACATCAGTGCAATGAGATGTTTTGGACTTTGCTTCGGATGCTGGATGCACCGTGGAATGATATTTTCATCCATATGGACAGCAAGAATGAAAACTACCAGCCAGAAACCGTTGAACGATATGTAAAATATGCCAAGGTTTTTCACGCACAGAGAACGAGCGCTGTTTGGGGTGGTATTACTTTAGTAAAGGCAGAGTTTGTATTGCTCAAGGCAGCGGTAGATCACGGCCCATACCAACATTACCACCTGATCTCCGGTGCGGATCTGCCGATTCAGCCACCGGAAGATATCCGCGCATTCTTTGAGGCAAACCCGGACAAGGAATTTGTTCATTTCGACCCGCACCCATTCAGCCCATTCAACGATGAGCGCGTTTATTACCGGCACTTTTTCCAGAATATCGATCTGCGCCGCCATCCGGTGCTCGGCGTGATCAATGGAATCCTGCTGTCGGGCCAGAAGCTGCTGAAAATAAAGCGCAATCAGGACGTTCACTTCACAAAGGGCAGCAACTGGTTCAGCTGCACGGACGGCTTTGCACGGTATCTGTTGACAAAAGAAGAGTGGGTCCTGCAGGTGCTGGACAAGACCTTTTGCTCGGACGAATTCTTTGTGCAGACACTGATCGCGCAGTCGCCGTATCAGGATAAGATCTATCAGGGCCGGGTGATACCAGTGCCGTGCCATCGATTGGGACAGAGGCAATCCGTGGGTCTGGAAATACGCTGATCTGGAACAGCTGAAAGCATCGCCCTGCATGTTTGCCAGAAAATTTGATATCGAAAAAGAACCGGAGCTTGTGCATGAAATAGAACGCCTGTATGCACCTCATATATAAAAACAGTGCCGGACAGTTTTCAGGCTGTCCGGCACTGTTTTTTACTGTTCATTCTTTTTCGCCAGATCCTTGGTGTACAGGGCACGGGTGGCGTTGAGCACAGCCAGCACCATCACGCCCACATCGGCAAAGATGGCGGTCCACATGCTGGCCATGCCGATCGCGCCCAGCACAAGGCAGGCAAACTTGATGGCCAGTGCAAACACGATGTTCTGGTACACGATGCGTAACGTGCGGCGGGCAATGCGCATGGCCAGTGCGATCTTGGCGGGGTCGTCGTCCATCAGCACCACGTCAGCGGCCTCAATGGCAGCGTCAGAGCCAAGAGCGCCCATTGCAATGCCCACATCGGCACGGGACAGCACCGGGGCATCGTTGATCGTCGCCCACAAAGGCAAGGTTCTCTTTGGGCCGCTTTGCGGCGAGCAGCGTTTCGATCTGGTCTACCTTGTCGCCCGGCAGCAGGCCCGCATGGTATTCATCCAGCCAAGCTCTGCGGAAACGGCCTTTGCAACCGGCTCGGCATCGCCGGTCAGCATCACGGTCTTGCGCACACCGGCATCCTTCAGGCCCCGGATGGCCTGTGCGCTGTGGGGCTTTACCACATCGGCGATCAGAAGATAACCGGCGTACATGCCTCGATGGCCACATGCACGATGGTGCCGGTCTCGCTGACGGCGGGAGCCTTCAGGCCCAGCTTTTCCATCAGGCGGGCGTTGCCGGCAGCAACGGTCCTGCCGTCCACCTTGGCGGTCACGCCGTGGCCGCCAAGCTCCTGCACATCGGTGACACGGTTCGGATCGATCTCCCTGCCGTAAGCGGCCTTGATGCTGAGGGAGATGGGGTGCTTGGACCAGCTCTCGGCCAGCGCGGCAGCTTCCACCAGCTGCTCCTCGCTGGTGCCCTCTGCGGGGTGGATGCCGGTCACTTTAAAGGTGCCCTGGGTCAGGGTGCCGGTCTTGTCGAACACAACGACGCCGGTGCGGGCCAGCTCTTCCAGATAGGTGGAACCTTGACCAGAATGCCGCAGGCAGATGCACCGCCGATGCCGCCGAAGAAGCTCAGGGGAATGCTGATGACCAGTGCGCAGGGGCAGCTGATAACAAGGAAGGTCAGGGCACGGTAGACCCAGTCACCAAAGCGGGCGGGCTGGCCCATGAGCAGCAGCACGATGGGCGGGATAAAGGCCAGAGCCAATGCGCCATAGCACACGGCGGGGGTGTACACGCGGGCAAAACGGGTGATGAAGTTCTCGGCGCGGGCCTTCTTCATGCTGGAATTTTCCACCAGATCGAGAATTTTAGAAACGGTGGATTCGCCGAATTCCTTGGTGGTCTTTACCTTCAGCAGGCCGGCATGTTCACGCAGCCGCTGATGACCTCATCGCCGGTCTGCACATCGCGGGGCAGGCTCTCGCCGGTCAGGGCGGCAGTGTTCAGGGCAGAAGCGCCCTCCACGACCACGCCGTCGATGGGCACGCGCTCACCGGGCTGGACCACGATCACGGTGCCGATCTCCACGTCGTCCGGGTCCACCTGCTCCAGCCTGCCGTCCTCGCCCTCAATGTTGGCGTAGTCCGGGCGGATGTCCATCAGGCTGGAAATGCTCTGCCGGCTCTTGCCCACAGCCACGCTCTGGAACAGCTCGCCGATCTGGTAGAAGATGATAACGGCACAGCCTCCACGTAGTCGCCCAGTGCAAATGCACCCACAGTGGCAACGGCCATCAGGAAGCACTCGTCAAAGGGCTGACGGTTCTTGATGCCAAGCAGTGCCTTGCGCAGCACGTCCCAGCCGACCACCAGATACGGGATGCAGTACAGTACCAGCTCCACCGGCGTGGGGAACTGGGGCAAAAGCTTGAGGATGAGCACCAAAATCAGCGCAATGATGATGCGCTGCAGGTTCTTTTTCTGCTTTTTGTTCATACAAAACGCTCCTTTTTGCGGGATCCATGGGCCGCATCACGCTGCGGCGGGCGGGGATTTCAACAACTTTTCCCCATAAAAATGGATATTCCACGGTTTTACCCGTGTTTTCCACACAGTTTTTCAGGCGTAAAAGCGCTTTTCCACGTTTATTTTACGGTTTTTCCGCAAACGGTGTTGAAAACCGAGTGGAAACTGTTGAAAACTGTCTGATTTTTCAACAGAAAAAGTTAATTGCACAACACAATCGCACACAAAGTAAAAAGCATCTGCACATTCGTTTGAGCTCTCAGAAAATCTACGAATTCTTGCTGCAGATGCTTTTTTCTTTAGCGGGCTCGCCCTCTCAGTCAAATCCTTTGGATTTGCCAGTCTCCCAAAGGGAGAGGTGTCACCGCAGGTGACGGAGAGGGCGAGGCTGTTGATCGTGTGCAGCAACCTGCCGCGCATCAGATGTCAAAGATCTCGCAGTCGTCCTCCACCTTCTTGCAGGCGGCCAGAACATTCACCATGGTGTCGTGGGGGTCTGCACCTTCAGAGAACTCCACCTTCATCTTCTGGGTCATAAAGCTGACGGTAGCACTTGCCACGCCTGCAACGGTGTTGGCAGCGTCTTCCATCTTCTGAGCGCAGTTTGCGCAGTCCACTTCGATCTTGTAGCTCTTCTTCATAAGTAATACCAGCCTTTCGTTATTCTTCGATATGATCCATCCCCATGGAGAGGATGCTGCGCACATGGTCATCGTCCAGTGCGTAGTAAACGGTTTTGCCCTCGCGCCGGAACCGCACGAGCTTGGAATCCTTGAGCACCCGCAGCTGATGGCTCACCGCCGACTGGCTCAGCTGCACGGCGTTTGCAATGTCCTGCACGCACAGCTCGTTGTCGTGCAGTGCATACAGGATCTTGATGCGGGTGGAGTCGCCGAACACCCGGAACAGGTCGGCCAGCTCGTACAGCACCTCGTCGTCCGGCATATCCAAGGCTTCCGGCTGCGGCGCGGGCATTGCTTCCTTTATTTCCGCCATGTTGACATCTCCCTTCGTTGTGGATTCACATGAACGCTTGTTCATGTGTTCATAGTAGCACGCGGAATGCTCCTTGTCAAGGCTTTTTTAAAGATTTTCGGCGTCTGCTCTAAATTGATGAAATTTGCCTTAAAACGCAGAATTTGCGTTTTTGAATCGCAATAAGGATGCGGATTGGAGGGAAGGCGAAAACAAAAAAGGAACCGTAGATTTCTGCGGTTCATGAGTCAAGAGGACATTTACTTGTCAGATAGATCCATTCAATTGTGTATTGCTCTGCATCAGAGCCGGTTGCGGAGACAATGTTTTTTACGTAGTCTTCCATCAGCTGCTGCGCCTGCTGCTGGGCCAGTGTCAGAAGCGGTTTGTAGTCTGTGGCTTCGGCCTGCAGATCTTGCTGTGCCTGAGTCAGGATGGCTTTGCTGTCCTCGGCGGTGATGGTGGCAGAATCCTTATCCACGATGTAAGCATTTTCATCTAGAGAGGTGGAATCTACCTTGCAGTACAACAGTTCAGCCTTTGGAATGGAGATTGTGACGTGTTTACCGGAAAGTTCCATTTTTACCTTGGAAGCATCTAGACCGTATTTTGCAACGCCAACATATTCGACCCAGGCTTTTTTATCTTTGGTCATCCACAGAAATTTTTCGGCATCTTTTTGTTCGAACTTGACAACATTGTGGAAATAACCTTCTAGAACTGAAAGTTGGCAGATGGATTTCAGCTGACCCTCATCCGGGGCGGGAACCTCGACGGGTTCGGTCTTTCCGCAGGCAGTGAACAGAAAGAGCGTAAGAGCAACAGACAAAAGGCAGATGTACTTTTTAAGATTCACTTTCAGCACTTCCTTCCTGAATTTCTGCGGGTTCTGTGTTCTTCTCCTGGATAACCAGAGAGTAATCACTACAGATGGCCTGCATGACGGGTTCGGCCAATGCGCGTACAGTGTTTTCTGCGTTCATTTGTGCGATGCTGAGCAAAGCACTTTCGCTGGTGCATTCCTGCCGGATATCGGTTTCACACGCCGTAAATGCGGCGTCCAGCACAGAGATATTGTCGGCTTTTTTTATTCTGGAACATGAAATCAAGCGAATCCGGATCAACAACGGTGTCCTGAATTTTTACTTCCGGGAGAGTTGCGGTGATCGTTTTGGTTTCTTTATTTTCGGAAAACGTTACCTCCGAAAAATCAATGCCAGCATAGACGGAAGCGGTATAGCAGATATAGTAATCGATTTTTTTCAGATTTTTCTGGTTTGGAATCTCTACAATGCCCTGATATTGGAATACGGCAGTGGAAAGATCACTGGTCTTGACGATTTTTTCAAGGGTGGTCGTGACATCAATTTGAGGTTCGGGTTTCTTTTTGGGAATCTGAGCAACTAGGGCAACGATGCAGACCAGAATGACCGAAGCCGTAAGAAGCAGTAGTTTTGGATGCAAGTTCTTTTTTGTGGATTCTTCCATTTTGATTTCTCCTTGTTTTGCTTGGGCGTAGTTCGCCTTCTTAACAGAAGCTGAAATTTTCGCGTCGAGCTGCAAAGCTGTTAAGGTAAATAGTAACCCCCTCCGCATAATCTTGTCAAGAAAAATAGTGAATTGAAAAAGAAAATGTCACTTTCCGCCACAGCTTTTCTCCGTGAAAAAGTAGATCCGAAACGACAGCAGTTGTTTCGGATCTACAAATTATAAAAATAATTTTTCCGCTGAATATGGCCAGAGCAAAGCGGAGGCCGTTTTAAATCATCAGCGCTTCTGCTTTCCCGCGCACTATGGCAGACACATTCCAAATAGCGGGCAGCACTGAAAGCCGGGGCCGTATGCGGCTGCAGTCGATCCGCTGCGCAAACGCGAATTTGTTCATGGAATGCCGCTCTTTCCGCTCCTTGGCAGCCCGTTTGCGCAAAAAGAAAAAGAGAAATTCACAAAAAAGTGCAAAATAGGGTGCGTTCTGGTGCAAAATGTGGTATCTTATAAAGGTGTTCAAAAATAAAATGCGCCATACGGCGCGCAAAAGGAGAGGAAAGTATATGACATTGGAAACCGGTATCCGCGGGGAACAGAGCGTGCTCGTCACCGCAGCCAATACAGCAAAGACCATGGGCAGCGGCACGCTGGAGGTGTTTGCCACCCCGGCACTGGTGGCGCTGGCTGAAAAGACCTGCTGGATGAGCGTGGCCGACGCGCTGGGCGAAGGCAATGGCTCGGTGGGCACCAAGCTTGAGCTGGAGCACACCGCCCCCACCCCCGTGGGCATGACCGTGACCTGCGAGAGCGAGCTGGTGGCTGTGGAAGGCCGCAAGCTCACCTTCAAGGTGGCCCTGCACGACGAAAAAGGCCCTGTGGGCGGCGGCAGCCACGAGCGTTTTGTCATCAACAACGCCAAGTTCGCAGCCAAGGCGGAGGCAAAGAAGGGGTAAAACTCCTTCCGTCATCGCTGCGCGATGCCACCGTTCCCCTTTTTGTCGCTTACACGACATCTTCCCCCGGCCGGGGGAAGTCTTTCTCAATGAGGGAGGCTTTGGCAGTACGGTAAAGTTCCCGGTTTTGCCAAAGGCTCTCCCCTTGGG
>ENA-OQMZ01000916-OQMZ01000916.1-human-gut-metagenome-genome-assembly--contig:-NODE-916-length-11573-cov-3.198148_pt1 | contig 11573 bp, 11 predicted proteins | sample MGYA00242621_ERZ504862 | MGnify/ENA primary metagenome ERZ504862 (study PRJEB26092, sample SAMD00036393) | human gut metagenome | host: Homo sapiens | study: EMG produced TPA metagenomics assembly of... | reverse complement strand
GACCCAAGCACTCGAACCCGTCCGACCCCGTGCATATCGTCGGATTGGATTACTCCTCCCACGGCCTGTACGTGTCCAGCGACGGCGAACGAGCCGACTATTCGCGTTTCTACCGGCGGATGGAGCCACGGCTGATGCGCGAGCAACGTAGACTCAGCCACATGGTAAAAGGGTCCGGTAATTGGGTGAAACAGAAGCGGCGCATCGCCAAGCTCGCCGCCAAGGTCGGGAACCAGCGAGCCGACTTCCTGCATAAGACGGCCAACCGGCTCGCCGCCCGATATGATTGCGTCGGCGTGGAGGACTTGGACATGAAGAACATGAGCCAATCCCTCACACTCGGCAAAAGCACGATGGACAACGGGTACGGCATGTTCCGCACCATGCTCGCATACAAGCTCGAACGGCAAGGCAAGCAGCTGGTCACGGTAGACAGGTTCTACCCGTCCAGTCAACTATGCTCCGATTGCGGATACCGCAATAAGGATACGAAGGACCTGCATATCCGCGAATGGACATGCCCTGACTGTGGCGTTTGGCATGACAGGGACGTGAACGCCGCGACCAACATCATGCACGAAACACGACGACTCATGCAGGAACGATAACAAAAAACTTACGAGAACCGTGGGGCGCACGGGAATAGCCTGTAGACACTGACTCGGATACGAGCCTTGAGCAGGAAGCCCCCCCATCTCAGATCGCGAAGCGGTCAGGTGGCGGGAGCACGTCACCCTCTGTCGTGGCTGTTATACTGAAAACATCTGCATAAAAGGAAGACTTATGGCAACACTATACGATCGACGAGCGCTCTTCGTGCGCTACAAGAAACAGTCATCCTATCCAGGACGGCAATCGGTCAAACTCGCCGACGGAATCACCTGCCGGTATAACTGGATCTGGATAAAACCATTCTGGATTACATAGAGGAGCATGCCGAGAAATCCGACGGGAAAGTGCTGTTCCCTCTCAAGTTCAACGTGTCCGATTTGACCGTCAACACATGTAAAAAAGCGTTCTTATGGATGACGGATGACACTTACATTGAGGCCGACATTCATGATTCAGGCGCATATTACGCTTACGGCATGAATGACTATGACGGGTTCACAGCGCCGCCAAGCCTCACCATCCCCGAAGCGCGATGCTGGGTGAAACTCGAGCACGTGTCGAAAATAAAAACCAAGTTCCCCATCGACGACTACAGCATCCAGGCGTATAAGCGGAGGCGTCGTCAAAGAAACCCCCCTGCGCGAAATCCTGAAAACCACTCACATGAATTGCATGTACATCACCCGGAACGAGGGTTAATCATGTCGAAAATCATATCCAGCATCCCAAGCATCCGATACACGGCGGACGTGGCATACCAGTTGGAACCAAACATCACCGTCCAAGGGACACTGAAATATGTGGGGGGACGTCGCGAGCTGACGGCAAGGACGTTGTTCGTCCACTTGGACCGTGATGACAAGGGTGAGATGACGGTGACCAACGTCGCGGTCAGCGCCAGTCGTAAATCCAACGGCAACTCGGCCTTCTACCGTACCGATGACTTCGACATGACACCGGAACTGCAGCGGGCCGTCGATCACGTGCGTGAACTAGTCAACCAGGACTGCGTCGGCGTGGACGACTAACCGGCAACCTTTCCTAATATCCCGACCATTGCGGTCGGGATATTTTTTTTTGGATATCGCCACCAACCGAAAAACGCTTATCAGGTTGCGCCGTAATACCCTTGCTTTAGCTATGGGGATATAAGGCGCCTCTGCCTTACATAACTACATACAAGCCTGTAAAGCAGGGTATCATAGGAAGCATGGACACCACGACAGCCAAGCGGGCATACAGGTTCCGCTTCTACCGACGCCGGAACAGGAACAAACACTCCGGCGCACACTGGGCTGCTGCCGCAAGGTGTACAACATGGCATTGGAAGCCCGCTCCGAAGCATGGACGGTCCGCCATGAGAGCGTGTCCTACGAGGATACGAGCCGGATGCTCACCGACTGGAAGAAAACCAAGGAATACGCCTACCTGCGCGAAGTGTCCTCGGTCCCGTTGCAACAGTCGCTGCGACATTTGCAGGCGGCGTACAGGAACTTCTTCGCCAAGACGGGAGACTATCCCCGGTTCAAATCCAAGAAGAACGGCGGAGCCGCCACCTATGCCGCATCCGCGTTCACCTGGGATTGGGACAAACGGGAATTGACTTTGGCGAAGATGCGCGAACCCCTTCCCATCCACTGGTCGCGCACACTGCGAGAAAAGCCCGGCCGTCCACCGTCACCGTGTCCCTGGACCCGTCCGGACGCTGGCACGTGAGCATCCTCGTCGAAGAGGAAGTGAAACATCTGCCCGCCTCCCCAAACAAGGTCGGCGTCGATTTGGGCACCGAACACTTCGCCATCCTCAGCACCGGGGAGAAAATCCCCAACCCACGCCACCTCAACCGTTACGCGAAGAAACTTGAACAAGCCCAACAGACTCTCTCCAGAAAGCAGAAAGGAAGCAACAACCATCGCAAAGCCCGTCTGAAGGTCGCCAAAGCGTACGCCAAGGTCAAGGACTGTCGAAACGACTTCCTCCACAAGCTCTCGACCCGGCTCATCCGTGAAAACCAAACGGTGGTCATCGAAGACCTTGCGGTCGAAAACCTGACCCGACGGTGCGCGCCGAAACCCGATCCGGAGCATCCGGGCCATTACCTTCCCAACGGGCAAGCGGCGAAAACCGGTCTCAACAGGAGCATACTCGACACGGGTTGGAGACAGTTCCGCACGATGCTCGAATACAAGGCCCAATGGTACGGGCGCCAGCTTACGGTCATCGACCGCTGGTACCCGTCCAGCCAGATCTGCTCCACCTGCGGATACAACAGCGGCAAGAAACCATTGAACATCCGCCAATGGGACTGTCCCAAATGCGGAACCCACCACGACCGGGACATCAACGCCGCCAAAAACATCCTATCCGCCGGACTGGCGGTACGCGCCTGCGGGGACCCTCGAACCGCCGAAGAGACACTTCGGTAGGCGGGGAACAAGTCTCTACAGGAAGATCCTTACCGTGAGGCAAGGAATCCCCCGGCTTCAGCGTGGGGAGGAAGTCAATTTCAATAGAACATCGGTTAATAACAACATCAAAATCTATCGTGGAATATATGCCACGAGGAAACTTCTACCGTCCAGAAAGCTTTATAAGCCCGGCCAGCGAATACGGGCTACTCCGTTCTGCCACGCCGGATCGCACCGTATGGCTGTACGCGCGCATCCCCTGGAGCACTGCATTGCTGGATGGAGCCAACGACCGGAAACGCAACGATGCCGCGCAACAGCTGATGGCGTTCTTCGACGGCCTCGCCAATCAGGTCACGGTTGCCGGCATGCGCTACCGTTACATGCTTCAAAGCGAATATCGCGAATTCCATCTGCTTACCGGATCCATGCCCGTCCGATACAGTCCGCCGGCCAGCATGAGGGACACCGACCTCGGCCGATACCAGGCGCAGTACTACCGCAGCCAGAAGGTATGCAAGCAGTTCGCGGTCATCGGCGTTCCTTTGAAACTGGTCGGGGATCATAGCAACAATCGCAAGCCCGGCATGCTGCAACGCGCCCTGACCTGGTACGACCGCATGTGCTATTCGGTGGCAAACGGATGCCCAATGTTCGAAGAGTATCTGCCAGACGCGCATAATATCGAACGAATCATGCTCAACGCCGGGCTGGAACCATTCACCATCATGGATGAGCAGGAACGCGAGCAGCTGGTCGCCATGATGGAATCATGGTGGGTGGGGCGCGCCAACTCGTCGGCCCTGCCTATCCTGGCGGAGAACGCACACGTGCATTTCTTCCCGGATAACGCGACCTGCGCCCACGCCAAAAACCTGTACGACAATGGCGTGGACTGCACCGAGTGGAATATCGACGAAGAATATCCTGCCAGCATCTGCTTCGCACGCACGGCGGATTTCAACCAAAGCAGCATCACGGATCCAAACAACCTGTGGATCGCCCAACTCATGGAAGTCGGACGAGCCGGCGGAGCCAATGCCGTCGCCACAAGCATCCGAGGCAAAGTCGAGCCGGCGAAAGTCACCGCCGACCAGATTCGCCGCAACAGCCGGACCATCGACGAAAGCATCAAGGAACGGTACGAGAAAGGCCGTGAAGCTCCCGGCGACATGACCGAAATCAAGGAGCGTCTGGATTATAAGAAGGCAATCTACAATACTCCGGATATGCCGCCCAGCATCATTGACCTGAGCGTCGCCACCTGTGTGGCGGGCAACGAGCAGATGGCCATCGACGCTTTGGGTCGTATCCCCAATATCGAGTTCGTCAATCTGACGACGGCTAGCGAACAGTTGATGGCGTTCAAAAGCATGCAGGCCTGTTCGAACGTACGCATGACCCCCTATGAGATCCACTGGGCCGCAACATGCGTCGCGGGAGGAGGCGTGAGCAGTTTCGCCAAAGCAGGCGACAGGGACGGAGCTCTTGTCGGATTGTCCGAAGCCAACAGGCAACCGGTGTATATCGGGACAACAACCGTGCAGGACAAGGACAGGCGTCCAATTTTGGCTATTATCGGAGATACAGGAAGCGGGAAGCCGTTCACATTTCCTCCACAATTCCGGTTCCCCCTCAGGCTAGCTTCCCCCATGGAAAAATGGCTAAAATCAGCGATTTGCATGAGGGAGACCTCGTCTACGGGCGGGATGGGAAACCCTATCCACTCCTCAAGCTTCATCCGATTCACACGGAAGATCTTTACGAATCACTCTCAGTGACGTCAAACGATAAAAGCCAGCGGGAACCACCAGTGGATCGTCTCCGATTTCAAAGATCGAAACAAATTCAGAAAACCAAAACATTTGAAATCCCAACAGCGTAAGAACATGCTGTCGGAGACATACGATGAGCTATGTCGGATGTCTGATGCGCTACCGGCCCAATCAACCATGAGCGTGAACGAGCTTGCAGAGTTTGTCCATCCAGTAACGAGTCGTTGGTGGAGCGGAGAGAGCAATGCCAGGACCATTGCCGCAGCGCTGCGATTTATGGGAGTTGAATCTCATCAAGAACAGCGAGACCGCGCGATAGCGGATACAAAAAAACCTTTTAAGACTCGGCAGAACTGTAGGCGCTATAACATGCAGGAAGCTCTTCGGGCTTTGATTGCACATTATGATGGCGTGGCGCAGCATGCGAAAAGATGGAACGATCTCGCCAGGGAGCGTGCGGATGTCCTAAGAAAGCATTTGGAAGATAACTATCCGAAGGGTATCAGCATCACTGACATACAGAAGATGCTCGAGGATCGTTCACCAAGCCGTTCCTCTATCGCATCTGTCATAAAAACGCTCAATCCAATCAGTGAGTGGGATGCGGAAGGACGAATTCACTCCGACAGAATGCGTCATGATTCGGTATCCGTATACAACGTTCGAGAAGCATGCAGAGCCATAGGGCAACGCATGATGCTTCGTTATGAGGGGGCCTTCAACGAGACAATTCCCTTGGATATTGTGAACAGGTTGTGACTACGCGAGACATGCTTGCGTCTGGTCTAAAGGATTCAGGCAATCGTGCGCAATGGGCAATCCGAGCCGCGATGCCTGTTGCCAACCCGCAAGCCGACCTGCACTTGACCATGGGTTTAGGGCTTGGTTAGCCGACGGTAGTATCGGCACTGGAATCATCGCTTCAGATAACAGGAATGGTGATTTGCAGCATGTGAAGTCCTGTCTCACCTCTGCGGGATTTTCTCTAGGAAGCATCAATACGCCGATGGTCGTGAATGTGAAGGGCTTGTCTCCATTCTTCGCGATATGGGGATACTCCGCGAAAAACGCATTCCTGAGATCTACTTCTCGGCGAGCATCGAGCAAAGACTCTCCCTCGTGCAGGGGTTGCTGGATCAGGATGGGACCATCTCCTCAAATGGGAATATAGAGTTCACCCAGTCCGCCGATCATCTGCCGATTGTCCGAGGAATGGTGCGCCTGCTGAGATCTCTGGGAATCGTCGTTCACGAACCCCATCTCAACAAAGCAGGATACACGGCTGATGGTGTGCGTCATGAGGCTCAGGATCGTTATCGCATCACCTTCACGACGGATCTGCCGGTATTCTCTTTGCAACGCAAAGCGGCTTTAATTCCTACGACGTTGAGACAAACCCAGCAATGGCTATACGTCAAAGACATCAGGAAGATATCCAACGCGCCTCATCGTTGTCTGACCGTTGGAAGCCCTGACCATTCGTTCCTCATCGCTGATTACGTGCCGACTCATAATACAATGGCAGCTTTCAGCCTGTTTCTGCAATGGTCGAAGATTGACGCGCGTGACGGTAAAGGCAAGACCCCGTGCATTTACATCAATCCGAAGGCCGGTAATGATTTGGAGGATGCGACCCGTTCGCAGGGTGGTACGGTCATCCGGTTGGATTCCGATGTGGCTAACGGCACGTTCGACCCGTTCAACGTGATTCCGAATGTGGAGGAGGCCAAGGAAATCGCCGTCCTGATGATGACGAACATTCTTGGCGGTGACACAAAGATGGAATCCGCCATGACAGCCATGCTGGATTACGGCGTCAAACACGGGGCGCGTTGCGTAGGTCGGGCTCTGCTTGTCGCCGCCCAAGCTGTTGCGAAGACCATCAAAGCGGGGAACACGGCGGAGTCCATTGGATTGCCTTCCAACACCCTCGAAGTGTTTTCGACAATCAACATGAACCTGAAGGCGAACCAGGGACTACGTCTTATCTTCGGCACCGATAATGACACCAAGCCGTTGACGATCAGCCAAAACCTGACCCTCATCAACGCCGGAGACCGTTCACTCATCCCCGAGGCCAAGATGATTCCATGACCGCTCGCATCCGCCAGTGGACGTTGCGAATGGTCGTCATGGGAGCCGGTACCGCCGTTCGAGGCCGCGATGGCATGGTGGGTGTCGATGAGGCATGGGTGTTCATGGGCAAGGACAAGGGAGCTTCCCGAACCTTCGAACAATGGGTGCGTATGGCCCGTTCGCAACGATTCACGCCTGTCATCATCAGTCAGAAAGTGCAGGAGTTCATCGATGCCGACTTGACCGGCGGCATCAGCCGCGCCCTCCTTCTGGCGTTGGACAACCCGGAGGAAGCCAATGGCACGGTCAGTCCGGCCAAATCAGCGGAACGACTCCTAGGCATCGAAGACCCCAATGGTCGGATCTTGCAGCGCATGGGAGCCGATGATACTTTGGACAACGGTCAGCCGAACCCGAACAGTCTGAAGCGTCTGGTAAGCGCGTCGACGGGGAAGACCGTTCGCGGAGCCGTCGCCTATTTCAAGGACGGGTCCAAGCAGCCTATTCCAGTGGAAATCGTGATTCCTCCGGCATTGTTGAAGGAAATCAGTACCACTGCCACGGACAAGATCGCACGAGAACAACGAAAGAACAAGGAGCAGTGAACCTTATGGGATACAAAGACATATTCGATGACTCATTTTCCACACCGGCTTCCGACAAGTCGGAGAAATCATCTGCCGTTACCCCTTTGACTCCGGAGCCGGAGGAACAGCAGCAGTTGAAACCATTGCTGTTCCCTGGTTTCGGTAGCGGACGTCCTCTCCTATTGGAACGCCCCAGCAGATACATCCAACGTCTCAGCGATACCGCATCCAAAGTGTATGCGGTACCTGACGGCGACCCATGCGGAGGAGTGGAAAATCGTATCCTGTACTCCCCCGTGATCAGCCTCCCCGTATTCCTGTTTTACGGGAATGAGCTGTTCGCGAATCATGACGTGCTCAAGTATCCTTTGCTGAATCCTCCAATGAATCATGTCTGGGATGGAAGCGACATCAGCGTGTATATGCTCACCATCATCGCCGCATATACTTCAGCGGGCATCCTGCATGAGGATGTAGACGGTGATGTGCTTGCGTATGATGTCGAATATCCCCTCTCCGTAGCAGACGAGCTCTGGGATGCGGCATCCGATTGGGCTTCCGAAGCGGCTCCGCTGTTGAAGGATCTGAACACCGCACGGCTTTTGGGATTCGCGTTGAAGAATCCCAATGAGGAAACCGATGCTTTGAGGGCTTTGTTTGAATCATGGGATGAGAATCGTTCTTCAGGTGAGATCATCGAAGCAGGGAAACATGCCGCGAATCTTCTCCAAGACGATTACAACGTGTTCGTCGACGTGGAATTCCGACCATTCCAAGAACGGTAATTCAACTAATCATTCAAAGTCGGTAAATTTTTACCGACTTTTGCCTTCCGTAAGGGGGTCATCCTTTGAAAACCAGCACAAAACTCATGGCTGCGGGAGCCGCATTGCTGGTGGGGTTGAACGGTCTTATCGTCATGACCGTGGTGAGTGCCATTTCCGGCAGTGTCGCGGCCCTTACCAGCAACGTCGGAAAGTCATTATCAGCCGCAGAATATGATTGCGGCACCTCATCAGATGATGATTCGACAACCGGGACCACATCGATAGCCCCCAACAAGGTCGCGGTGGCCATAGCCGAGGCATTCGCCAAAGCCGGGTATTCGAAAGCCAGCACGGCAGGCGTTCTTGGTGTGATCCAGTTCGAATCTGGGATGAATCCGGAACAGGAGCAGGTAGGCGAGACCAATCCCGAATTGCGTGGCTTCGGTCTGAATCAGTGGACACCGCGCAGCAAAATCCAAGCATGGATGGATCAGCATAACGTGTCTGGCAAAGACTCTGATGCCGACGTGCAGATAAAAATGCTGGTTGACACGTCCAAATCCGATTGGAACAATTTCTATCTGGACAACATCGAAGCCGAAGGGTACAACGTCACCGACCATGACCTGCACAAATGGTGCTGCATGCGGATATCCGGAAGACGCCTCAATCGCATGGCTCGCCGGGTATGCGCGCCCAGCGTGGAACGCTCGGCATGAAGAGGAACGTAGGCAGTATGCGCGCTCCTACTATGATTCACCGGAGATTAGTGCGATTGATTTCACTGGAAGGCAAGCGACGATTCCAGTGGTTCCGACAATGTCGTTCAAGCTTCCTGCTCATCCGACGACGATGGTGATGGAGGCAGTGCCGTCGTAGGTTCTGTGGGCGGGGCTCCTATAGGCAAAACCCGTAATTTTGGCTGGCTGTGCGATACGGATGCAAAAGTGTGTCACGACGGGGACTACGGGCCATTCACTTCCTTCGCCAGCGGCGGACATTACCAGTGCTACTGGTACGCACTGGTCAGACTATGGGTGATTCACCATCATGACGTGGCAAACTGGAACACCCCCGTGGGTGGTGATGTCCATGTGCATCTCGCCTCCGACCCTGCATACACAGTCGATTCCAGTCCACACCCGGGGGATGGCGTCAGTCAGTTCGGCGGTGCTTTGGGAGGTGATATGAGCTCCGGGCATATCGCCGTGGTCGAAGAAGTCAAGCAGGACGCAAACGGATGGAGAATCCGAATCAGCGAGGGAAACTACGGCACGGACGGAAGCGGCCCATGGGAGGGGTACAACAGTCGCTGGCTCACGCAAAAGCAGTTCGATGGTGCCGGCAACGTGTTCTTCCGGAAGAAAAGCTGGAAGAACTAGCCGCAGTATCCCGGATTCTGGCAGCCTCCCCCAACCGATGCATGGGAATGCTATCCCAAAGATGCCAGTCAACCTTGCCATCCAAGTCCGACTGCGTGACAGGTCCCTTAAGGATGGGCGTCATGCTGGAATGGGCGAGGCCCATCTCGGGGTCGCCTTTCACTGGGATGGCTATTCTGGTCCCCTCACTCAGATCGTCGGCCATGTTATTGTCCCAGCGTGTCAGCCAAGGATTAATCCACCAAGGGTTGTCGCCGTTGATGTTCATGCCGCTGATTTTCCCGTTTGCGATGGTGAGTTCATCGTTGATGTCATAGTCTCTCCAAGCTGGAGTCAATGCCCAGATGCTCCCATTGTTAAAGGAATCACCGTCCTGCAAAAGTATGGATTCGACCTTTCCTGTGACCGTGACCGTTCGGTCTTCGTTGACTGTCACGTGAGGTCCGTCCGTCCACCGGCTGCCGGTCGCCAACGCCTCACTGTTCCACCATGCTTTCATTGTCGGATACGCTTTACAAGCGTTTTCATATTCCTCTTCGCATGGATAGCTGACGGCATCAGGCCCATCGTTCTTATCCGCGGGGATAGCGCTCAGAGCGGGTAGAGGATTGCTTCCGATGTCCGGTGTCCGCAACTGGTCGATTACCTGTTGAGCATCATGTTGGCTGAGTGAGTCCAAATTGATTGTGGGGTCACTCCCCCAGTTGCGGGCTGCCTGTTCGAATTGTATGGCAAGATCCGTGTACTGTTGTTTCTCCTCATCGGTCAGCTGATTTGCGGCAGCCTCAGCGGCTTTCTTGCGTTCCTCCGACTGCTGTTTTTCAACTGTTGGGCTTGCGCCTGCTGGTGTTCCGCGGCAGTGACTTTTTTACGCCACGTACTCCAAGCCAGGATGCCAGCGACGAGAACCGCCACTGTAATAACACTGACGAGTATTTTCATAGGCCTGCTGAATGTTCCGTGCATCCTCGACTCCTAATCCAAAAAAAACGTGTGGTTCCAGCGTATCCTTCCCAGGAAAGCGAATGCCTCCGATTATCCGAATCGGAGGCATTCTGTCCACTGAGAGAAAGGTTTTTCGGGCGAAGGATCAATCAACCTTCGAGTTCTTGTTTTCCTTGACCTCCTCAAGTTTGATGTACACGTTCGAACCCAGGTCGTACACGGCCGGCAATGCGAAGATAAGAACACATAGGACACCAGCCCAACGATACTCCAAGCCCCAAGCCATGAAGAAGAACGTAGGAATCGGGATGAAAACAATCAGTTCGATGATCATTTGGACGATCAGCGGGAGCGCAGAATCCAACATCCTCTCGGTGACGAAGAACCAGATAACGGCTTGTACCGCGAAAGCCGCAAACAGGATGATGAGCATGACCCCAACGGTCACCAGATCAGCGATCCCAGTGGAAGTCGCATAGTTGAACACGTTCACGAATATGCCGCCCATGTCGCTGCTGAAGAACATTCCCATCAACAGGACTATCACCAATCCAAGAACGAGAAGAAAAAGTCCAATCATTGCCAGCAAGGTAAGCATTGCGACCACCTCCAATCCATGCTCAGCGTTCTGTTATATGCAGTTGCATTGCTTCGTTTGCCTGACCTTATTCTGTGACAGAATTCACCGACAAGCAAATCAACACCAGCAGTGGCCGCATTGTCCTATCTGGATGGTTTGCGCCGCCAATAGTCATGCACCGGATGCCATCGCGATCATGGGAGACGACATGCACATGCCGTTGTCGGGCAGGATGAAGCGTTGCGGGCTTGGCATGTCACTGTTCGCGACACGAATCTTGTCTAGCAATTTGTCTCGTAGTTCCGGCTCCAGATCCATATAGCAGTACGCGCATTCAACCGGACCAAGTCGCTGATGCGGATAGCCTCGTCTCGTGCGACATCAGGATCGAATCCACAATAATCGGCCAACCTCGCATAATGGTCCGGCGTCACTTCACTG
>ENA-OQMZ01000915-OQMZ01000915.1-human-gut-metagenome-genome-assembly--contig:-NODE-915-length-11575-cov-1.458333_pt1 | contig 11575 bp, 15 predicted proteins | sample MGYA00242621_ERZ504862 | MGnify/ENA primary metagenome ERZ504862 (study PRJEB26092, sample SAMD00036393) | human gut metagenome | host: Homo sapiens | study: EMG produced TPA metagenomics assembly of... | reverse complement strand
TGAAAATGCTGTTGTTATTCCATAACGAAAAAATACCCAAACTGGGGTAAATCAACAAGTTAAGCAGGGATCACGGCAGGCCAATTGGTTTATGGTGACTTGGTGGTCACAAAGTTATTGCTCTTCAAGGGCGTTTCCATTTTTACGAAGGAAATCCAATGGATTGGTGACTTTCCCAGTGCGCGTGATGAAAGCTCTTGGTTGTAAAGGTCTTATCGTAACAAATGCTGCTGGTGGTATCGGCTTTGGTCCTGGTACATTGATGGCAATTTCTGACCACATCAACATGACTGGTCAAAATCCATTGATTGGTGCTAACTTGATGACTTCGGACCTCGTTTCCCAGATATGTCGGATGCTTACACTGCTGAATACCGCGCAATCGCTCACAAAGTTGCTGAAAAAATCGGTATTAAACTTGACGAAGGTGTTTACCTTGGTGTGTCAGGTCCATGTTACGAAACACCTGCTGAAATTCGTGCTTCCAAACTCTTGGTGCGGATGCTGTAGGTATGTCAACTGTTCCAGAAGTTATCGTTGCCGCTCACTCAGGCTTGAAAGTTCTTGGAATCTCAGCTATTACAAACCACGCTGCAGGTTTCCAAAGTTCACTTAACCACGAAGAAGTTGTTGCTGTTACACAACAAATTAAAGAAGACTTCAAAACACTTGTCAAATCAGTTTTGGCAGAACTATAATTTAGGAAATTTACCTTAAAACGTTATTTAAAAAGTATTTTTAGATGCATTTACAAAATAATCGATTTAGACATTTTAGCTACTGTTTACGTTTTGGAGGAGTGCTGATTTTAACAGCTTTGATAGCTGGTTTAGGTGGCATCTTACTTCATGAATTTTTAGACTTAATTGAGTACCTGGTTTTTGGTCACGGCGAGACATCGACCACTCAAGCAGTTTCGTCCAAGCAGTTCATTTTGATTGTCCTTGCAGGGATTATCTCAGCGATTCTCTGGTGTTTTTTACAACGAAAAAATCGTCAGATTATTTCTGTCAAATCTCAGATGAAAGCTGAAAATCCAGCATCGAGAATACCAAAACTTTGGATTCACTTGACCAATATTTTCTTGCAAGTGGCCTCTGTTGGTGCAGGCTCACCAATCGGAAAAGAAGGAGCGCCTCGCGAACTTGGTGCCTTGGGAGCTGGACGTGTATCTGACTACTTGAAACTAACCTTACAAGATAGAGAGCTCGCAATTGCTTGTGGGGCTTCAGCTGGTCTAGCGGCAGTTTATCAAGTACCAGTTGCCAGTATCTTTTTCGCCTTTGAAACGCTTGGGTTGGGAATTTCAGTTCTTAATCTGATTTCCGTCTTAGTAACGACGATTTTAGCAAGCATCGTAGCAGGAGTGGTCATCTCAGATGCGCCACTTTATGAGACTGCTCAAGTAACGCTGGATGTAAAGACTGCTCTTTTGGCAATGTTTCTTGTGGTTCTCATCTCACCAATAGCGCAGCTATTTCGCAGACTTACCCAAAAAGCACAAGCCCAAAAAACGACTGACCACAACGTTTTATGGTGCTTGCCACTGACTTTTCTACTATTAGCTAGTTTATCGCTTATTTTCCTGAGATTTTGGGAAATGGCGCAGCTTGGCACAAGCTGTCTTTGATGGCATGACTGTTCAATATGCTGCTGTGATTGTTGTCGTTAAGGCGTTTGTGGTCTTGCTGACGCTAAAAAATGGCGCATACGGTGGAACCTTGACTCCCTCATTTTCAATGGGAGCAGTTCTGGGATTTCTTGGTGCTGTGCTTTGTAGCCAAATCTTTCCAACTATTTCACTAGCCTCAGCTATGCTCATCGGCTCAAGTGTATTCTTAGCAATCACAATGAATGCACCGCTGACAGCGGTAGGCTTAGTTGTCTCATTTACAGGACAAAAGCTTCAAGCCCTGCCAGTCTTATTAATCGCAGTAGCGCTAGCTATTGTCATCAAAAAACTTATTGAATATATTGAAAGGAAAATTTATGTCAATCCATATCGAAGCCAAACAAGGCGAAATCGCAGATAAAATCTTACTTCCGGGAGACCCACTCCGTGCAAAATTCATCGCTGAAAACTTCCTAGAAGATGCTGTTTGCTTTAACAATGTCCGTGGCATGCTTGGTTTCACAGGTACTTACAAGGGTGAACGTGTTAGCATTATGGGAACAGGTATGGGTATGCATCAATCTCTATCTACGCGACTGAATTAATCCAATCTTACGGTGTTAAAAAATTAATCCGTGTCGGAACAGCTGGCTCACTTAATAAAGACGTTCACGTTCGCGAACTTGTTTTGGCACAAGCAGCAGCAACAACATCAAGTATGATTAAAAATGAATGGCCACAGTATGATTTCCCACAAATTGCTGATTTCACCTTGCTTGACAAAGCCTACCATATTGCGCAAGACCTTGGTATGACAACACACGTTGGTAGCGTGTTATCTGTTGACGCTTTTTATTCAGATTTTGCTGAAAACAATGTCAAACTCGGGCAACTTGGTGTGAAAGCTGTTGAGATGGAAGCCGCTGCACTTTACTATCTCGCAGCAAAACACGGCGTTCAAGCACTCGGTATCATGACGATTTCTGATAGCTTGTTGCTGACGAAGACACAACCGCTCAAGAACGCCAAACAACTTTCACAGACATGATGAAAGTTGGCCTTGAGACTCTTATTGCTGATTAATGCAAGAAATATACGAGACGATAGACATCCTTTTGGATGTATATGCTTATAATCACGCTTGGAAAATAGCAGGGCAGCACAGTGATTTTCCAGCGCAAAGCCGTTATCTTTTAGAAATGTTAAAAGAGCGTAGGGACTTAACGTTGACTTTGCTTTTTCACATGCAGCAGAAAATCAAGCGATTTTAGCCAATTATGACGTTTCAATCATTAGCAATGCGTATGAAGAAGAACAATTAGCAAATTATATTATGGATTTGGAAGCTAAGGTGAAAATGGCAATATCATTGATTTTGTCCGCTCTGTTAGTCCAATTCTGTATAGGATCCTTCAACGTCTTGCCAAACGCGAAATTCCAAATTTGGAAAACTATATCCACGATGCTAAAAACGACCAGTATGATACTTGGCTGTTTACAAAAATGAAGCAGAGCGACTATGCTATTATTCATAGATACCTTGTGATTCGTCGTGATGGCAAAGTGACTTCAAAAGCTTTGGCAGAACTCTTACAATACGGACAACTTCCTCAGGAAATTAAACAGTTAATCAGCGAACTTCGTAATTTTGAAAAATCCGTTCGGAATCCTCTTGCTCATCTGATTAAACCATTTGATGAAGAAGAACTTCATCGCACAACGAATTTCTCATCGCAAGCCTTTCTAGATTAAAATCATTTGAATTTGAGCCCAATTTATGCAGGTGTTAAATATTGACACAAAGACCTTTTTATTTTGATAAAATTCAAATGAGATAATAAAGCATGAATTAAGACAATGAAGCATAAAAAGTTCGACTCATTGTCAACTGTAGTGGGTGACTTATAGCTAAGCACGAGAGGAGACGAAATGCGTCTTCTCTTTTTGCATGTTTAAAGCGATAAAGATACGTTTTTTAAAGTTGTCAAAGTTCCTGAATCCAAAGGCATTACGCTTGATGTCTTTGATGAGTTTGTTGGTTGCCTCCAGTTTGGCGTTAGAATAAGGAAGCTCAATAGCGTTTATGACGTGTTGCTTGTGGTGAAGGATAGTTCTCAGAGCTGTTTTAAAGGTTTGATTGAGATGTGGTAAGGCTTCTTCAATCAAGTCAAAGAAGTAGTCAGCGTTTTTCTCTTGCAGGTGGAACAGTAGGAACTGGTAGAGGTCATAATACCCTTTCAACTCAGGGACAAGGTGGAATATCTCGGTCAAACATTCTTTTGGTGTGAGCGTTTCTCCAAAAGTCCTTGAACGAAAGCTGTTTAGAGAGAGTTTACGACTGTCTTTCAGCACGGATTTCCAGTAGTATTTGAGGGCACGATATTCAAGAGACTTCTTGTCAAACGGCTTCATGAGTTGAATACGTGTCTGATTAAGAGCACGGCTCATGTGCTGCACGATATGAAATCTATCAATAACCATCTTAGCGTTAGGAAAGAGTTTTGGAATCATTGGGATGTAACTGCCAGACATATCAACGGTAACGACTTTCACGCTGTTCCTAGCCTCTTTAGAATACCTGAAGAAATGATTGCGAATGGTTATTTGTGTCCGATTCTCAAGGATGGTGATGATTTTCTTGGTCTCAAAATCCTGTGCAATGAAGGCAAGCTTTCCTTTTTGATACGAAAACTCATCGATGGAGAGGATTTCAGGCAGACGAGAGAAGTCCTCTTTGAAAGTGAATTCCTTGAGTTTTCGGTGTACGGTATAGGTTGAAATCGCTAAATCCTGAGCAATGTGTGTTAAGGCTTGACGATTGACCAAGGCTTGCGCGACCTTCTGTCTGAGAGGTTCAGATATTTGACAGTTTTTCTGTATCAAGCTGGTTTCAGAGACGGTTACCTTACGACAATTCTTGCATTGAAAACGCCGTTTCTTGAGCCTAATAAGACTGGGGAAGCCAGCCACCTCAAGAAATGGTATTTTCGATGGCTTTTGGAAGTCATATTTTATCTGTTTTCCCTGACAGTGATTACAGTTTCCAGGAGCGTAGTCCAGTGTAGCTATCATCTCAATGTGTGTCTTGTGTTTCAAAACTTTGTTCAACGTGATATTTTTGTCTTTAATTCCAATCAATTGTGTAGTATGATAGAGTTGTCCCATATGATGCTTTCTAATGTGAGTTTGGTCGCTTTTCATTATAAGTCATATGGGACTTTTTGTGTATATTCAAAAAGCCCTATAATTCCACAGTGGAGTTACCCACTACAGAAATTTATAGAGCTACTTTTTTTATTAACAACTTATCCACAGAAACTTAAAAAAGCCTGGAATTTTCCCAGACTTATTCTATCTTGTTAATAACTTTCTGGATAGATATAGCTGATAGCTCCAGCAGTATTACTCTTTGTTGGATCAAACCAGCCACGATCATTATCAAGCCATTGCTTATTGCCATAATTAGATTCTAAAACTTGAATTTGCCCACTAGCATTTACAGCTGTCATGTAAGCCACGTGACCATAACTATCAGGATCAGTCCAGCAGACAATAGCTCCTACTTCAGCCTGTGTCCCAACACATAGCCTTGTGAAGCGGCATTAGCTGCCCAGTCGCCAGCATTTCCTCACCAATTACTTGCCCATGTTGCTACCTGCTTAACACCCTAGGTACATTGTCCAACAGGATAAGTATTAGTTGGATTTTCTGACTTTACCGCCGGTACACCAGCTTGAGCTGATTCAGAATTTCTACTTGATGTTAACAAATTAGTCACAAATGGATCAATTGGTGTCTTATCAGGTATCTGTAACACTTGCCCAGAAACAATAGTGTCATAAATCGACATCCCATTTAAGGCTGCTAAGTCATAAATACTCAGTCCATACATTTGCGCCATACTATAAAATGAATTACCACTTTGCAAGGTATAAGTATCTGTCTTTACATTTACCTGTGAAAATAGCAAAGCACCTGACAATGTTGCGTTGCTAAAACTAATTTTGTTTTGTAATTCATAAAAATCTTCCTCCCTTTATGAACACTAGTATAGCAAGCCAATATTAAAAATTATATAAGGGTATGTAAGCGTTACATTTAACGAAATCTCAATTTGCAAAATGAACGTTACAAAAAAACTGCCCAATGGACAGTCTTTTTATGATTGAAAAACAAGAAAGTGTGTTAAATGCTTAGATTAATTTATTATTGAGCTACCATGACACGAAGACCTTGGTCGATTTGTTCAGCAGCCTTACGTCCCTCATGAATTCCCCAAATAACAAGACTTGGACCACGACGAGCATCACCAGCAACAAAGACACGATCGTTGTTAGTTGAATAATCATCGTAAACACTTTGGACACCAAATTGTTCAAAGAGTGATTTTTCAGCACCAGTGAATCCCATTGCTAACAAGACAAGGTCAGCTTTAATTGTTTCTTCAGTACCTTCGATTGGTTTGAAACCAGGACCAACTTTGATAGTTTTCGCAGCAATAACTTGACCACGATCAGCACCAATAAATTCTGTTGTTGATGTTGCATAAGTTGTCAATTCTGTATCTTGTACGAAATTAGCTTCTTCTTGTCCATATCCAACACGTTTAATCATTGGATATTGTGGCCATGGATTAGTTGGCAAGCGTTTTTTCTGGTGGTTCTGGAGTGATTTCAAGCTGTTTAACGCTTGCTGCACCTAAACGAACCGCGGTACCGATACAGTCATTACCAGTATCACCACCACCAATAACAAGAACATGTTTTCCTTCAAGTGTTGGACCAAGTTTTTTGTTATCAGATGCAAGAACGTTTTTAGTTGTTTCAGTTAAGAAATCAACTGCAAATCGAATACCAGTTAAGTGACGACCAGGAACATCCAAATCACGTGGCACGCTAGCACCAGTGGCAAGAACAACACGGTCATATTGTTTCAACAATTCATCTGCAGTAATATCACGTCCAACTTCTGTATTGGCAACAAAATTTGATACCAAGTTTTTCCATAAGGTCGAATACGACGTTGAACAACTTCTTTATCCAACTTCATTATTTAGAATACCATACATCAAAAGTCCACCAAAGCGGTCACTACGTTCATAAACTGTGATACTGTGACCAAGTTTGTTAAGACGCCATGCCGTTGAAAGACCTGCAGGACCAGAACCAATAACAGCAATTTTAAATCCTGTACGGAATGCTGGGCGACCTGATTCTTCTACCCAACTATTTTCAAAGGCTGTATCAATGATAAAGCGTTCGTTATCATGTATAGTAACACCAGAGCCATTGAGACTCTCTGTACAGCCTTTTTCACATGGAGCTGGACAAACACGTCCAGTCATCTCTGGGAACGGATTAGTGCGTGATAAACGCTCAAATGCACGCTTATAGTCACCTTTGTATAGCAAATCATTCCATTCAGGAATCAAGTTGTCATTTGGACAACCTGAGACCGCACGTCCACCACCGTAAAATTGTCCTGAGTGACAGAAAGGAATCCCACAAGACATACAACGCGCAGCTTGTTTTTGACGTTCTTCTGCTGTTAATGGAACTTGTAATTCTTCAAAGTCCAAGATGCGTTCAGCAACAGGACGAAACGGATTGTCTTTTCGATTATATTTCAAAAATCCAAACGGATTAGCCATTTTATTTACCCCCTGTTACTTGTGCGAGAAGTTCTTCTTTTTCTGCTGCTGTTTCTGCACCACCAGTTGCAATTTCGAAAGTACGCAATTCAAGTTCGTCACCTTCTAGACCAGTGTTAGCAAGAGCATACTCAATGTTATTGATTTCGTGGAACTCAGTTGGGTAAACTTTGACAAATTTATCAACTTCTTGTGCCCAGTTTTCAAGCAAACGTTTAGCTTTGGTACTACCTGTGTATTCGTAGTGTTTTTGAATCATATCTACTAAAACATCGTCACCACGTGTTTCACCAACTTTGTAAAGGTCAACCATTTGACGGTTAACTTTTTCAGCAAAATCGCCATCAGCATCGTAAACGTAAGCAACACCACCACTCATACCAGCAGCGAAGTTACGACCTGTTGTACCAAGGATAACCGCAACGCCACCTGTCATGTATTCACAACCGTGAGCTCCAACACCTTCAACAACAACTTTCGCACCTGAGTTACGAACACAGAAACGTTCACCAGCACGACCAGAGAAGTAAGCTTCACCTTTGACCGCACCAAAGAGGCAACGTTACCAACAATTGGTGAATTTTCAATATCATAAGCAGCATCACGTGGTGGTTTCACAATTAAACATCCACCTGACATAGATTTAGCAATGTAGTCATTGGCTTCACCGACCAAAGTCAATTCCATACCTTGAGTAATAAAGCTTGCAAATGATTGACCTGCGATACCAGTGTACTCGTACTTAATCAAACCAGGTTCAACTGAGTAGTTACCATAACGTTCAGCCATCCAACCTGCCATACGAGCTCCAACAGCACGTTGAACATTGTTGATTGTTTCTTTAACAGTTACGCTTGTACCACTATCGACAGCGGGCTTTGGCAAATCCATCCAATTCTTTCCATTGACGTGCTTCAGCAAATGGGTCTTCTGTCTTACGTTCAATTGGATAAGCTGTTCCAAGCATACGAGAGAAATCAAGTGATTTAGCTTTACCTTTTGGAACAAATTTAGCTTTCAAGATTTCTGAGTGTCCAACCATTTCGTCAACAGAACGGAAACCAAGTTCAGCCATGTATTCACGTAATTCTTCTGCCATAAACATCATCATGTTGATAACATGTTCAGGTTTACCAGCAAAGTGTTTACGAAGTTCTGGATTTTGAGTAGCAACACCAACTGGACAAGTATTAAGCGAACATACACGCATCATGACACAACCAATTGAAATCAATGTCAAACTTGCAAATGAATATTCTTCTGCACCAAGAAGTGTAGCAATAGCAACATCACGACCTGTCATCAATTTACCATCTGTTTCAAGCGTCATACGTTGACGAAGACGGTTAAGTGACAATGTTTGGTGAGCTTCAGCCAATCCCATTTCCCATGGAAGACCAGCATCACGAACAGAGTTACGAGGAGAAGCTCCTGTACCACCATCATAACCAGAAATCACAACCTTATCAGCACCAGCTTTTACACAACCTGTAGCAATTGTACCAACACCAGTACTTGAAACCAATTTAACATTGATTTTAGCATAAGGATTGATAGCTTTAAGGTCATAAATCAATTGAGCCAAATCTTCGATTGAGTAGATATCATGGTGAGGTGGTGGTGAAATCAAACGCACACCAGGCGTTGCACCACGAATTTCAGCAACCCATGGGAAGACTTTTTGACCCGGCAACTGACCACCTTCACCAGGTTTTGCACCTTGTGCCAACTTGATTTGGATTTCTTCAGCAGACATAAGGTATTCAGCATTGACACCAAAAACGTCCTGAAGCGACTTGTTTAATCTTAGAGTTCAAGTTACGACCATCTGGTTGCACTTTGAAACGATTACGGTTTTCGCCACCTTCACCAGAGTTTGACTTAGCTCCGATTGAGTTCATTGCTTCGGCGATTGTTTCGTGCGCTTCTTTAGAAAGTGAACCAAAACTCATGGCACCAACTTTGAAGCGTTTAACAATTGCTTCAGCTGGTTCAACCTCAGAAAGGTCAACTTTTGGACGATCTGATTTAATTCCCAGATTGAACGAAGTGTCGTCGGAGTTGACAAGGCTTCTTTATCCAATTCAGCAGTGTATTCTTTGAAGAGTTTGTAATCTCCTTTACGAACAGCTTGTTGGAAATTATAAATTGTATGTGGATTGAAGAGGTGATATTCACCATCAGCTTTAAATTGGTAAATACCGCCACTTTGCAAATAGTCTCCACGACGAGGACCAAAGGCATCTTCCATACGTTGAAGATATTCTTTTTCAATTTGGTCAAGAGACAATCCACCGATACGTGTTACTGTACCTGTAAAGTATTTGTTAACTACTGAGTCTGAAAGACCAACTGCTTCAAACAATTGAGCCCCTTTGTAACCTAGGATTGTCGAAATCCCCATACGACTCATAACTTAACGATACCTTTTTCAGCTGCTTTACGGTATTTCTCAAATGCAGTTGCATCTTTACCATATTCTTTCAATGTTGCATAAGCACCATAAGGGTGAACGGCTGCAGCACCATAACCAACCAAAGTAGCAAAGTGATGAACTTCAATTGCTTCTGCTGTATCCACAACGATTGAGAATTGACTAGCTTTACCTTTGCCAACCATGTAGTTATTCAAACCAGAAACAGCCAAAAGCATTGGGATTGTTGTTTGGTTTTCTTTTACATTGCAGTCTGAAAGAATGATAATCTTGCTACCATTATCAACAGCTTTTTCAGCTGCTTTGAAAAGATTTTCCAAAGCACGTTGCAAACGATTATGTGATGGTTCAACAACATCGTAAACTGTTGAGAGAGTTGTTGCACGGTAACGTTCGTCTTGCAAGTTAGCAATTTTAGCAAAATCTTCGCTTGAAAGAACTGGACTATCAATTTTAACTTTGACACAGTTATCAGCACCATCAGCTTTGAAGTTACCATCACCACCTAGGTAAACACTTGTTGAAACGACAATTTGTTCACGAATCGCATCGATTGGTGGGTTTGTAACTTGGGCGAATTGTTGTTTAAAGAAAGTGAAAAGAGATTGACTCTTATTAGAAAGAACTGCTAGTGGGCTATCAAATCCCATTGAAATAACAGGTTCCTCACCTTTTTCAGACATTGAAAGAATAACTGTACGGATAACTTCTTCATTATATCCGTAAGCTTTCCACATTGTTTCAATGTCATTAGTTTCTTGAGTCAATTCTGAAGCTTCAAAGTCATTAAGATGTGCAATATTTTCTTCAACCCATTCTTTGTATGGATGTTGTGCAGCATAGTAGGCTTTGACTTCTTCATTACGCATCAATTTACCAGAAGTTGTGTCAATCAACATCATGTTACCAGGTCCAAGCACACCTTTTTCGATGACGCGACTTGGTTCAAGGTCAACAACACCAGATTCACTTGAACAGATCAAGAAATTATCTTTTGTCAATGAGTAGCGGCTAGGACGCAGACCATACGGTCCAAACGAGCACCAACCATATCACCATCTGTAAAAACAAGAGCAGCAGGACCATCCCATGGAGCTACAAAACTTGATGCATATTCATAAAATGCTTTAAGGTCATCAGAAAGACCTGACTCGTCACCCCAAGCTTCTGGTACCATCATCAAAAGACTTTGTGGGATATCACGACCATTGCGATAAAGGTACTCTAAACAGTTTTCCAACTTAGCAGAATCTGAGTTTTCTTCATTATAAACTTCAATCTGGTGGCTGTGCATCCAGTTTTCTGCACCACGAAGAGTATTGATTTCACCATTGTGCGCTAAGAAACGGAACGGTTGTGCACGGTCCCAAGATGGGAAAGTATTAGTAGAGAAACGTGAGTGTGTCAATGCAATGTGTGATTTAAAATGTTCATCTTGCAAGTCAGGGTAGAAGAGCCCTACTTGGAAAGCGTGAAGCATTCCTTTATACACAATTGTTTTACTTGAAAGAGAACAGATGAAGAATTCATCAGATGAAAAGCTCTTTTCAAGTTGACGACGCAAGCGGAACAATTTGTCTTCAAAATCACGACCATCTTTAGTATCATCAGGTTTTTAACAAAAACTTGAACAAAACTTGGCATAATTTCTTGTGCCGCTGGACCACAATTGTCATAATTAAATGGCACATCACGAGTCATCAAAACATGAAAACCAGCTGATTTAATTTCTGCTTTAACTGCTTCTAGAAGGCTATCTTTAGCCTCAGTATCTTGAAGGTAAAAATAGTTGTGCAACAGCGTAGTTTCGAACCTTTTTTAGGTAAATCCATAACCTTGTCTTCTTTTGCTTTTAAACTTGAAAAATTTCGATCTGCTA
>ENA-OQMZ01000913-OQMZ01000913.1-human-gut-metagenome-genome-assembly--contig:-NODE-913-length-11595-cov-2.570719_pt1 | contig 11595 bp, 15 predicted proteins | sample MGYA00242621_ERZ504862 | MGnify/ENA primary metagenome ERZ504862 (study PRJEB26092, sample SAMD00036393) | human gut metagenome | host: Homo sapiens | study: EMG produced TPA metagenomics assembly of... | reverse complement strand
CGGCCGAGGATGCTGTGCTGTATTTTTCGGCCATAACGGCGGTGCCATGCTTTGACCTGTTCGTCCTGCATGAAGATGGTCTCATTGCGCAGTAGTTCCGCCGCTGTCTTGTTGGCGGCATCGTTCAGCCGATTCTGCTGTTTCGTATATGCCCGACGGATTCTCATGCGATTGCGTTGCCGGTTGTTCGACCCCTTCTTCTTGCGGTTCAGTTTTCGCTGTTCCCGTTTGAGGCGGTCGGTTTCTTCAACCATGACGTCGTATTCCGTTCCGTCCGAACATGTGATGGCGGTCTTCACGCCCATGTCCAGTCCGATGATGGTGTTCTTCACCGGCGCTAGTCTCTTGGCTTCACGTCGCTTGCGGTGTTCCTCCTTGTCCATGTAGCAGGTGACATGCAGATGCCACCCGTCCGCTTCGCTGGTGAGAACGGCCTTTGCCTGTTCCCATCCCTCCAATTGTCCGACGCCGCGCACCCGGACCCAGCCGGGGATGTTCTGTATCCTCGCCTTCTGTCCGCGTATGCGGTACGTGGTCTCCGGTTGTGGGAGTCCGAGCGACTTGACCTCGCTCGTGAACCCGACCGTTCCGGTCTTGCGGCCTTGTTTCTTGAGGGTTGCGAGTGTTTTGATGTTGGATCGGATGGTCTTGACGAGGGACTGCTTCATCTGGGAGCCGAGCACGCGGTATTCGCGTTCGTCCATCGTGTCGTCCTTGGTTTTCACGAGGACGTTTTTTCTTGGCTTGTAGGAGAACGGGTCTCCGCTGGCGATGCATTCGTTCCATAGCCATTTGGCTTCCAAGAACACGCGAACCAGTGCCTCGCGTTGGGTGCTGGAGAGTTTGTTGCCCACTATTTTCAGGTCGAACGTGGAACAGGTCTGGGTTTTCCTCTTGCTTTGGTCGCCTTGATGGATTCCTTGATTCTTCGGTTCTTGTCCAGTCTCGCCTCTTCGGAGGTTCTGCGTGGCGAGCCGATGAGACTGACCGTCATGCTAACACCTCCGAATCTGCTAAACTGTTGTTAGCATGATTATAGCATAGAGGTGTGCGACATGGAACCCGACGAATACAAGCCAAAGGCTTCCGCGAAAGTGCGGACCAGATACCATATCGTGCTGGTCACGAAATACCGCAAACACGCTCTCGCAGGAATAGAGGCGGACGTGCTCGACAGCATCCGCGACGCCGAACGACGCTCACGGTTCGCAATCCATCGAATCAACACGGGCGACGGCAACCACGTGCATATGCTCGTCAGCATCCCACCCGACATGACCATCAGCGGGACAGTCAGCCGAATCAAACAGCTCACCACACGTGAACTGTGGAGCAAGCACCCCGATCATCTCAAACGCTACTACTGGGGAAAGCGCCACAAGCTATGGTCCGCCGGATACTATTGCGAAACCGTGGGAAGGAACAGCGAAAGCATAGTCGAACGCTACATAGACAACCAAAGACAAGCGGAGGCGATTCATCCGCGACACTGAAGATGACGAGGCTTTCTCGCCAAAACAAAAACGGTAATGGCAAGCAACTTCTACAAGGCGGGTGCGGCTGCGATGACCTCGAACAAGGACGATTGGGAGACCGTTGTAGATAACTTTGTTTTAGCTTGTCGCTAGAGCGAAGTCATCTACAACGGTAATCTTGCCGGACTCGGGGTAGGCCGCAAAGCATGTGGACATGGGTGCCCGCGACACTGAGCCTGACCGCCTGATTAGGCGTTGAGCGGTGTGCCGCAGTTTGGGCAGAAGTTGGTTTGTCCGTTCAATGGCTGACCGCATTTGGGGCAGTTGTTCGTTATTGCCGGCTGGGGGATAGGGGCTGGGACGGGTGAGGTCGCAGGCATCGGCACAGTGTTCGTCGCCGGCGCTGCTGGCGCAGGAGTCTGTTGCTTGACTGCCGAGGTGAACAGTCTGACGACACGTGGCGGAATATTGTCCACCGGCAGCAGGCTCAGGGATTGGATTTCCGCAACCAACTGTCCAGGCGTCACGACACGAACATTGCCCGGCCATGCGGCTTCGCTGACATCCGGGTTGCCGTTATGTCCGCCCGGTACCATGCAGACCATCCATTGGGCCGCCACGTGATAGGTTTCGAGCGTGGACGCCCAATTATCGCGTTGGGTTGCCATGTTCTCGCTCATCTTGACCACGGGTGTTCCATCCGAGCCTTTGACGAGGGCTCGACGGCTGATGCTCATGCGCACCAGGTTTCGTGGATCCAAGTTCACGTATTTGGTGTCGCTGCCGCCCTTGTAGTTCTTCGCGTCCACGAACCAGGCATGCACCTGCTGTTGCGGTCTATGCCGACCAGCACGCAGTCGATGTCCGCGTTGATGGGCTGGCGGTTCTCGTTGAGCCCGTACAGGGACCAGAAGGAGATGACGTTGAGCCGCATGTAGGCGATGATTCTGGCCAATGCGGATTCGCCCTGCTGGCCGGCCTGTACGGCCGTGTTTCCGAAAGCGGAATAGTCCAAGCCGGAACCCGGATCGCCGTACAGTTTCCCGAGCTGGCGTTCCTGTTGCAGGTTCGCGTTGAGACTGGCTTCATACAACGGGTCGGGGGAGCCGCCGTTGTCGTGGTCTATCATGAACCAGCCATAATAGGAGTCCTCGTTGCTCATGGCGGCCACCAGCGTATCGGGCGCGAATCCCTTTAATTCCGTGTTCGGATCCAACGTGAGCTGATTGTTCGGGGATGGGGTTTCCTCCCCGCGTGGGAAGGTGATTCCCCACCAGAGGGTTCCTGCCACCACGGTCACGATGAAACCTATGAAGAGTTCCATGAAGGCGGAGCCTCCTGTCGCGGAAGATCCGACTCCGGCAAAAGGCCGCAGCGCATAATCCGCGCCCAATGAGGCAATGACCGCGAACACCAGTCCGGCCACCGCGGTCAACACGCGTTCCTTCATGGTTTTGCAGAACATCACGCGGACTATGACAGCGATGACGGTGACGATCAGCGCCAGTATTCCTATGCCGTTCAACTCCTGGAAAAACGGGTCAAGATGTCCCATGGCTTATATCTCCTCTCTTCAGTCGTGTATCGGTTGGCGGTATTCCAAAATCCGACGGTAGTCCTCCAAAAGGAACACCGTGACATCCATCTCGCAGGACATCTGATAGATCTCGCCATCATATTCCCGTTCGGCCTGCACATAGTCCGCCGGGTCGATCAGGAACATGGCGGTTTCACGGCGCACACGCCATTCGGCATGGCTTTTCCCGTATTCCGCATGCGAATCATCGGCGTGCAGCAGTGGAACAGTTCATGGGTGAGAGAGCATCGTTTCTGCACGTCGGTCATGTGCTCGTCGATGATTATGGTCTGGATAGCCTCACAGTAGAGGCCTGAAGTGTCATCATCAAGCGTAGCTTCGATGACGTGGACTGGCTGGGTTTCCACGGCATCGAGCATCTGCTCGTAGGTCATGCCACGGTTGATGGGCATGTGGCGGTCGAATTGTGCGGCCGTCAACACGGTTGAATATCCTCCTATCGAATCGGTTCGAGAAGAGGATACTCTGACAGAACGGGGGCAAGCAGTCGTCACCAGCGGCCGTCACCGCCTTCCATTTCCGCGAGCTTATGCGGATCCTTGTTCGCCGCCAGGGACACGTCGCCCCTACGTAGTTTCTCCAATACGATACGCTTACGCTCCTCATCGGTGAGGGAGTCCGGCCTAGTGGCACCCTCACCTGCGTTCCCGGATTCAATTTCGGTTGACGGGGAATGTTTCCGTATTGGCCGTCTTTCTTCGTCGCTGACGAGCAGCGGGGATGACGATCCGTCGAGGATTTGAACGATATCATCACCGTCCATGACCGCGACGAACTGATACGAGGAGAACGAGTCGGCTCCCGTGGCTTCGGGGTGCGAATGGTCGGCTTTGAAATCGACATATGAAGTCAGCTGGCCGAATGTCATCCTCCAAAGCTCGCACATGCGTTCGAGGTCGGCTATACGCCATTCCTGCTCGTCGTTTACCCGTTCTCGGACGTATTTTTCGCTGCGCTTGATTCCACGCGCCAACGCACGGTTGGATAAACGACGTATGCCCATCTGGGATTTGACGCCGATGTTGATTCGTCGAGCGAATTCGCTGACTCGATCTTCGTTGCCATGTCTCTATTCTACAGCTTTTTGCGTCTATTTAATGCGTCACGCCGACACGCCGATACTATTTGCGCCTACATGGACGCACCTGTATAACCTTAAATGCGCCCACATAGACGCAACGGATACATAGGAGACCTTTTCAAAATGACAAACCGCAAGGAAACACCATCAAGAACCGGAAAAGCGATCCGCGACCGGATAAACGCGATTATCGGAATCAACCGACATTCGAACTACGAAGTCGCCCGCATCATCGACAAATCCGAACGCTACGTGCGTGTCCACCGCAAGGGCGATCTCGAATGGAGCCTGGGGGATGTTGAACGATACGGGGCGGCCACCGGCTACACGCCAGGCGAAATCATGGCGGACACGTTCGCAATAAAGCCGGCCATGAACAAGCGGTAGCGCTGGTCCATCGCTAAGGAGCTATATGAGGCAATATGCTCTAATACATCGGGCCATCCTAGACGATCCGAGCTGGCGATGCCTGACACGTTCGCAGCAGAACCTGTATCTCCTGCTGCTACTGAAACTTTCGACCAATCTCTGCGGCATCGTTGACTGGCGTCCTAAAAAGCTTGCCGTTAACGCTTCGGATATGACTGTCGAGACGATAGAAGCCGATGCCGTCGTCTTGGAGAAGAAACTCTATATCGTACGAGATGAGGACACCGATGAAGTGCTGATACGTTCCTTCTTACGAAACGACGCGCCTCTCAAAAGCAGTAAGACAGCCATCGCTGTTCGCTCTAGCTACACGGATACAGCTTCGTCGAAACTGCGTGGAGTCATCGTTTTCGAATTGCAGCGACTGTACAAGGAGCAGCGTGACTGGCAGGGATGGGATCAGGTTAGGGACCTGCTTGACCTGCCATCAATCGACCCCCGGAGAATTGTGTCAGGAGGTGAAGAAGCGGTATCCGATGCTCTCAACCGGTATCAGGAAAGCTCTTTCTCTCCTCCACGGGATACCTCATTCGATACCCCATCGGATGGGGTATCTCAAGGGGTATCTCAAGGGGTGTTGGATACTCCATCGGATGGGGTATCTCAAGGGGTATCGGATACCCAATCCGATTCATATTCTCCCCTTATACCTAATACCTTATACCCAATACCTAATTCCTCTTTCCGTGCAAAAAATGAAAATCGGCGGACAAGTCCGCCTCAGAGCCTGAAAACGAGAATGCTTCTTTCGAAGCTTCTCAGAGTTCCAGCAGGGTTGAGGAAACCTCTCCGATTCAGAAGAAACCTTCCGCGGTTTCTTCGAAGAAGAGAAAAGTTCCGAAAAAAGAGAAGAAGCCCGCGACCCGTCAGACCGTGTTGGCTCCCGACTGGAAGCCCTCGCCCGAACTGCGCATCGCCACGGCCAAGGCGGGAGTCAACCTGATCCGCGAAGTCACTCTGTTCGTCGCCTACTACACGCAGGAGAAACCCGAACACCGCAGCGCCAACTGGGATGCCACATACAGGCGTTGGCTCGAACGGGACATCCAAAACCTGAAAATGGGGCGCGACCCAACAACATCGCGCTACACCCGGAGAACCTGCCGGCGAACGGCAGGCTGCCGAAGAGCATGCTGAACGACATGCACAATGCGGAAGTCCAAGCGCGGGCCGCCGCCTGGGACGAAGCCCATCCGCGAGAGGAGGAATTCGATGAACTTTAACGAAGCTCTGCAGGTGCTGCGCCGCATCAACGTACATCACGGGAACGCGCCAATCAGCGACGCGCAGGCCCAATGCTTCTACGAGGAGCTGTCCAGATCGGTGTCGTTCGACGAGGCCAACGCCGCGGTACGGGAATTCTACGCATTGCATCCTCACGGCGAATGGATGACGGTGGGGGATATCAACCTCGCCGTGAGAAGGAAACGACGGCAGTCGATGCCATCGGAGGCGACCATCACCCGGCTGATGGAGGAGAACCAGATTTCCGACCCCGACGAGATGTGGCAGTTCCGACGCTCTCTGCTCAAATCATTGGGCCGTGGCCGTCCCGCCACGCAGGCGGTGCAGCGTGCGTTGGAATTGTCCCGTCACCCGATGCTGGGCGGCCCGAGGGACGGGGCGACGAAAAGCCTGCCGCAGACACGGCCGGGGGGAAACCCCGATCCACGCGATCCGGCCCCGGTCACGACCGTCGTCCAAAGCATCATCGGCGGACTCTCGGCTCGGCCGCATCGGGCGGAATAGCCCCCGGCCATCGCAAGAACATCGAATCAAAAAAACGCCATCAGAAAAAACCGATTGGAGAAAAAAACAAATGGCAGACATCACCACACAAACAATCCGAGACACCTTCTTGGACAACCTTCCCGAAACGTGACGCGCGAGGAGGGGGAGGAGTTCTGGAACGCATGGCTGGACAGGCAGCGCGAAGGGCATGAACCGGACATGCCGACACCTCCGGTCGGATTCCAGTACGCACCGGGCGAAGTGGACGAATTCGACTACGGCGAACCGGACTTGGAAGACGAGCAGCTGACTGAGGACCAGAAGCGAGACATGCTGGGACTGGTGCATGATTATGCGATGAACACGTCGGAACTGGCACGCACCATGCTGGACTGCCAGCATTTCGACGACCCGCAGGTCCGGGAGCTCGTACGCCAGACGTTCAAGGATCTCGAATGCGCCGGAAGCCACGTGTCTGACGCTTTGAAGCTGATGGGTTGGACCGCGGACGATGCGACGGTTGGCTGAAGTTTCTTCCGTTGCCGTCGATGCCGGGCCATGCGGCAACGGAAGAAAATCGGTTATTTTCAATAAAAAACCGGTTAATTACAAACCCTGAGGTTACAGTGGGAACTGTTTGAGAAAACTCAGGCAAGGAGAACCCTCGAAATGACCAAACGTAACAGCAGCGGTCTGCGCAATGCGGGCACCATCGCCACCGTCGCGGCATTGACCCTCGGCATGGCGGGGCCCGGAGTCATGACGGCCACCGCCGACGAAAACACCGCAAACGGCAACACCGGCAGCAATGCCTCTCAAGCCGGGCAGGAAGTCAAATACACGACCACCGTGGCAGGCACGTCAGTCGACTTCACGAAGGACGGCAAAGGTGGTTACATGGCAACCGTCCCCAAGGTCAAAGGCGAGTTCAAAGACCAGGTGATCGTGTCCGGCACAGACAAGTCCCAGATCACTCTGACCGCCGGCCAGACACCTACGGACGGGAAAATCAGCGGCCCCGTCGTCTACACCAGCGCCGCCGATTCCGCGCCCAAGTTCACGTTGACCGTCACGGATTATGAAATCGTCGAAGACCAAGCGGCCCAATGGAACGCCACCGTTGAAGGCGAGACATACCCTCTCGACGTGAACGGTGACACCGCATCCAAGGACCTGCCCGAAGTCGCCTCCTATCCGGGCAACATCACCGTCACCGACGGGACAACCACCATCACGCTGACACCCGGCTACCAGAACGTCACCGTGGAATCCGGCGACAAGCTGGGCCAGCTGAACGTATCCGGCACCGCCAACTACCATCAGGATGCCGACGCGACGAAGAACACTCCGGCATTCAACGTGACACTGCCGTTCGCCTACACCTCGGGCACCCCGGTGACCGTGGACGGCACCGAAACGGAACTCACCAAGTCTGATGACGGAAAATACCATGCGGATTACGCCGGTCCGACACTGGACGAATCCAACAAGCCCAGCACGGACACGGTGCCCCTCACCGGCATCAAGACCACACTGCCCATCCAATGGGGCAAAGACGTGCAGGTTGTCGATAAGGGAACCGGCGACACCGCCAGCAAGTTCGTACGCCTCACCGGAACAGCTTCCGGCGAAGTCACCATCCAGGATGGCGCCAGCGGGAAAAGCGTCACCGTGCCGGTGGAAGTGGATGTCACCGCGGATCGAGCCCAGGATAAGAGCTTTACCGGCCTGATCGTGACCCGCACCAACGCTAAAGGCGAAACCGCCGTATACGACGGGGCCAAAGACTTCAATGCGAAATTCAACCCCAGCACCCATGAATACACGTTGACCCTACCGGCCGATGCGGTCGGCGACAGCTACACGCTGGGCCTCACCCACGGTGTCGACGCCCAGGCATCCAAGCCGACGCTCGCGCTCGGAGAGGGTGCCTCCCGCATGCTCAAGGTGAACGTGAACGGAGCCGACTACACGGTTAACGTGAAATTCCAGCCGGCCGACCTGAAAGCAGATTCCCCTGCGAAACTCACCGGACTGTACGTGAACAAGACCGGCGAGAACACGAAGGGCGACCTCATCGACAACTGGGATCCGAACCGGCTCGACTACGTGCTCGCACTGGGGGAGAAGGATCCAAGCCCGTATGTGCTGCCCGAAGCGCCTGACGGAGTCACCATCAAGGGCGGCAACATCACGCAGAACGCGCAATCCACCCGCCAGGAATGGATCGTCACCGACACCGCAACCGGCGTAAGCCGCACCTACAGCCTGACAGTGACCAGGCCGGTGAAAACCGCCGTCACCGAATTCAAGCCGGCAGACCCAGCGAAGCAGGATTCCACGGTGGACCCGGAAAGCCAGCAGGACACCAATCTTGCATCGCACGGCTACACCGGCAAGGACGGCAAATACGTCGTATCAGACAAGGGTTCCTACGAGATTCCCGAGGGTGGAACATTCGCCTATGAGCCGAAGAACGGGCAATCCGCGACCGTCACCGTCGCACATGAGGCATGACCTACACGTACACGGTCAACGTGCTCGCGCCGGACGGCTCGACCTTCGCGCAACACACGTACACCGTCACCTACATCACGGCGGCCACGCACAAGGCGCAGCTCACCGGCATCCTCGTGGACGGTACGGCCGTCAAGGGCTTCGACCCGGCCAGACACGAGTACAACGCATCCGTGAACGATCCGGACGAATGGATGGTCTCCCCGCAGTACGACAAGGCAAGCGGCATGACCGTCAGCACCGAGAAGAAGGGTGCGGACGCCACCATTACTGTCACATCCGGTGACGGATTGGTCAAGACCACCTACAAGGTGCATGTCACCCGCAAACCATTCGGCGGCAACGGGAACAATGCGCTCGGACTCGCCTCCACGGGCGTCGGCGGCGGAACCGTAGCGTTCCTGTCGGTGGCGTTGATGGCTATGGGGAGCGGTTCTCGGACTCGTTGCACGTCGGCGCCAGCGCGGACGCAGCTTCTAATAGCAACGGCTTGCGACCTGATGCGGTCGCAAGCTTCCATTATTTTTCTGACTCGGCGTGAAATGTCGGGCAAAAAACAAGAAAAGGAAAGAACATGATGAAACAAAAACGGATTGTCGCCGTAGCGCTTGGCCTGGCCCTGTCCGTAAGCCCCATGACGTGTTGCCCACCGCTTTCGCGGATCAGGTATCGGGGAACCCGTCCTCGTCGATTTCGGCCCGTTCGACGGCTCCGAATCCGCTCGACAAGTTCAGCGCCGAAGAGAAGGCGTTCCTCAACAATCACAAGGACAAGATCGCATCCGCCCTGGGCATCGACGGGTTCGACCCATCCACCACCGACTATTACGGCGTCAAGGAATCGGCACTCGACACGGTCGCAGTCAAGATCCCCACCTCGAACACGGGACTGCTGAAGCCGATGGGCGCGCCGCTCGAGATCGACACGAACGCCACCGGCTGGCTCGTCGACGGAAAGATCGCGAAGGACAAGCCGTCCTCCGGCGACATGGCATACCGGGTCACGATCAAGGCAAGAGCGGCGGCACCGTCGCATACACGCTGCACACCGCCTCACAGGATGCGAGCAGCAAAGCCGATCCGGGCGAGCTGAAGGGCGTGACCGCCACCGCCAATGGCACCGCCGTCACGGACTTCAATCCGGTGAAGGACGGCACATACACCGTGCCCGACGACGCGGAGGTGAAACTCTCCGGCCTGCCCGACGGTTGGGCGAGCTATAAGAATCTTGACGCGAAACCCGGCACCCTGTCCTACGACATCAAGAAGGGCGACGTCACCGTCGTCACGTGGACGTTCACATACGATTCCACGACCGATCCGGACAAGCCCGCCACGGGCGTGGACGCATTGAAGGGCGTGACCGCGACCGTCGACGGGAAACCGCTCCCGAGCTTCGACCCGACGAAATCCGGCACCTACAGGGTCGCCACGGGCGCCGAGGTGAAGATCTCGAACGTCCCGTCCGATTGGAAGCTTGACAAGACCGCATCCGATTCGAAGCTGGTGTTCGCCGCTTCCAAGGACGGCACGACCGTCACTTGGACGTTCGAATACCAAGGCAAGGATGATGGCGGAGCCACCACCAACCCTGGTGACAATGCCGGAAACAAAAGCCAGAACAACAATGACGGCACGACTTCCAAGCCGACGGTGAACGGCGCGAACCCGCTCGCCTCCACCGGCGTGGGAATCGGCTGGGTTGGTTGGCTTATCGGCATTCTCGCCATCATCGGCGGAGCATTGGGAATCACGGTCGCTGTCCGCAAGCCGAAGGGCAAGGCCACGGACGAGACCCCGGCCCCGGAAGCCGATGACAGCGAAGCGTCATCCGATCAGCCGCTAAACTCCTGACCACCCATCGAAGGTTTGGCGGGAGATGCAAATACCCTCCCCTGTCAAACCCCACGTTGAATCTTGATGCCATGCGGGACCCTCCTGCAAACCGGCCTATAGCATGACATCAACAAGGGATGCCGAAAGGCATCCCTATTTTTTTATTCAAAAACTTTGGTAAATACCGAGAAAATGTTGGAATCAACCGATTTTGCATGTACGTTGAAGGAAACGAAGACGACCATTCCCCATCAGCCGTACGCCGAAACCGACAAGCGAGTTCGGTCTGAAGCCGGGCAAATACAGGCCGTCCGCGGTGAAAGTCGCCGGATTCGACCCGTTGGACGCCAACCATGCCGCATCTACCGGTGGGGTCGCTTCCCGTCCTCGACAGGACGTGCAAACAAGGAAAGGAAAACACTGGAATGAGAGACAACCAAACGACACGGCGCATGCCAATGATCGTGACGGCAATGCCTGCGCGACCGCGAGTATGCTGGCCGGCCTGGCGCTGGCCCCATCCGCGCCGTCCGACCGTCACCCGACCGAGACGGTCGGACGGCGTGAGCCGGGAACTCTCCTGCAAACCGTACGTGGGATCCATCCTCCACACTATTGGAACAGCCGTATTCATTCACGGCACATCCCCGAAAGGAACCGAAAGACGATGAAACCCGGTCTGAGAAAGGTCGCCGCGCTCATACTCGCGTCCGTGACGCTGTTCGGCTCAGGCGCGTCGGCCGTGTCCGCCGCGTATGCGGACGATACGACCATGGGCACGTCCACGCGAATCCAAGCCGAACCCGACAAGACGATCACAGGCGGCGACGAGGCCGCGACGAAACCCGACACCGGTTCCGGCGACGAGGCCGGAACGGGGCGGACAAACAATCCGACACCGGTGCGCCCGCGCAATCCGCTCCGCAGGCG
>ENA-OQMZ01000911-OQMZ01000911.1-human-gut-metagenome-genome-assembly--contig:-NODE-911-length-11616-cov-2.368788_pt1 | contig 11616 bp, 19 predicted proteins | sample MGYA00242621_ERZ504862 | MGnify/ENA primary metagenome ERZ504862 (study PRJEB26092, sample SAMD00036393) | human gut metagenome | host: Homo sapiens | study: EMG produced TPA metagenomics assembly of... | reverse complement strand
TCCCCGTCGAGGGGAGCTGTCGTCGTAGGCGACTGAGGGGAGATCGTAGGCTCAGCCTGAATCACCCCATACCCGTCATGCACAAACGGCTTGAAATCATCCTGGCGCGGCCCGCCCGGCTCATGCCGAATCGAACGATCAGTACCGAGCTTCTTCTCAGCCCTGAGCTGCGGCACCTCGGTCAGGTCATACGGCGTGGTCTGGTACACCCAGTTGAGCCAGTTGCGCCACAGCAGATTGGCGTGGGCGCGCCAGGCGAACAACGGTTCCAGCTTCGGATCGTCATGCGGGAAGTAGTTCTTCGGGAAGGGCACGTTGGTCATGCCCTTGGCCATATCGCGCTCGTATTCTTCGGCGAGCGTGTACTTGCCGTACTCCCAATGGCCGAGCGCGAACACTTCGGAGAAGTCACGCGTGGCGATCAGGCCCGGGCCGGACTGCGGCCCCCAAGTCAAGATCTGAAGGTCATGGTTGGCACGTACCTCGTTTTCGTTCACGCCGGCGAGGCGGGAGTGCGGCTGCAGATCAATCTCGTCGAAGCCATTGGTCAGGAAGCAGTATTCGTCCTGCAGGTACTGCGGGAATACGCCGAAAATCTTCTCGGGGTAATCCACCTTGTGGATGCCGTAGCGGTAGTACAGTGCGCCCATCGCACCCCAGCACAGGTACATGGTGGAGAACACATGGGTGGAGGCCCAGTCGAGAATCGTCTTGAACTCGTCCCAGTAGTCCACATCTTCGAACGGCATATGCTCTACAGGCGCGCCGGTGACCACAAAACCGTCGTAATAGTTGTCTTTGAACGCATCGAGGTTTTCGTAGAACTTGACGAGATGATCGGCGGAAACGTGCGTGGCCTCATGCGTGGAGGTCTTCATGAAGTCGATTTCGACCTGCAGCGGCGACTTGGAAATCAGACGCAGCAGCTGCGTTTCAGTCTCGATTTTCTTAGGCATCAAGTTCAGGATCACCAGTTGAGCGGGCGGACGCGCTGACGCTCCGCCTCGGGCTTCTCCAGAGCGAAGATGCGCTCCGAATCGAGGATATCTCTGGCCGGCAGGCCACTGGGGATCTTGATAGGCATGTTCCTATTATGTCAATATTTGGGATAACGGTTCAGGGCATTCCTATAACGGCCATTTATGGCGCGTTATCACCCCAACTCCGACTCCGCCCCAAATCCCTCGCCGCGTGAGCCGATTCACGTTTTAAAACCGCGGGAAGATGACGCGACACGCCGATGTTGACTTTCTGGAATCTGCACCTATTGTAGATAGAGCTGTCTGAGAGACAAGCCGACGCGGGGTGGAGCAGCTCGGTAGCTCGCTGGCTCATAACCCAGAGGTCCATGGTTCAAATCCATGCCCCGCTACTGATTGACCGCCGTTCCCATCATCTGGGGCGGCGGTTTTTAATATCTGTTCAGCCTTCATGGGCGTAAGATCAGTCCGCACGAGCGTATCAATACCCACATTGAAGAAATCAGCTGCGTTGCACATATCCTCAAAGAACCACGTCTGCTTGTTCTGGAGCATTTTCGACAGGGCCTGAGGAACTTTATCCATGCACTCAGCTATGATCCTTCTTCTTCTTATGAGATGACAGCCAAGACAGATTAATGTTCGCTACGGTCAATCTTCTGCCGCTCTAGTCCATTATTGTTTTTCTTGATGCATTGTATTAACCATGACTTCATTATAAACCATAGGTTTAGTTCTGGCGACACGCGGAATGGTTTAAACATCAGCGCACTTGTGCTTTACTGTTTAACTGTGAGTTTAGTAATTAGCGAACAAAGAGTGATTGCGCGCAGAGTGCGCGGCCTGCTGATGGCCAATCACTTGACACAGCGAGAGTTAGCCGAGTCCATCGGCATGAGTGAACAGGCGATGTCTAACAGCTTCGAGGCTTGAAGAATTTCACCTTGCGTGATGTGTCTCGCATGTCTTCATACCTTGACGTGTCTCTTGATTACCTCACTGGTAATTCCGATTACACCAACCTTTGGAGGTGTAGTGATGTTTGGTAGGAAGCGCACGACGGCGTGCGAATATACGCCGGTGCCTGTTGGTTATGTTCCGGTTACATCGTCGGCTGACCTGATCGCCGGTGACGTGGTGACGTATGACGATGGCGGCGGGTTCATCACGGCTGTGGTGATTGCAATTACCGATGACTGTCGTCCGGTATTGCAGAAGGGCGAGTATGGAGTGAGACGTGGCGCTGATGCCTTCGACCTGTTCTTGCCGCGTGATTATTGGCGATTCGTCGGCGCGTATCGGAAGGCCGACCATGCGCTTTGAGATCACGACGGAACCAAGTGAGGTGGCGCAATGATGCGTTTGGTGATTATAGGCGGTTGCAAGATCGCGGCCGTGGCCATAGGCCTGTTGTCGGCGTTGACCGGCCTGTGGTGGCTGGTTGCCGCCGACATCGCTTTGTACGCACTGTGCGTGATCGAGGCGAAGCATGCGCGCCATCTGTAGGACCGTGCTGCGTGGCCTGTGCGTCGTGGCTGTGTTGCCGTCGGTGCTGCTGGCGGTTGGTTTGTGCGCGTTCTGGCGGTGGCTGTGGGACGACGATGACGAGAGGAGTCGGTATGGGTACGGCTACTAGGGTCTGCGTGGATAATTACGAGGCCTATCCGGGTATCTTCTGCGTGTCGTTCGACTCCGGTGATGTTCGCGCGGCGGTGGTGCTGACCCGCCCGCAGTTGGAGCAGTTGCGCTCGTGCGTGACTGATTCGTTGGCTCGTGACGATGCGGTGCGGCGAAGACGCGGCGGCGATCTGTGACGGCTTGCGCCGTCGATAACCGAATATGCCTTTGACCACGCCGACCGTCGGTTGCGTGCGAGGCGGGATGAAGCACCCCGGCCGCGCCTTGCCCAGCGCGTTACAAACCACACCACGTGTGGCGTGGTGGTTGAAGCGTCCCTAGCGGGGAGGCGTGCGGGTCTAGCTATGAGCGCGTGGCGTGTTCCCAGGGACGAAAGCGGCACCATCGGCTGGGCCAAGGCCAGTGTTGCGCGTTCAGACCTTCGTCGCGGCATTGTGCCGCTGACATATGCGACGGCCTTGGCTCCATGCCGAAATGCTTTGCATGTGGGAACCCTTCGGAAATTCAGGAATCTTCGGATTCTTGTTTTTCCGCTTAGGGTTCCCCGCTCTAACCTTCCACCATCCAAAATCTACAAACGATTCATTCAGAGACTTATCACAAACGAGATTGGGGGCAACATCATGGGCTATGCGGTTGATTACATTCCTACCAGCGGGCAGAAGCGCAGAAAGGTGAAGAAGAAGTACCGTCGAGAGCATGTGACCAGCAAGGCCATCAGGCGAAGGACATGAAGAAGGCGGTGAAATGGAATCTACCCAAGCTTGAGTACGACACCACCGGAGCGGATACCGTGGATCGTTCCATCGCCATCAGGATTCTCCACTTGGATTGCATCAGCCGTGACACCGACCCGGACGGCGACCATGCCATGCAGCAGTTGGTGAGCGAGGGCATCGTGTCGAAGCCGAAGCGTGTGGGTGGCCGTCAGGTGTTCGACCGCGCCGACCTGATCCAGTCGTTGAAGGCGTGGACTCGTTGATGGCGGGCAAGTATCTGACCACGGCTCAGGCGGCGGAATACTTGGGAGTGAGCACCCGCACGATGCGCAGGTGGCGAAACCGCAACATCGGTCCCGCGTATGTTCGGTATTCAGACCGCACGTGCAGGTATCCGCTGGGAGGCTTGGAAAGGTTCAGGGCGGATCATGCCGCGCGTTGACCATCGTTTGAGGGTGCCGCCCGCGATAAGCGCGGAAGTGGTGGCACGGTACGGCAACGACTGTTGGCTGGACATGCGGGATGCACGAAGGTGGGCGACACGTCCGACCATATCGTGCCCCACGTGTTCGGCGGTCCCACTATCGTCAAGAATCTACGGCGGGCGTGCAGGCATTGCAACGGCTTGCGTCGTGAACGCATACTATCCGGTTGGCCTAGCGTGATCCACGCGGTCATCGGTCCGCCATGCGCGGGCAAGACCACGTGGGTGTTGGAGCACATGCAGCCGGGCGACATCATCGTGGATTACGACCGGTTGGCGGATGCGCTCATGCCGGGCATGCCGGACGATACGCCCGTGCCCGACGCGGTGCGTGACCTCGTGGCCGGGGCATGGCAGGGAGCCTATCGCAACGCGGTCACGCTGGCCAAACCCGTGAGCCTGTGGCTGGTCAAGGTCATGCCCGGCACACAGCGAAGCCCGCGCCTATTGGACGAATGGCTGGCGTTGGACTACGACATACACGTGTGTGATCCGGGCAAGCCCGTGGTGGTGGAGCGGCTGGAGGAACTGAAGGCCGGACGGCGTGAGCTGGCCAGCATGCGCCAGTGGTACAGGAGCGGCATCACCCAGGCAGGCATAGACTCAAGGCAGAAGGCGAGGCGCGCGAGGCTTGCGAGCCTTGGCCTACGCGACGGCGAACCAACCACGCCAGTCGTGGCCTCTTCGCCGCCGGTTCGGGCGCGGCCTCGCTGGTAGCCGCCCGTTTTTTAAGCCGCAAGGCACCACCGATACTCCGCGCCCACCATTTTCTTATCCCCACAAACCAAATAAAAAAGCCCGAAAACAGGGACGGAACCCACGATTTCGGACTGATTCGTTAGCCAATTAGGGAATCTACAACAATTTTGGTTTGGAGGCAACAACATGGGTGAGTTCCATGGACTCGACGGCATGGAGGACGCCGGAATCGTCAAGGGGCCGCAGGAAAAAGCGACCGAGAAGTTCATCAACAGGTTCAGGGAAGGCAAGGCTGACAACGCCATGGCCGATTTCCTGTATTCGAGCATGCTGAGCATCGCGCGCAACATCGACGCGCAGAACAACCGTGGCCGCGAGATAAGCCGCAACATGACCTCCCTGCTCGGCTACATCCAACAGCTCGAAACCATCTACCCGTCCACACCTTCCCAGACTGACGACAGGCTGGAGGAACTCATGGCGGCGATGGCGAAATGAGCGTCAAACCCACCCCCAGCCTCAAACCACGCTACGCGACCCCGCGCAACCTTGCGCGTCCGACCGATGGCGGCAAGGAAGCCCGCATAGCCGAAGCGTTGGGCACCCCGTTCTTGCCATGGCAGCGCATGGTTTCCGACGTGTTCGGTGAGATAGACCCCGACACCGGCACCTACTATTACGACACTTTGGTGCTCACCGTGCAACGGCAGGCCGGGAAAACCACGCGCGAGCGGGCGACCGAAACCCGCAACGCGTTGTGGGGGCCGAACCGTCGCGTGTGGTATCTGGCGCAGACCGGCAAGGACGCATCCCAGCAGTTCCGCGAGTACATCACCGGTTTCGACAAGTCTCCGCTGGCTCCGTTGGCCGCTTCCAAGCGCATGAGCAACGGCAGCATGTGCCTCACGTTGAAGAACGGCAGCACGATACAGCCGGGCGGCACGACCGACAGTGGTGGCCACGGCTTCCAGGGTGATTCGCTGACGTTGGATGAATGCTGGGCGCTGCCAGCCGACAAGGCCAAGGCGATCCTGGACGGTTTTCTTCCAACGACCACCACGCGTTTGAAGCTTACCGGCGTGCGGCCACGGCTCACGTTCTGTTCGACCGAGGGCACGGCGGAATCCACGTTTTTCAATCCGAAGCTTGACGAGTTGCGGGCGATGATGGACGCGGGCGAACCCATGGGACGAACCTGCTTCTTCGATTTCGGTATACCGTTCGGCAGTGATCCCGAAGACTTGGACAACATTTGGGCGCATCATGTGGCGGCCAGTTGTTCGACTACGACCAGTTGGCCGATTTCCGCCGTCAGTTCAGCCAGGACGCGGCGGGTTGGGCGCGTGCCTTCGGCAACTTGCGGGATTCGGGAATCATCGACCGTGCGATAGACCCGCAACTGTGGCAGGCCACCAGCGCCAACGCTATAGATCCGGCTGAGGCCACCGGCGCGTGTGTTTCGGCGTGGCCGTGGCCATGGGAGGCATCGGCACCGCGATAGTCGCATGCATCGAAACCGAGGCCGTGCCCCTGTTGCAGGTCGTGGACGTGTTGCGGGAACCGGCAGCGCGCCGGAACGATTGAGGGAATTGCAGGAACGCTACCACGCGCCCATCTGCATCGACATGCGGGGGGCCGTCCGCGGCGTTGGCCGACCGGTTGCGTTTGAGCTTGGATGAATGGGGCATAGCCCGTTACGAGCTTGTGGATATGAGGGCGGCTGACGCGGTGACCGCGCCGCAGGCGTTCATGAGCGCGTTGGATCAGCACGCGGTGAATCACGCGCCCGATTCGGACATGGATCGTGAGGCGGGTTTGGCCGGTAAGCGCATGAGTGGTGACGCTTGGCTGTGGAACAGGGCTGAGGCGTGAACGCGCCGACCATCGAGCCGCAACGCTCGCCCTGTGGGGATTGACGCACATGCCCGACGACACACCGCCCGGAGTGTACTAAAACGTGGCCGACGTGTCCGCTTATGGCCGCTATGGCCGCTTATGGCCGCTATTTTTTGGCGTGGCGCTGCCATGCCGCGCATCATGTCCGGCATGAGCATACGAGAGATGATGGCGAACATGTGGGGCGCGGTGAAGCGTTCCGCCAATCGCGTGTCAAGCGTGGCGACCGCGCCGTTCCGCCGTCCGGCCGGGCGTGACCCGTTGAACATGTCGGTCGTGTTCCGAGGCGTGCAGATATTGCAGACCGCAGTCAGCGGCTTGCCCGTGCGCCAGTTGCGGCATGGCATGGCCGTGGAACCCGCGCGGATCGTGGAACGCCCGGACCCCGACACGTGGCGGGCGGACTTCATCAGCGAAACCGTCATGGGCTTGGCGTTGAACGGCAACGCGTTCTGGCTGAGGTTGAAGGGCGTGGACGGCTCAACCATCGGCTTGCGGAATCTGCCGCCAGCGTTGGTGAGCGTTTCCGACGCTCGCGGCGACATCGCCAACCCCGACAAGCGCTATTGGTACATGGGGCGCGAATACACGTCAAACGACATCATTCATCTCAGATTCTTGAAGGTGCCGGGACGGTTGCGCGGCATGGGGCCCATCGAGGCGGCGCGCGAGGAGATCGAGGGAGCCATCGACGCGCGCGATTACAAATCAAGGTATTTTTCCGAGGGCACGCATCCCACGGGCATCATCAGCACCGCGAAGCCGTTGAACGACGAAGTGGCCGAGAAGGTCAAGGAAAGTTTCAAGCGCAACGTCGATGACGTGAAGGTGCTCACCGGCGACCTGAAATACACCCAGCTGGCGCTGAGTCCCAAGGACATGCAATTTCTGGAGACGCAGCAGTTCGACACCACGCAGATAGCCCGCCTGTTGGGCATCCCCGCTTCGCTCATGCTCGCGGCGGTGGAAGGCTCGAACCTCACCTACAGCAATATCGAACAGGAATGGATACAGTTCGCGGACTTCACTCTTGAAGCCTACGCGCAGCCCATCGAACTCGCGTTGGGTGAGGTGCTGCCGCGCGGCACCAGCGTGGAACTCGACTGGGACAGCATGCGCCGAAGCGACACGAAGACCAAGGCCGAAACCTACCAGATTCTCATAGCGTGCAACGTGCTCACCGTAGATGAGGCGCGCGCCATGGAAGGCAGGCCACCACTACCCGCCGCACCAACCCCGCAACCATCGAACGACTTGGAGGAAACCGAATGAACGAACGCAAGGAAATCGCCTACCGCGGCCTGAAACTCCGCAAAGCATCAGATGGTGACGGGCGCAGCATCGAGGGCGTGGCCGTCCCGTTCGGTGACATCTACAACGACCCGTGGGACGGGGCGGAAACGTTCGACCGTGACACCGTTTTCGAGAACGCCGACACGGCCAAGCTCTGCTACCAGCACGCCGAACTGATCGGCGCGATCACTTCGGCAGAGAACCGCGACGACGGGCTTCACATCGCCGCACGAATCGCTGACACCCAGCTTGGGCACGATGCGGTGGCATTGATGGACGAAGGCGCGTTGGACTCGCTCAGCGTCGGATTCGTCCCGTTGGAGGACGAACGCGACGAAAACAACGTGACCCACCGCCGCCGCGTGCGCCTCCTGGAAGTGAGTTTGGTGAGCTGGCCCGCATACCAGAACGCCAAGGTGGAGAACCACCGCAACCTCAATACCGAGAACAGCCAGGAAAGGAACCACATGGAAAACGAAACCATCGAAAAGGTGCGCGCGGAACAGGCCGAACAGGCCGACGTGCTGCGCAGCATCCAGGCGAGCTAGCCACCATGAACAACCATGGCAGCTCGAATCCCGCCGCATCCTACCGCAGCTACGGGCATCTGCTCAAGCAGCTCGCCAAGGGCGACGAACAGGCGCGCAACGACTACGAGCAGATCAGCAAGCGCGACTACACGGGCGGCGTGCTCGCCAACAGCGACCCGCAGCCGGTATGGATCAGCAACACGCTTCGCATCCTCGAACAGCGCCGCCGCATCACCAACCTCGTGTCCCACGCCGCGCTGCCGTCCGAAGGCGAGACGCTGAGCTATCCCATCGTCACCGAGGACACCACCACCGTAGGCAAGCAGGCCAAGGAAGGCGACTACCTCCCTATGGCGAGATCAAGATCGGGGCACGAACCGCGACCATCGAAACCTACGGCGGCTACACGTCCCTGAGCCGCCAGGCCATCGAACGCGCCAGCGTGCCCTACTTGGACAAAACCCTTGAGGCGTTGGTCAAGGCGTACGCGCGCAACACCGAAGCCGCCACCCGCATCGCCCTCTACGGTGCCATCGGTGACGTGTCCGCCTCGGACAAAATCGACGCGGGCAAGGCATTGACGGCGATGACCCCGAACGACTGGCTCGACATCATCATCGACGCGCGCCTTGAGGTTGAAGACCGCAACACATCATTGGACTATCTCGGCGTTTCCGGCGACGTGTTCAAGGCCATCGCCCACCTGAGCGACGACGGCGACCGTTCATGGACATCAGCGGCGGCGGCATCGACCGGCTCGGCAGCATCGACACGACCGACATCACCGGTTCACTGCTTCGCGTGCCAGTGGTGCTCATGCCCGGCGCGGCCGCAGGAACGCCGCGTTCCTCGACAAGGGAGCCGTGACCGTGTGGGAGAACGGCAACAGCCCGTTCCAGCTCCAGGACGACAACGTACTCAACCTCACCAAAGACTTCAGCGTGTACGGCTACGCCGCGTTCGGCGTGACCTTGCCCGAAGGCATACTGCCCATCAAGTTCGCCAACGCCTGACAGAAAGGAACCCGACCATGGAATGGAAGACCAAACTACCCAACATCCCCCAAGACACGTATGGCCCCGCGTTCGAGCCGACCATCATCGCCGCGATCAATGAACTCCGCGCAGCCATCGGCGGCACGACGGCACCGGAGGCCACCACCGTTGACACGCTCGGCGGCGCGACCGACATCGGCAAGAACATTCTCAAGGCGCGTGACGCGGCGGCGGTGCGCACCCTGCTGAACGTGGCCGAGAAACCGGCGGCCTGATGGCGGACGACCCACTTCTGAATGAACTCGCAAGGCAGGCCGGAACGCTCGACACCGACGACCGTCCGGCCTTGGCCGCGAGGCTCCGCGCGGCACGCGCCTACCTCTCCCCGCACGTGGATGGCTACGGCATCCCGAAGGACGTGGTGGACGACTGCACGCTGTCGGTTGCTTTGGACTTGTGGCAGGCCAAGGACGCGAGAAACGGCATCGTGGGAATCACGGACGGCGTGGAACCGTTCAGAATCCCCACCGACCCGTTGCGCACCGCTTGGCCGAAGCTCAGGGCGGCGGGCTTGCCCGCAGGATTGGGCATCGCATGAGCCGAGTGGACGAACTCACCGAACAGCTCACGGAACGCATCACCGAAGCCGGGCACGGCTGATCCTCCAAGTCACCACAGACCCGTCACTGGTCAAACCATCGCCGGGCAAGGTCAGCTTGGTCATCATGCCGCCTGACATCGCTTGGGACGGCTGGGAACTGGAACCAAACGTGACGTTCAAGATTCTCGCGGTGGCGGGAACAGCGAACACGAACAAGCGCGGCTACGACCTGATCCTAGAAGCCATGGACATCATGCACCAGGCGGACGTGAACATGGCCACGGCCACTCCAGTCGCTTCGACCTCGCGGGCGCGGGAACGCTCGCCGCATACGAAATCACACTCAACCCCATGTAATCGAAAGGACACAATCATGGCGGCAATCAGAACATTGGGACCGGGCAAGCTCACCATCACCGACACGGGTAAGGGGCGCGACTTCAGCGCGCAGGTCACCAAGGTGCAATTGGCGGCGTCGAACAACACCGACGACCTATCAATTTCCTCGACGGCTCTCAGGACACCAGCACAAGCACCGATTGGACGCTTGAAGGCACCATCGTGGACGACTTCGACGCCGACAACCTCAGCGCGTGGTGTTTCGACCACGCTGGCGAGCAGATGCCGTTCGAGTGGGTGCCGAACGCCAAGGGCAAGATCAAGTGGACGGGCAACGTGAATGTGAGCGCCGTGAGCATCGGTGGCGACGTGAAAAGCAAGAACACCAACGATTTCAGTTTCCCCGTCACCGACCTCCGCCACGATGCCTACAGCGGAACCATCACCGCGCAAGAAGGAAACTAGCATGGCCGCGACAGCCGCCTACGTGGTAGGCCAAAAACGGTTCGTGTCCACCATGCGCAAGGCGGGCGCGGACATGAAGGAACTCAAGGAAGTCAACCGGCAGGCCGCGAACATCGCATTGCCAGCGGTGCGCAATCTCGCGCCGCGCGGCAAGAACGGCAGGTTGGCTTCATCAATCCGTGTCGGGGCGACACAGAAGGCCGGTGTCATCCGCGCGGGAAGCAAAAGCGTGCCCTATGCGGGCGTCATCAACTACGGGTGGCCAGCCCGGCGCATCAAGCCGCGCCTGTTCGTCAACAACGGCGTGGCCTCGACGGAAGGCGCGTGGCAGCGCGTCTACAGGCAATTCATCGATAAGACACTCAACGAAGTAAAGGGAGCCTAGATCATGCAGATCGTGAAAGTCACCTACGCGGACGGCCGCACCGAGGAAACGCGACTCACGCCGCGCGCCCTGTGCCAGGCCGAGGAACACGCCCAGATCAACAAATGGGCGGCGGGCGACGCCAGCCGAATCCGCCAGTCCTACTATCTCGCGTTCATCGCCATGCGCAACGCCGGTCACACCACGCTCGGCTTCGACGAGTGGATGGACACCGTGGACGACATCGCGCTCGAACAGAAAGACCCGGAACCAGCAAACCCTACGCTCTGACCGCGTGGCCTGACGACTCGCTAGGCCGTCTCTCTTGCCTGCTGTCCCGCTATTTCGGCGGCACCCCGTGGGAGTGGAGGGAGAAGGCAAGCGAATTTGATTGGGCGACGGCGGTGGAGATATTGCAGGACGAAACCGAACGAATGGAGGAAAACGATGGCTCATAGCGCGATCATGTCGGTGCGCATCACCGGCAACAGTGACGACGCGGTGAAGGCGTTCCAGAAGGCCACCAGCAAGGCGGCGGCGTTCGGCAGCTTCATGGGCGGTGCCGCGTTGAAGGGCGTGACCGAGTTGTGGGACAAGCTCAAGGACTTCGGCG
>ENA-OQMZ01000910-OQMZ01000910.1-human-gut-metagenome-genome-assembly--contig:-NODE-910-length-11631-cov-1.177503_pt1 | contig 11631 bp, 20 predicted proteins | sample MGYA00242621_ERZ504862 | MGnify/ENA primary metagenome ERZ504862 (study PRJEB26092, sample SAMD00036393) | human gut metagenome | host: Homo sapiens | study: EMG produced TPA metagenomics assembly of... | reverse complement strand
AAAGTTTGGTTGATTATGGAATCAAGACATTCTGATACGTATTTTTCCGCCTTGTAAACCGGCATCACCACCGTTATCTCTTTCATCATTATCTGCTAATCATTATAAAATGCAATATTCGCAAAAACAATGATACTCACAACATTCCAAAGACTTTAATTACTAAATAGCCCCATCTTCATCCATTGAAACCCACTTTTTACTCCGAATACAGCCGACATTCCATAAAAAAACGGATATGGACAGGAATTTCAACAACTTCTTATTGGATATATAAAAAGAATACACTATTTTTACGGAAAAACAAACCAGGGAATGAAAATAGTATATGTATACGACTCCATAGCCCGTATAGGAGGCATGGAACGGATTTTAACGGATAAGATGAATTACTTGGCCGAAATTTATGGGCACGAGGTCTATCTTATCACTTCTTCCCAAGGCAATCATCCTTTTTCTTTCCCGTTATCCCACAAAGTGGAACATATCGATCTGGATACAAAGTTTCATTTGCAATACCAGCATCCGCTTCTGGAACAATTGAGAGTGGGATGGACTTTGAACCATAAATTCGAACAAAAATTTAAAAAAGAGATTAGGCTCATCCAATCCCGATATCATATCAGGAAATACCAGTTTCAAAGCGGAATTTGATCTGTAAATTAGACTGCAAGGCAAAGAAAATCATAGAATCGCATTGCGCCAAAATATACACCCGGATACCTGCAAACCGCAAAAAGAGTTTTTTTAAAGATATAAAGAACAGATACGTCAGCTACCAATGTTTCCGTGATGTAAAACGATACAGCGATGCTATAGTCACACTGACACAAGGAGATGCCGCCATGTGGGGACAACATCCGAATATACATATCATTCCGAACACCACCTCTATTGATATACAAACAATCAGCTCCTGTGAGGCTCCCCGTGTAATAGCGGCAGGCAGACTGACCTGGCAAAAGGATTCGACAGACTGGTTGACGCATGGAATATCGTGCAGAAACGCCACCCCGACTGGATACTGGATATATTTGGTGAAGGATTTTACAAGGATAGCTTAACCCGGCAGATTAAAGACAGAAAGCTGGAACACTCCATCACAATTCATCCTTTTACACAAAACATAACGCAAGAATACCTGAACAGTTCCATTCTGGCCCTAAGCTCCAATTACGAAGGTTTTGGACTGGTCTTGATCGAAGCCATGAGTCTGGGTGTTCCTTGTGTTTCTTTCGACTGTCCTTTCGGTCCATCGGAAATCATCAGAAACCAGGAAGACGGACTCCTCGTCAAAAACGGAGATATACAAGGATTTGCCAACGCTCTTTGCCACTTGATAGAACATGAAGCAGAAAGAAAAGCTTTTGGCAAAAGAGCTAAACAAAATATAACACGCTACTCACTCCGAAACATCATGCCGCAATGGGAAATGTTGTTTCATAAACTGACTGAAAAATGACCATCGTTTATCTATACACAGCACTATGCACCGTGGGAGGCGCAGACCGGAGCATCATCCAAAAAGCGAACTATCTGGCTGACGAAATGCATCAGGATGTATTTATTATCACAGATTCACAAAAAGAACGCCCGCCCGTTTTCCCGATATCTCCCAGAATCAGGCACATTGACATAGGAATTGATTTTGACAGACAATATCATCACAACCTGTTAGTAAGAGGATATTATTATTTTACCCTGATGCACCTGTACAGAAAGAAGCTGGAGTATTGGCTGAAAACCTTGAAACCGGATATTGTCATCAGCACATTGGCCGAGAATTGGATTTTCTGACACAACTGGATGATGGAAGCGTAAAAATAGGAGAATCCCATATAGCCAAACCATACACTCGTAACCTGCATCTGATGGAACAACGGGGATTCCCATACAAGCAAATCGCACGGCATTGGAGAAAGAAACAGGAGGAGGCTGTAAAAAAACTGGATGCGCTGGTTGTTCTGACACAACATGATGCGGATAATTGGAAAGAAGTGAAGAAGGCTTGTGTCATACCGAACTTCTTACCTTTCTCACCCGAAAAAGGGAGTTCTTGCCTGGAGAAAGAATCATCAGCATAGGAAGATACAGCGAACAGAAGGGGTATGACCGCCTGATTGAAGCTGGATCAAAGTCAATCGGAAGCATCCCGACTGGCATATCCGCATTTACGGAGAAGGACAGGATAGGAACAGCCTGCAAGAGCTTATTGAAAAGCATCATATAGAAAACAGTTTTTCACTATGCCCTCCGACAAAAAGCATTCAAGAAAAATATCTGGAAAGTTCCATATACGTCATGAGTTCACGATTTGAAGGATTACCGATGGCACTTCTGGAAGCGATGGCATGTGGTGTTCCCTGCATTTCATTCGACTGCCCGTACGGACCTGCCGAGATTATCACTCCGGAAGAAGACGGAATACTGGTGAAGAACGGAAACACGGACGAACTGGCTGACGCGATATGCCGGCTGATAGAGGATACGGACAAACGCATACGGATGGGAAAGCAGGCCCAAAAGAATATCCAACGTTATTCACGCGAAGAAGTGATGAAACTGTGGGATGAACTATTCAACACCTTAACAACTGCCCGACCATGAATATCATCTACCTCCTTTTCCACGGACTATCCCCTTACAGCGGCATCAGCAAAAAGATCCTGTATCAGGTTAAAGGCTTTGAAACATGTGGACTACCGGGAAGTTTATGCACATACAGCATAGCGGACAACGGCCACCGGTAGAGTAGATAAACGATGAAATAATAGACGACTACGGAACAGGCAAACCAGCTGACGGCGAAAAGAAGAGTTTCCTACCAATGCATATACCGCTATGCTATAACACATCAAGTGGAATTAATCTATGTACGCTCTTTCCATAATGCAAATCCGTTCACCATCCGGCTGTTCAGCAAACTGAGGAAAGCCGGAATTAAAATAGCGATGGAAATACCTACCTATCCTTACGACAGCGAATACGCCGGTTTCCCACTGGTCACACGCCTGGGATACAAGTGGATAAAGTATTCCGAAAGACATTGGCAAAACACGTGAACGCATCGTCACTTTCTCAGACTATCACTGTATATTCGGCCAACGTACCATTCAGATATCCAATGGAGTTGACTTTGATTCCATTCCGCTGAAAAAGACGGTTTCTAAAAATACCTCCGTCATTCATCTACTAGGAGTGGCCGAAGTACATTATTGCACGGTTACGACCGCCTGATAGAGGGTTTGGGTAAATATTACCAAAACCCGGCAAACACAACCGTATTTTTCCACATCGCAGGAGGTATATGGAAATCCGAAATGCATGATTCACAACACGCTCCCGGATTTTATGAACTTATCAACAAATATCATATAGAAAAATATGTCATCTTCCACGGACAAAAAATGAACGAGGAACTAGACGAATTATTCAACGAAGCAGACTTTGCCATCGGCAGTCTGGCACGCCACCGCAGCGGCATCGACAAAATCAAAACATTAAAAAACAGAGAATATGCAGCACGGGGAATACCTTTTGCATATTCAGAAACAGATGGAGACTTTGACAAGATGCCTTATATACTGAAAGTTCCGGCCGACGAAAGTCCCATAGATATCCACCGGCTTATCCGGTTCTATATGGAACTGGATCTGTCTCCTCGTAAAATAAGGGATTCCATTAAAAACCTGTCATGGAAAGAACAGATGATGAAAGTAATAAACAACCTGTAATACTCCCGCCTATGATCCGAATCGCCTATTGTACCCCCTCTCTCCATATCCCCGGAGGAGTGGAAAGGTACTGACCACCAAAGCCAATTATCTGGCAGAGAATGGTAATTATGACATATATATTTTGCTGACTGACGGAAAAGGCAAGCCTCCCTGCTATACTTTATCGCCTAAAGTAAAAATCATCCAACTGGATATAGATTTTGAAGAATTATGGGAACTCCCTCTTTGGAAAAAAGTGCCGGTTTATCTGAAAAAACAAAGAATATAACCGACGCAAGCTCTCTGCCGCCTTGTCTCACCTCAAACCGGACATCACAGTTTCTTTGTTACGACGGGAAATAAACTTTATCACTTCCCTCAAAGATGGAAGCAAAAAGATAGGGGAGCTACACGTAAACCGGAAAAACTATCGTAACTTTGAAAAGAACGAAAGCAACTTCATCAAGGAACTTTTTGCCAAATTATGGATGAAAAGTCTGGTGAGGCATTTAAAAAAGCTGGACAAGTTCGTTGTACTGAGTGAGGAAGACAGAGCCAACTGGCCCGAACTGCAAAATGTAAAAGTTATCAGCAACCCTCTACCCTTTCAATCCGGAACATTCAGCGACTTGAACAATAAACGGATAACCGCAGCCGGAAGATATACTTATCAAAAAGGATTCGATTTGTTACTGGAAGCATGGAGCAAAATCTGTAACCGGCATCCGGACTGGGAATTACATATATATGGCAAAGGAAACAAGACTACATATCAAGTACTGGCCGGAAAATGGAAATTAAAGAACCTTTTTCTTGAAAATGCAACCCCGGATATGCTCTGTAAATACCATGAAAGTTCTATCTTTGTATCAAGTTCCAGATTTGAGGGATTCGGAATGGTCATAGCGGAAGCAATGGCGTGCGGAGTACCTGCCGTGTCATTCGCCTGTCCGTGCGGACCTAAAGACATCATCGGGACGGGGAAGACGGACTATTGGTCGAAAATGGAAAAACAGAAGAACTGGCCGAAAAAATAAATTATCTGATTGAGAACGAACAAATAAGAAAAGAAATGGGGAAAAAAGCCCGCATCAATGTACAACGTTTTGCTGAAGATGTAATAATGCAACAATGGATTCAGCTATTCAACAACTTATTAAACGGAACAAAACAATGAAAACAGATTCCCCCTACGACAGAGGAGACATCCATATAAATAAAAACGACAAAGTGCTGGAGATAGGTCCGGGCCATAATCCGACATATCGCTCCAACGTGATAGCCGAAAAATTTATTGACACCAATTACCACCGCTGCGGTAGACGTGAAAATATACCCGCATCAGACCTTTGTACATGCCGATGGAGAAAAACTGCCCTTCAAAGACAAGGAGTTTGACTACGTAATATGCAATCAGGTATTGGAACACGTGGAACATCCCGAAGCTTTTGTCAAGGAATTATGCAGGGTAGCCCGACGGGGATACATAGAAACTCCCAGTCTGCTGGGCGAATACTTGTTTCCCAAAAAATCACATAAATGGGTTATATTGGATATAGACAACAAACTGGTCTTCTATGAAAAGAACAAGATGCCGGGAAACTATGAAAACGACTATGGAGAATTATTCCTGAATTATCTGCCTTTCCAATCCCTCCCCTACAAACTGCTGTGGCTGACGGAAGGAGATATACCTTGAACCGTTATGAGTGGAAAGATGAAGTGGAGATACTAGTCAATCCCGAAGATGAATACTACTCCTCTTTCTTCCTCAACAAATGGAACTGGGAAATGGTGGAGAAACTATATCCCCGCCGTTCCGCCCTGACGGAAATGAAGAAGATGATTCAAGCCCTGTTCTATATCCTCAAAAACAAATTCAAATCACGATTCAGTAATCACCGGAATCCGGTCACACTGTCCGAATATATAAAAACGCATGAAGTGTACGCTGACTATTTATCCATCTATGACAAGCCTTTCACCCAAGCCCCACAAGCGGTTATCAACCAAGTGAAAGACAAGGTCCGGCAGCTTGCAACTCATGCTCCGCTGGTTTCGGTGGTCGCCATCGCCCATAATGAAGAAAAGAGGATATTGAGCTGCCTGTGGTCTTTATGTGAAAACCAACATAACTATCCTGTAGAAATACTAGTCATCAATAATCATTCTACCGACCACACCGAAGAGGTACTAAAAGAATTAGGAGTCACCTACTTCAATGAATACCGGAAAGGTCCCGGTTTTGCCCGGCAATGCGGACTGAACCATGCCCGGGGGAAGTATCATCTCTGCATAGACGCCGACACACTTTATCCGCCCCAGTACATCAGTACCATGATAAAGTCTTACAGGACAAAGAAGTGGCAGGTGCATACGCCCTGTGGAGTTTTCTTCCTAATGAACATCATTTAGGACTTTTCTTCTATGAGACACTACGTGATCTCTATTTGAAAATACAAAATCTGAACAGACCGGAGCTCAATGTACGTGGAATGGCTTTTGCCTTCCACACGGAAACAGCCCGGAAAGAAGGATTCCGGACAGACATACTCCGCGGAGAAGACGGCTCCCTGGCACTGGCATTGAAAAAATACGGAAAATTAAGATTCGTCACCGCCCGCAAAGCCCGTGTCCTTACCGGCTATGGCACTATTTCGGCCGACGGATCCCTGTTCAGCAGTTTCAAAAAACGAGCCATAAAAGGTTTAAGAAGCTTCACGGCTCTTTTCTATAGCAAAAACAATTACGAGGACGAAGATTCTAACTTGATAAAGTAACGACAGATGAAAATAGCAATAGAAGCCCAGCGCATCTTCAGAAAAGAGAAACATGGCATGGACTATGTAGCTCTGGAAACCATCCGGGAACTGCAAAAGATAGACCAACAGAACGAATACTCATACTGGTCAGCCCGGGAGATGATGTTTGTTTGCAAGAATCCGCCAACATGCATATCGTGACCGTTAATTGGCCATCCTATCCGCTTTGGGAACAGATAGGACTACCGTTGGCTTTAAAAAAAATCAAACCCGACCTGCTGCACTGCACAAGCAACACTGCCCCTGTGCATGGAAACATTCCACTGGTGCTTACACTGCACGACATTATCTTTCTAGAAAAAAACAAGGCAAGAACCAGTCCATGTACCAAAGACTGGGACGTTTCTACCCGAAAAATCATTGTTCCCCAAATCCTTACCAAATGCAAAAGAATCATTACCGTTTCTCATTTTGAATGCAACCGCATCAGTCATTTCCTGCACATTGACAAACAACTGCTTGTCGCCGTATACAACGGCTATTCACAACATTTCATACCCATACGGAACGCACAGGCCATCACTGCCCGATACATAAAGAACCATCCTTACCTGTTCTTTTTAGGAAATACCGATCCCAAGAAGAATACGGCAAGGGTATTGCAGGCATACGGCATTTATTTAAAAAAATCCAGTCAGCCCCTCCCCTTGCTTATCGCCGACCTGAAAGAAGAGATCATAGACGAATATCTGAACCGGGAAGGATTACAAGAAATAAAAAAAATGCTGTATCATCCCGGATACATTCCAAACACAGAACTACCCGCTGTTTATAGTGGAGCATCCGTCTTTATATACACGTCTTTACGCGAAAGTTTCGGCATCCCCATTCTGGAGGCGATGGCCTGCGGAACTCCCGTCATCACCTCAACCACTTCCGCCATGCCCGAAATCACAGGACCGGAGGGTATTCTGGTCAATCCGTTCGAACCGGAGGAAATTGCTTCCGCCCTCCTTCATTTAGAAGAAAATGCGGAATTCTATGAGTCACAAACTGCATATGGACTAGAAAGAGTCCGTCGGTTCTCATGGGAGAACACAGCCAGAGAAATATTGAATATATATAAAGAAATACTAGCATGAACACTCTTGAAATCCTCTTCTTCGTTCTCCTGTTCATTGTATTCTACACCTATGTGGGATACGGAATCCTGTTGTGGATATTGGTAAAAATAAAACAAAGTTTTATTTCCTTCTACGATACGGACGAACCGGAGCAAGAAACCTGCCGGAACGGCAACAACACCGACCTACCCGAAATCACCCTGTTCATCACCGCCTATAATGAGGAACAGGTAGTGGACGGAAAGATGAAAAACTGCCAAGAACTGGATTATCCCAAAGAGAAACTGCATATCGTATGGGTAACGGACGGCAGCAATGACCGAACCAATGAAAAATTAAAAGCATATCCCGATGTCACCCTATTGTTCGTCCCCGAAAGAAAAGGAAAACAGCCGCTATGAACCGGGGCATGGGATTGTCACCACACCTTTGGTCATATTCACAGACGCCAATACATTTATTAATCCGCAGGCCGTTCGCGAGATAGTAAAATGTTTTAACCATCCGCAGGTGGGATGTGTGGCAGGAGAAAAACGGGTGGACATGTACAGTACCGAAGGAGCGGTTTCCGGAGGAGAAGGATTGTACTGGAAATATGAATCATGGCTGAAAAAAATGGATTATCAGCTCTATTCCGCCATAGGTGCTGCCGGAGAATTATTCGCCATCCGCACCCCGTTATATGAGGAATGCCTGAAGATACCCTACTGGATGATTTTATGTTGTCCCTGCGTATCGCCATGAAGCAGTATACGATAGCATATTGTGATACGGCATATGCCTTGGAAAGCGGATCGGCCGATATGAAAGAAGAGGAAAAAAGAAAAAGTACGTAATCGACGGCAGGAGGATTGCAGTCTGTCTACCGTTTGAAAGACTGCTGAATCCGCTACGTTATGGAATCCTCAGTTTCAATATGTTTCCCATCGCGTGCTGAGATGGTCGGTAACCCCGGTCGCCTTGTTTCTGCTCTTTCCCTTGAATATCCTGCTGGTTGTCTGTAGTGAAAGCCTCCCGGTTTATTTTCTTTTTCTTCTGCTGCAATCCGCATTCTACCTCGGGGGAGTTTATGGCAGCCTCTTGTCTGCCAAGTCCGTAAAGAACAAATTCCTTTATATTCCCTACTATTTCCTGTTCATGAACATCAATGTGATAAAAGGTTTCTTCTATTTGAAGAGACATGCCGGCGGAACATGGGAAAAGTCCCGCAGGGCATAATATTTACTCACCAAAATACTTTTTTATCATCTCACGCAAAGCGGGAGCATGATCGGCTTGGCCATATAATCGTCACATCCGGCTTCAAAAGCCTTGTCACGGTCACTGTCGTATGCATTGGCGGTAAGAGCTATGATGGGAAGTGTCCCTCCCTTCAGACGAATTCTTCTGGTAGCTTCCAAACCGTCCATAACAGGCATCTTTATATCCATCAAAATCATATCGGGCCGGCAACTCTCAAATTTCTCAATAGCCTCCTGCCCATCATGGGCACGGTGAACTTCATACTCCTTTCTTAAAATTATAGATAATAAGAGATAATTACTTTCCGTATCTTCAGCTACCAAAATCTTTTTCATTTCTTCTTTTCATTGATTACCTTGCAAAATTACGATATAAAATGATATAAACAATATTTTTTTTGTATATTTGCTGTCAGTAACAAATATCACGCATCTAAATTCGCTAAGAGAAACAGTATATTGAGAATCATACTATTAATATGAAAATTCCGAGTAATATATTGCACGATAAGCAGTATGCAGACAAAATTCTGGAAATTACGGCTGATACTATGTTTTTCGTATATAAAGACGGCACCTGTTTAGACTTCAAGGCTAATACGACGGACTTCTTTATAAAAGAACAAGATATTATAGGGAGAAATATATTCTCTTATTTCCCCGTAGAAACGGCACGGGAGATGTATGCGGAATTCATCAAAGTACGGGCAGGAGACAAACCTTCCGCACGGAATTACAAATTAATATTGGAAGATGACGTGAAATACTACAAATGTATTATCAGCAAGTATGATGAGGAGCATTTTCTTTTCAATACAGGGATATCACAGGCCGGAGTGTCGTCAGGCTGAAACTGGAAAAAAAGCAAAAAGATTTGTGCGAAGTAGAAAAAGCCGCAAGAATAGGATTATGGGCATACGATTCGTCCACACGGCTCTTCACTTACTCGGGATACACCCGGATATTCTGTAACGATGAGGAACAGAAACAGATTTCCATAGATGAATACATGAACTATATGCACCTTGATGACAAGGACCGTTTCAGTCAATGGCTGGAAGAAAACCTGAAGGAGAAAGATGCTTCCAATACCGTAAACTATAGACTCCTTATTGACGGAAAGACCGTCAATATGAGAATAAAAACATACCACAAAGAGGTATATATGCAAAGGACCGTATTGGAAGGATATATACAGAACACATCCGAAATTGTTTGGAAAGCAGAACGCTCCAACCAGCTGAAATCTGCCTTCCTTGCCAATATGAGCCATGAAATCCGTACGCCGTTGAATGCCATTCTGGGATTCTCACGCATTATAGCCGAAACGGAAAACGCCGAGGAAAGATTGCAGTATTACGATATTGTAGAAAAAAACAACATGCGCTTGCAGGAACTTATCAACGAGATTTTGGACCTGTCGAAGATTGAATCGGGCATGATGGAGTTCAACTATGCGCCTGTATCCCTTTATATTTTATGTGAGGATGTAAAAAACACGTATAGTTTCCGGTGTCAACCCGGAGTGGAGCTTGTTTTCGAAGAGTCCGATCCGTCACTGGTTATCTCGACAGACAGGAACCGCTTGTTTCAGGTTTTCTCCAATCTGATAGGTAATGCTACGAAATTCACCGCCAAAGGTTCTATCAGCTTCGGGTATAAATTGAAGGAAAAAGAGATTGTTTTTCATGTAGCCGATACCGGAAGCGGTATTTCCGATGACAAGATAGACAAGATATTCGATCGTTTCATCATGGCCAACAACCAAGTGCAAGGCACAGGACTGGGGCTTTCCATCAGCAAAATCATTGTAGAAAAGTTAGGAGGAAAAATAGCTGTACAATCCAAAATGGGAACCGGGACCACATTCACTTTTACATTGCCTTTACATTTCGGCAAACGGAGATATGAAATGGGAGGAAAAACTTACACCGGCTTCCATTAAAGACAACAATAGAACTTCCCATCAGGAGATGACCATCCTAGTGGCGGAAGACTATCAAAGCAATTATGACTTGATAGAGGCTATGCTCGGAAAAATGTACAAACTGGTGCATGCTCATGACGGAATGGAGGCTATCATATTCTATGAACAATACAAACCCGACTTAATTTTGATGGATATAAAAATGCCTAACATCAATGGTCTGGACGCCACCAAAGCCATCCGGGAAATGTCTGCCAGCGTACCTGTCATCGCTGTAAGCGCATACGCATATGAAAAAAGACAAAAATAGCCTGCCAATAGAAAGCGGATGCAATGAGTTTTTAACCAAACCGGTATCTGCCGACTTATTGAAAATGACTATAAACAAGTATCTAAAACAAAAGTAATTTATGGGAAGATTAGCCGTTATACAAATTTGCCTTATTTTTTATTCTATCCTGTTCACAATCTTCATTCTGGGACTTTCCATCTTCGCTTACTTCTCAGGTTAAAATAAATCCGGTGGAGAATATGTTCGCCGCATACGTTGCCTTAAGCAAACCTATACTGGTGGTTGTCAATACGATATTATTTATTTACTGGCTCATCAGACTACGGTATTGGTTATGGATTCCATTGACGGGTCTGATAGTAAATTACGAATACATCACTTCCATGTACCAAATTTATAACCTACCAAATATGCTAACGAGAACAGATTGAAAGTAGTGACTTACAATGTCCACTCATTTGGAAATGAAATTACGGGATTCTCCGCCAAGGAGTTTGCCGAGATGATGAACAAGGAGGAAACGGATGTACTTTGTTTTCAGGAATATAGAGGCAATGGCGACTTTACGG
>ENA-OQMZ01000909-OQMZ01000909.1-human-gut-metagenome-genome-assembly--contig:-NODE-909-length-11637-cov-1.456473_pt1 | contig 11637 bp, 18 predicted proteins | sample MGYA00242621_ERZ504862 | MGnify/ENA primary metagenome ERZ504862 (study PRJEB26092, sample SAMD00036393) | human gut metagenome | host: Homo sapiens | study: EMG produced TPA metagenomics assembly of... | reverse complement strand
TGCTTCCTCTTCCTCCCAAAGCTCTTATATATCGCGCCCGGATACCCCATTACCTGCTTCTTACACTCATCCCAGGTAAGGAACATCCCTATCTTTCTTCCCTGTCTTACTGCATAAAATTTCTTTTTTTGCCATGCTGCCTCCTATCTGTCATCCTTCACTGCCATTCACAGATAATATCCGCCAAACAGCAGCCACCCTATTTCTTCTTATACTATACATGAGAATTTTCAAATTACAAGAAAAAAAAGAAGAACTCCCGTCATGGAAATCTTCTTTTTTCTGACTTATTAATGCCATACGATCTGACAGACTTATTCAGCTACTGCAATCGCTTCTACTTCACACAGAACATTCTTCGGAAGCTGTTTTACAGCAACGCAGGAGCGGGCCGGTTTGCTTGTGAAGTATTTCTCATACACAGCGTTGAATGCAGCGAAATCTGCCATATCAGCAAGGAAGCATGTAGTCTTGATAACATTGTCAAATGTAAGTCCGGCTTCTTCAAGAATTGCTCCTACGTTCTTGCAGGACTGCTCTGCCTGTGTTTCGATTTTATCGCCTGCAACTTCACCTGTAGCCGGGTCTACCGGAATCTGACCGGATGCAAATAAGAAGTTTCCTGTCATTTTTGCCTGAGAATATGGTCCGATTGCTGCTGGTGCTTTTTTTGTTTCAAGTGTTTTCATGAATGAATTCCTCCCGTACGATTTAGTGTAATTGATTGTCTGCAGCTGTTTAACCAATCTTTACATTGCAAGATTCCAAACAGCTACCCTTGTTCAATAACCTGTATCCATATCTTACCACCAAAAAAATATTTAGTCAAACGGCAAAAAAAATTGTCACATGGAGATTTCCTCTTTTATTACTGAAAGAAAAGATGAAAAATACTGACGATAATCTGATCAGTGGAAGCTCTTGAGCCAGTTTACCAGAGAATCATGCCAGATATTATCATATACTGTTTTCTTCATCTGGTCTGTGACAGGACCATTGCCTGCCATTTTGGCAAGGATTGCCTGCTGTAATTCATCTACAGTCATGTCTTCCGGAGATTTATTCAGATCTACAATTACTGTCTTTTCCTTTTCAACAGCGGCTTCCGTATTTCCGGAAAACTGTTTTCTGCTGATGTAGCTGAAGTATCGGCAGTTTTTTGAGGCTGAATATCTTCTGCTTTTGCTGCTGCGGTTATTGTTTTCTGTGCAGGAGACTCAGTCTGAGTGGAAGTTGTTTCTTCTGTTTCTTCCTGTACTTTTTTGATATCTGCAGTTTCTGTTTTTACTGATATATATTCTGGCATTTCACCCGCCGGAACCCAGATTTCACCGCTGTTTGCGGCTACTGTTACATTGATACGTCCATCCTGAACAGGTACTTACGGCCCGTGAGGGTTCCGATATATTCTGCGCAATTTCCTGCCGGAAGGCTCATATCTGCTGCATTATCATCGTTATTTACGGTAACGATCACACGTATTCCGTCAAGGTCACGGGCAAATGCAAACTGGCGGTTGGTAAGCTGAAGTTCAGCGTAGCTTCCGTAGCTTAATGCAGGTGTATGCTGTCGTATCTTTCCAAGAGCTGCGATCAGGGCTGTACATGGATTCTTCTGTACTGCATCTGCATAGTCTTTAATATCCAGAGCCGGTCTGAGGCTGTCATCGGAGAATTTCTCTTTCTTTCCTTCAATACCGAACTCAGAACCGTAATAGATACTTGGTACACCCGGAAGTGTATAGAGTAAGACATGAACAGGTGCAAAATGTGCTTTATTTGAAAGCTTGGTATAAATACGTTCTACATCATGGTTGTCCACAAAGTTGTAGAGATCAAGATTTCCCATATTCTGGAGATATTTTACAGTATGTGCGATTTCGAAATAGTTGTGATCGTTATGTCCGCTGTAGAGTGCTTTATGCAGGGCATAGTTTGTTACACTGTGGAGCGTTTCTCCATTTACCCATCTGCTGTAATCGCCATGGATCACTTCGCCCATAAGCCAGAAATCTTCCTTTACTTCTGCTGCTGTACGGCGCAGGGCACGCATGAAATCAAAATCAAGGACATCTGCCGCATCCAGACGGATTCCATCTACATCAAATTCTGATACCCAGAAACGGATCACATCACAGATGTAATTCTGTACTTCCGGGTTTCTTTGGTTTAATTTTACCAGAAGGTTGTATCCACCCAGTTTTCGTAGGAGAAGCCGTCATTGTATTCCGTATTCCCTCCGAAGTTCACATTGCAGTACCAGTTGAGATATCTGGAATGTTCGCGGTTTTGCTGAATATCTTTAAATGCAAAGAAATCACGGCCTGTGTGATTGAATACACCATCGAAAATAACTTTGATCTCTTTTTCATGACAGGCTGCCACGAAGTTTTTAAGGTCTTCGTTGGTTCCGAGACGGGAATCCAGCTTCTTGTAATCTGTGGTTTCATAGCCATGTCCTACACTCTCGAATAAAGGTCCGATGTACAATGCTGTACATCCGATTTCTCTGATGTGGTCGATCCATGGAAGTAATGTGTTCAGACGGGAAACAGGAGCACTGTAGTCATTGTGCTTCGGCGCACCGGTTAAACCCAGTGGATAGATGTGATAGAAAATTGCCTCATTATACCAGCTCATAAATGACACCTCTGTTTTTAAATTTATAATTTCAATTTATGGGGATTTTTTTTACCCTGATATCATACAGGAAAGAAAATAATTAGATAAACTGTATTATAGTTGAAATTATATTCATACGATTCTTATAATAACAGATTTTTCAGACAGAATCCAGTTTTTTTTTCAATTTTGGCTTGTATATTCTCAGGATAGTGATGTATGAACAGTAACTTAAAATTTACTCTACAAAAAAATCTACTTAAGGTATATAATATTGCTGTAAATAATCTGGATATGCATAGAAATAGAAAGAAACAAACATAGATAAGCAAGGAGAATATAAACTATGAGACATATAGATGAAATTCAGATTGCCGGAACTGCAATCCTGCTTTGTGGCGCGATGTTTGCGGTTTCTGCTGTGGCACCTACCGGTAATACAGTGTCAAAAGCTGTTACAAACTTACGGAAGCTCCGGAAACTGCCGCTGAGGCTCAGCACAGGCAGAAGCTCAGGCTGAGGAGGATGGATTTACCATTTATACTCAGGAAGTAACTATGATTCTGATTATGACAACAGTTATAATGATACTTCTTACAATGACTCTTCTTACAATACTGATACGACGCAGGACGGTTCTCTGGATGATACAGGGCAGGAGAATGATAATACAGATACAGAAGATGGATCTTCTGATGATGGAAGCAGTGATCAGACATCGTCTGACGATACAGGGATGATTCTTCCGATCAGATTGATTATCCCAGTGATGACAATTCCGGTGACAGCACAGATGGTTCTCTGGATAACTCTGATACATGGGAAGACAATGGAGAGGAAGTCCAGCAGATAGAGTATTAATCAATCTGACGCAGGACTTCACGCTAAAGCATTTTTCAAACCCGCTCCAAGATAGACTGGATTATTTGTATTATTTTACGAAATTACTATAATTATGTTTTTGTTTCTCAATAAATGGTATAATCAAACTGTTATTAACATTCAGGAGGCTTTTTATGAAGAAACAAAACAGGTTACTATCACTAATTCTATCTCTGTTCCTTCTGCTGTTTACCTTAGTTCCGCAATCAGCACTGACGGTAAAAGCTGAAGGCAACAGTGAGATGGCAGTTCATTTTATTGACGTTGGACAGGGAAATGCCATCTTAGTACAGTCCGGAGGCAAAATCTTTTGTACGATGGCGGGGATCAGAGCCATGCTGATCTGATCATCTCCTACTTACAGGAACAGAATGTGGAAAACATTGACTATATGATCGCTTCTCACTATGATGAAGATCATATCGGCGGTCTTGTTCCATGTATAGACAATTTCTCTGTAAGTAATATATTCGGACCAGACTATGTACATACTTCAAATTTATTCAATAATTTTATGAATACTGCCACTGCAAATGCAATTTATCGTACAGTATCCTTCTGTAGGTGAAACATTTGATTTTGGCACCGGAAGTTTCACTGTTCTTGCACCGAATGGTATCAGCCAGAACAGTAATGATAACTCTCTTGTAATCAAACTTGAAAATGGTTCAAATAGCTTTATTTTTACCGGAGATGCAGAGGAAACCAGTGAACAGGATATGATCAGTACTGGTATGAACCTTGATTGCGATGTTCTTTCTGTTGGTCATCATGGGTCTGCAAGTTCAACTACCTGGGATTTCCTTGAGGCGACTTCTCCATCTTACGCAGTCATAAGCTGCGGAATCAATAATCAGTATAATCATCCGTCAGCAGATACAATGGGACGTTTATCAGATATGGGAATCCCTGTATTCCGAACAGATAAACAGGGTACGATCATTGCAGTCTCCGATGGAACAAATATTTCCTGGTCACAGGAGCCATGCAATGATTATTCTTCCGGAGACTCCTCTGTAAATGCTTCTGCAGGTGGCACTGGTGGAAACTCCTGGCAGGAAGAAACTACCACTTCTGATCCGGTACCTGAACAGGAAGAATCCAACAATGCAGATGTAGGAACAATGGTATGGATCCCTGCAACCGGCGAAAAATATCACAGCATTCCCAACTGTGGAAGAATGAACCCGGATACAGCCAGACAGGTATCCAGATCAGAAGCCGAGGTTATGGGATACGGACCTTGCAGTAAATGTTACTGATAAACAAAAACAGCCGCATTTGCGGCTGTTTTGTTAAAATCCTTCCTGTCTGCGTACTTTCCAGAGTTTTGCACGTTTCTGTGCAGCTTCATTCTCTATCTGCTGAGTAACTCCCTCAATGATAAGTCCCGGTACTTCCACAGGATGCTGATGTTCATCTGTTCCAACCATAATAAAATATGCGCGGTTGATCATGGTTCTGGTTCCATCAAGGGCTTCACAGTAAGTATCAATACGTACTTCCATGGAAGAACGTCCCACATGTGTAAGCCGTCCGATGAGAACGATGGTATCGTTCACTCTGGCTCCGGCTTTGAAATACATATTGTCTACTGCAACAGTTACCACATTCATTTCCGCATGACGCTTGGCAACAATACCTGCTGTTTCATCAATCCATGCAAGCAGCTGTCCGCCAAACAGATACCTGCGGCATTCAGACACTTTGGCATTAATAAATGAGACTGCTCTTGTTAAAGGAGTCCTCACTTTCGTTTTTCATTTTTCTTTCTGACATTTCTTTTCTCACTTCCCCTTTATCATGCTTTCTGTTGCTATTATAGCACGTTCCATGATTTTGTGTTATATTTTTCATAATTTTCCTTCTGTATAATTTTAAAGCGTTATCACTTTAATATGATTGTATGAAAAAAAATACAATCTTTATCTTGCCTTTCCCATCACTTTACTGTACAATGTTTAAATAGGTACAAATACAAATGTTCGCCATAGTAAAACACTGATCGCAAGGATGCATCTGCAATTCACTGTATCAGTGTTTTTTAATAAAATTCACTATAATATGCATTATTTACGAGTATTGCTATAAGTGAATTTGCGAGTATTGCTGTAGATAAATAACGGGGAAATGAGGAATGATATTATGGAAAAACATGAAATGATGAGTCTGGAAGATTCCGGACAGCTTCGTGACAAAATGAGATTCTTTGAACAGGAACTGCTCAAGAATCATCATATCGATCCAAATCTGTATGTAGAATATAATGTAAAAAGAGGTCTTCGTGACTCCGCAGGTAAAGGTGTCCTGACAGGTCTTACAGAGATTTCTGATGTTAATGGTTATAATCTGATCAACGGCAGACAGATTCCGGCTGATGGACGTTTATACTATCAGGGAATCAATGTACAGGATATCATCAGTGGTCTGAACGGAAGACGTTTGGATTTGAAGAAACAATTTATCTTCTGATCTTCGGTAAGCTCCCTGATAAGGAAGAACTTTCCAGATTTCTGGATATGATGTCTGATATGGAGGAGCTTGGCGGTCGTTTTGTCCGCGATGTTGTTATGAAGGGAACCAATGCCAATATTATGAATGCCATGCAGCGTTGTGTTCTGGCTCTCTATACATTATGATGACAATCGACGATATTATCCTCGAAAATGTACTTCGTCAGTCTCTGGAACTGATTGCAAAGCTTCCTGAAATTGCCGTATATTCTTACCATGCATATCGCCATTTCAGAAAGGATGATACCTTATTTATCCGTAATCCGCAGAAGGGGCTTTCTCTTGCCGAGAACATTCTTCTTATGCTTCGCCCGGATGGAAAATACACAGAACTGGAAGCAAAAGTTCTGGATATTGCACTGATCCTGCATGCTGAGCATGGTGGCGGTAATAACTCCACTTTCACCACTCATGTGGTAACTTCTTCAGGGACAGATACCTACTCTTCTACTGCTGCATCCATCGGATCTCTGAAGGGACCTCGTCATGGTGGAGCAAACCTGAAAGTTCAGAATATGTTTGCTGATCTGAAGTCTCATGTAGATCAAGATCACTGGGATAACGAAGATGAAATCATAACTTACCTCAAGAAGGTTCTGAATAAAGAAGCATTTGACCATGCAGGGCTAATCTATGGTATGGGGCATGCAGTCTATACACTTTCCGATCCTCGAGAAGTGATCCTGAAACGCTTTGCCCAGGCACTTGCTGAGGAAAAGGGAATGACAGAGGAATTCGAGCTTTATAACAGAGTAGAAAATATTGCCGGCAAACTGATTATGGAACATAGAAAACTGTTCAAGAATGTCTGCGCAAATGTGGACTTCTACAGTGGATTTGTATACAGCATGCTTGGTATTCCGGAAGAATTATTTACTCCGATCTTTGCTATTGCACGTATGCCGGGCTGGAGTGCTCAACCGTCTGGAAGAACTGATCAATGCAAATAAGATCATTCGTCCTGCTTACAAATATGTAGGACATCATACAGATTTTGTTGCTTTTGACGAAAGGTAAACAGATGAAACTTATTACTGGCTGCGGTTCATTCCGCAGCCGTTTTATTATGTCACTAAAGTGAGCTTCCCGCAGAAAGAGAATCCTGCGCTACTGTCCACTGGTAATATCGTTACTGTTCACTCCGTTCACAGTAACGTAATATCCTTTCTCGTAAAAATATAATTTGCATTTGTTGTATGAGGTCTGTATAATCAAAATAAATCCGAAAAAGGAGGTATTCTCTATGGCAAAAGAACAGATTGCAGTTGCAGAACTGGTTTTAAATATGATCCTTGGAAAGACAGGCGGTACACGTGTAGATTATTTCCCACAGAAACCGGATTTTCCGTTTGATGCAGTTTATGAGCAGGCATTTGTACGTGCCACACCGGAGAATCAGGGAATCTCCTCTGATCTGTTTACTGCTCTTCTTCGGGAACTGGATGCTTCCAAAGATACGGAAATGCATCATTTTATGGCACTGCGTCATGGCAAGGTAATCTGTGAATGTAATTTTGCACCATACCCTAAAGGAATGTGCATATTACACATTCCATGTGCAAGAGCATCACAGGTATGGCAATCGGCATGTTGATCGAAGAGGAAAAATTAAAGCTCGATGAAAATATTTATGACATTTTTCCGGATCATATAAATGCTTTTCAAAGATTTTCCGCCCTGTGATCACAGTAGAGATCTGCTGACCATGACAAGCGGCATAACTTTTAATGAATCAGGTATCGTGTCCGGAAATGACTGGCTTGGAAGCTTTCTGAATGCATCTGTCAATGGAAAACCCGGAACGGAGTTTCAATATAACAGTCTGAATACTTATGTTCTTTCTGCAATCGTGACGAAACGTACAGGAGAAACCCTGACCGAATATCTGACTCCGAGACTGTTTGGTCCTCTTGGTATCACGAAATATTACTGGGAAACCTGTCCGAAAGGAATTACAAAAGGCGGCTGGGGACTGTTTCTCTGTGCAGAAGACATGGCAAAACTTGGCCAGCTGTATCTTCAGAGGGGAAAATGGAATGGTCAGCAGCTGGTGTCTGAATATTGGATAGAAATATCTACGGCACGACATCTGAAAACTCAGAATGACACCTATGGATATGGATATCAGCTATGGATGGAACAGCGCCCGGGAAGCTTTGAATATAATGGAATGTTGGGACAGAATGTTATTATTTATCCGGATATGGATATGGTTCTTGTCACAAATGCCGGAAATAAAGAAATGTTTCAGGACTGTATCATGCTGAATATCATTCGGAAATATTTCCCTGTTAATTATCATCCCGCCGATGTTCTACCTGAGAATCCACTCTCCTATAGTCTTCTGAAACGGTTGTGCGGAGAACTGGAAAATGGAGAGAATAATAACAGAAGTACTTCTCTGCGCGGGAGATGGAAAAGAAATGTAGTTTCCAGAAGGAAGCATTCAGATAAAAAGTACAGCTACCGTATTTCAGCAGCCGTTGATCGCCCATCTGATCATCACAGTTTATGCGGGCTGTAAGCGGCAGAACTTATGTTATGGAACAGCAGAATATTGGAATTGCGCCGTTGTTTGTGCAGGTATTCCACAATAATATGACAGATGGTATTTCTGAAATTTCTTTTACTTATGATGCGGGAAACTTTTACGTTTCTTTTACCGAAGGTGAGGTAATCCATAAACTTCCTGTTGGATTTGGAAGGGCTGCGGATGGATGTGTTGATCTTCATGGAGAACATTACCTTGTAGCTACACTGGGAGAATTTGCAAGGGATGAAAACGACATCCCAGTATTAAAGCTGGAGATTACTTTTATAGAAGAATGTGTGAAACGAAAGGCGCACATTTTCTTTCATGAAGATGATGAAATTGAGATCAGATGGAACGAAACACCCGGTAAAAAAATGATTCTGGCAGGACTGAGTTCTATTACTGAAGAACTGTCAGGAAACTTCCTGTATAATTCGCTTCTGGGAGATCATAATATTACGACGACAGAACTGCTGCACCGGCTTATGGAACAGACGATTGAGCCTGCTGTAAGGGGATATCTGAAGAGTTCGAAAGAAACAGACAGTATTGATACAGATGAGTGAATATAATAAAGTCTCATATACAAAAATGCATTTCTCACTAAACGATTAAGATGAGAAATGCATTTTGCATTTTACAGGTTGATTTTATTTATGGTATGAATTATTCACGAGGATTGCTATAGTTCTGTTTAGTCCTGTTTTACATTAAAAGCTTTCATTCCCGGATATACTGCGCTTGCGCCGAGCTCTTCTTCGATACGGAGAAGCTGGTTGTATTTTGCACACGTTCGGATCTGCTGGGAGCTCCGGTCTTAATCTGGCAGGTGTTCAGTGCTACTGCAAGGTCTGCGATTGTTGTATCTGCTGTCTCGCCGGAACGATGAGAAGAAATTGCGGTGTAGCCTGCTTTGTGAGCCATTTTAATTGCTTCCAGTGTTTCAGATACGGAACCGATCTGGTTTAATTTGATCAGGATCGCATTACCTGCGCCAAGCTGATACCTTTTGCAAGTCTTTCTGTATTTGTAACAAACAGGTCATCACCGACAAGCTGTACTTTGTCGCCAAGTCTGGCTGTAAGTTTCTGCCATCCTTCCCAGTCTTCTTCATCCAGACCGTCTTCGATAGAGATGATCGGATATTTTTCGCATAATTTAGCCCAGTGCTCAATGAGCTCTTCGGATGTATACTCTGTGCCGGCTTTTGGAAGTTTATAATATCCTTTGCCTTTTTCACTCTTCCATTCAGAGGAAGCAGCATCCATGGCAATCCTGAAGTCTTTGCCTGGTTCATATCCGGCTTTCTTAACTGCTTCAAGGATTGTCTCGATTGCTTCTTCATCGGATTTCAGTGCAGGTGCGAAACCACCCTCATCACCTACTGATGTAGCAAGTCCGCGTTCTTTCAGGATAGAAGCAAGTGCGTGGAAGACTTCTGCACACCATCTTAAGCATTCTTTGAAGGAAGGTGCCCCAACTGGCATGATCATAAATTCCTGTACATCCAGACCGGATGATAATGCGTGGCATCCACCGTTTACGATGTTCATCATTGGAACTGGAAGACGGTTTCCGGATACTCCGCCAAGGAAACGATACAGCGGAATCTCAAGAGAAGTTGCTGCTGCTCTGCAGCATGCGATAGATACTGCAAGGATTGCATTTGCTCCAAGTTTGGATTTATCTTTTGTTCCGTCTGCTGCGATCATAGCTGCGTCTACTGCATAGATGTCGCTTGCATCGAGACCTTCGATTGCTTCGTTGATTGTTGTGTTGATATTCTCTACTGCTTTCTGTACGCCTTTTCCAAGGTAACGAGCTTTATCTCCATCTCTTAATTCCAGAGCTTCGAATTCTCCTGTAGATGCACCACTTGGAGCTGTTCCTCTTGCTACAGTGCCATCCATCAGATATACTTCTGCTTCTACTGTCGGATTTCCTCTGGAATCCAGAATTTCTCTTCCAATTACTTTCTCAATTTCTAAGTACATGATAAATCCCCTTTCTGGTTTTGCATTTGGACTCCTGGTACACCGCAACTGGGATGTACCGGGTGGATCATATCTGAGGTACGGTTTTTCAGCAGAACCGTGATTTCAGCAAGTACAGATGTGATCCGGTGTTCCGAAGAATTCAGCAGTCTTCGGATGGAGTTCAAATGATTTAATTCACACGAGAGTTTACTATATCTAACTCTGTTAGTTAGTATATTCTAACTTTTATAAAAATGCAAGAGGGAAATTGGTGGGATATTGAGAAAGTATTTCAGAAAAATATATGAAATATGCCGTAGAAGCTGGATGTGTCAATATTGATAATACTTCACATTTTAGAATGGATCCTAATGTTCCTTTAGTTGTACCTGAAGTAAATGGTGAAGCATTAGTAAATCATCATGGAATTATTTCTTGTCCAAATTGTACAACAATTATGATGTGTAGTGCATTAACAAGATTAAATGATGAATTTGATATTGAAAGAATCGTTGTTTCTACTTACCAAGCTGTATCTGGTGCTGGTGTTGCTGGTATGGAAGAGCTTTATCGTCAAAGCCAAGAAGTTTTAGATGGTAAAGAACCTGTTGCTAAAACATTACCTTGTGCTGGAGATAAAAAACATTTTCCAATTGCTTTCAACTGTATTCCTCAAGTTGATAAATTTGATTTATCAAACGGATATAGTAAAGAAGAAATGAAAATGGTTAATGAAACTAAAAAAATCTTCAATAAAGATATTGAAGTCAATGCGACTTGTGTACGTGTTCCTGTTTTACGTGGACATAGTGAATCAATCTATATTGAAACTAAAAAAACAATCGATATGGATAAAGTCTTTGAATTATTAGGAAATAGTACAGGTATCGATTTATGTGATGATTTAGCTAACCAAGTATATCCAATGCCAACAAGCTTTATTGGTGATGAATTAACTCACGTTGGACGCGTTAGAAAAGATTTATATAAAGATAACGCTTTAAGTTTATGGATTACAGGTGACCAATTAATGAAAGGTGCTGCTTATAACTCTGTAGACATCGGATTAAAAATGATTGAATTAGTTTATTAAAATAAAGGCAATAGAACCT
>ENA-OQMZ01000908-OQMZ01000908.1-human-gut-metagenome-genome-assembly--contig:-NODE-908-length-11641-cov-1.755341_pt1 | contig 11641 bp, 11 predicted proteins | sample MGYA00242621_ERZ504862 | MGnify/ENA primary metagenome ERZ504862 (study PRJEB26092, sample SAMD00036393) | human gut metagenome | host: Homo sapiens | study: EMG produced TPA metagenomics assembly of... | reverse complement strand
ATCGCCAAAGGCGATTTAAAATGGCGAGATGCGTTGCTGGTCGCACATCGTTTTGAACAGTAACGAGTTTTAAGATGGAGTGATGAAATCAGATGGTGTCAGCCATGTTTGTTCATTCATTTTATATCAATTTAAATTTAATTAACTATCTTAACTTGTTTGTGTGACAAAAGTATTAAGAAAGTGTGAAAAAATAGAAATAATATTGACTTACTTTGTGAAAAGTACTATATTTTCATTTAGTTAATTAACTAACTAATTTTCAACTTATTCTAATTCTGTGGAAAAAGTGATAGTCAGAATTTTTTGGAGAATGTATCAATAGATCAAGGAGGGAAAAGAACGTGAAGTGTCATAAAGAGGATGCCCCATTACTTGGATTGATGGGACAGAGTATGCGTCTGATTGGAAAGAGAGCACAGGAATTGTATGCAGAATACGATTTGAACAGAGCCAGTCAGGGATCTTATTTGCCCTTCATCAGGAAGATTCCATGTCTCAGAAAGAACTTGCGAAGCGCCTGAATGTAACGCCGCCGTCAATTACATCGATGATCAAGAAGATGGAACAGGAAGGTTACATTACAAGAAAAGCCGATGAACAGGACCAGAGAGTGATGCGCCTGACTCTTGCACAGAAAGGGAGAGACAGCATTGCTTATGTGATCAAGACAGCTGAGAAACTGGAAGAAAAAGTGTTTGAAGGAATGAGCGCGGAAGAGAAGATGCTTTTTCGCCGGCTGCTCCTGCAGATTATAGAGAATGTGGAGTAGTGAATGAAGTAGATCACTGTCGCTGAGAATCAGCGGTTAGTGATAAATTGTGTGACTTGAAGAGAGTTGTTGTTGTTTACACATATTGCGAACAGTAACAGAGAATTACCAGGAAAGGAAATACGCAGATTATGAAGAACTTATTCAAATACGCTGCATCATACTGGAAAGCTATGATTGCGATCGTGCTGATTCTGGTAGTGCAGGCGTATTGTGATCTGTCCTTGCCGGCCTACACATCAGATATTGTAAATGTAGGAATCCAGCAGGGCGGTATTGAAGATGAAGTACCGAGACAGATTGCAACAGAAGAAATGGAAAAATTGCTTTTGTTTGTATCGGAAGACGATCAACAGACGGTGATGGATGCATATACAGAAGATAATACTTCTTATAAAAAGAAGCTTATGTCTTGAAAGATTCTGTTGCTGAAGAGGAAAATACGATGGAGAATCTGAAAGATATTCTTCAGATTCCAATGATGATGACATCCGGAATCGAGTCCGGAAGTGACACAACAAAGCGGATGGAAGACAAGCTGAAAGAGCAGATGTCCCAGGGAATGGCGCAGAGCATGCCACAAGGGGCAGACCAGACAATGCCGGAAGGAATGCCACAAAGTGAATCCCAGACGGAATCCCAGGCAGTGTCACTGGATGACATGTCTATGTTTGATCTTCTGAAAATGCTTCCGGCTGAGCAGAGAGCAACAATGGTTGAGAAGATTGAAGAGCAGATGTCAGAGATGCCGGATACAATTCTTGATCAGGCATCAGTGAGCTTCTGCAGGAGTGCATATAAAGACCTTGGAATGAACATGGATCAGACACAGATTCATTATCTGTTAAAAACAGGAGGTCAGATGGCTGCACTTGCTCTTCTTGGAATGGCAGCAAGTATTATGGTTGCATTTCTGGCATCAAGAGTTGGAGCAAGTGCAGGACGTGATCTGAGAAGTGGAGTATTCCATAAGGTTGTTGGATTTTCAAACAACGAGTTCAATCACTTCTCAACAGCATCTTTGATCACGAGAAGTACGAATGATATCCAGCAGATTCAGATGCTGATCGTTATGCTGCTTCGTATGGTTCTGTATGCGCCAATCCTTGCAATCGGTGGAGTGCTGCAGGTTATGAAGACGAATGTATCCATGTCCTGGATCATCGGACTTGCGGTTATTATCATTGCATTTGTAGTTTTGTTGCTGTTCCTTGTTGTTATGCCAAAGTTCAAAGTGCTGCAGAATCTTGTTGACAAGTTGAACCTTGTAACAAGAGAGATTCTGACAGGACTTCCGGTTATCCGTGCATTCAGTACAGAGAAGCATGAGGAAGAGAGATTTGATGATGCGAACCGCACACTGACGAAGACGAATCTTTTCGTCAACCGTGCAATGACTTTTATGATGCCGGTGATGATGTTAGTCATGAACGGTGTATCTGTTCTGATCGTATGGACAGGAGCACATGGAATCAGTGATGGACAGATGCAGGTTGGAGATATGATGGCATTTATCCAATATACGATGCAGATCATTATGGGATTCTTAATGCTTTGTATGATTTCAATTATGCTTCCAAGAGCAGCTGTGGCAGCAGATCGTGTTGAGGAAGTATTGAAGAGTGAGACAATGATCCACGATCCAAAGCAAGAAAAACATTTCCCGGAAGACGGAAAAGGAGTACTTACTTTCGATCATGTATCTTTCCGTTATCCAGGTGCAGATGAAGATGTTCTGGAAGATATTACATTTACAGCGAAGCCGGGTGAGACAACAGCAATTATCGGAAGTACCGGAAGTGGTAAGTCTACGCTGGTAAATCTGATTCCACGTTTCTATGATGTGACATCCGGAGATATTACGCTGGATGGTGTAGATATCCGTGAAGTGAAACAGCATGAACTTCGTGAGAAGCTTGGATATGTTCCGCAGAAGGGAGTTCTGTTCTCGGGAGATATCGCATCTAATATCATGTTTGGTAATTCACATGGAAGTGATGATGAGATGATCGAGGCGGCAGAGATTGCACAGGCAACAGAATTTATTGACACAAAACCGGAGAAATATAAGAGCCCGATCTCACAGGGAGGTTCGAATGTATCCGGTGGACAGAAGCAGAGACTTTCTATTGCAAGAGCAATCGCAAAGCACCCGCAGGTATTTATTTTTGACGACAGTTTTTTCTGCCCTTGACTATAAGACGGATGTAACACTCCGCCGTGCGCTGGCTGAAAAGACAAGCGGAAGTACGGTGCTGATCGTTGCACAGAGAATCAGCACGATCCTGCATGCAGAGCAAATCATAGTATTGGACGAAGGCAAAGTGGCAGGTAAGGGAACTCATGCGGAGCTTCTCAAGAACTGTCCGGTATACCGTGAAATCGCAGAATCCCAGCTGTCCAGGAAAGAGTTAGAAGCAGCGTTAAATGAGCAGACAGATGGAAAGGAGGATCAGATTCATGGCTAGAATGCATGGCGGTCGAAGACCGAATGAAAAAGCAAAAGACTTCAAAGGAACAAATGAAGAAACTGATCCGCCACATGGCAATTTACAAAGTACAAGTATTTTTCGTAGCCGTGTTTGCTATCTGTGGAACAATATTCAATATTGTCGGACCGAAGATTTTAGGAAAAGCAACGACAGAGATTTTCAATGGACTTGTAAGTAAAGTTTCCGGTGGAGACGGAATGAATTTCGGTAAAATCGGACAGATTCTGCTGACTGTTCTTTGCCTGTATGTGATCAGCGCAATCTGCAGTTTTGTGCAGGGATATTTGATGACGGGGGTGTCTCAGAAGACAACCTACCGTTTGAGAAGAGAAATCTCTGAGAAGATCAACCGCATGCCGATGAGCTATTTTGACACAAAGCCGGTAGGTGAAGTGCTTTCCCGTGTGACAAATGATGTTGACACACTTGGACAGAGCCTGAACCAGAGTGCGACTCAGATGATCACATCGGTTACAACTCTGAATTGGTGTATTTATCATGATGTTGTCAATCAGCCCGCTGATGACAGTGATTGCAGTTTTGATTCTTCCGCTTTCTGCCGGATTGATCGGATTCGTAATGAAACATTCACAGAAATATTTCGTAGGGCAGCAGACATACCTTGGAAATGTGAATGGACAGGTAGAAGAAATCTATGGTGGTCATAACATCATCAAGGCATTTAATAAAGAAGAGGAAGTAATTGAAGTATTCAATGAAACAAATGATAAGCTGTATGATTCCGCATGGAAATCCCAGTTCTTTTCCGGTTTGATGATGCCTGTAATGCAGTTTGTAGGAAACTTGGGTTACGTGGCAGTGGCAATCCTTGGGGGATATCTGACAATTAAGGATGTGATCGAGGTTGGAGATATCCAGTCCTTTATTCAGTATGTACGTAACTTTACACAGCCATTGCAGCAGATCGCACAGGTGGCGAATATGCTTCAGTCAACAGCTGCAGCATCAGAGCGTGTCTTCGAGTTCCTGGAAGGACCGGAAGAAGATCAGACAGTAGAGAATCCGGTTTCTGTAGAGAATCTTCAGGGAAATGTTGAATTTGAGCATGTACGTTTTGGATATAATGAAGATAAGATCATCATTAATGACTTCTCAGCGGATGTGAAAGAAGGTCAGAAGATCGCAATTGTTGGTCCGACAGGAGCCGGAAAGACAACAATGATCAAATTGCTCATGCGTTTCTATGATGTGAATGGAGGTTCGATCAAGATTGACGGACACGATGTCCGGGACTTCAATAGAAGTGAACTCCGTGAAATGTTCGGAATGGTTCTGCAGGATACCTGGCTGTTCCATGGTACGATCAGTGACAATATCCGTTACGGAAAACTGAATGCGACAGAGGAAGAAGTGATTCATGCAGCGAAGGCGGCACATGTGCATCGTTTCATCCAGACACTTCCGGGTGGATACAATATGGAACTGAATGAAGAAGCAAGTAATGTATCCCAGGGACAGAAACAGCTCCTCACAATTGCAAGGGCAATCCTTGCAGATCCGAAGATCCTGATTTTGGATGAGGCGACAAGTTCAGTCGATACCCGTACAGAAGAAATGATCCAGAAAGCGATGGATAATCTGATGAAGGGAAGAACAAGCTTTGTTATTGCTCATAGATTATCAACGATCCGAGATGCAGATCTGATCCTTGTTATGAAGGACGGAGATATCATTGAGCAGGGAAATCATGAGGAACTTCTTGCAAAAGGCGGTTTCTATGCAGATCTGTATAATTCGCAGTTTGAGAGTACGACAGAGATCGCGTAAGGGAAATTTTACAAGTTAATAAGTTTATATACTAAGGGCAGTCAGAAGATTGCTGGTCGCACGTCGTGTGAACAGTAACGGCTGCTCTTTTTAAGAAAGGAAAACAAGATGAAAACAAGTACAATTGTCCGTAAAGCATTTGCGGCAGGTGATATGGTAAGAGATGCAGGATTAAAGACACCGGAAGATGTTCAGAGATTTGATAACATTGTTTATGGAGAAGATAAAGTCTGGCAATCGTTGGATGTATATCGACCAAAAGCAACTAATATAGAAGAAAAACTTCCGGTTATTGTCAGCGTGCACGGTGGCGGCTGGGTCTATGGTGATAAGGAACGCTATCAGTATTACTGTATGAGCCTTGCACAGAGAGGATTCGCAGTTGTGAATTTCTCTTATCGTCTGGCGCCGGAGTCAAAATTTCCGGCATCTATCATAGATACGAACCTTGTATTTGGCTGGATCTTAGATTATGCAGAAGAATATGGATTAGATTCAGAAAATATATTTGCAGTCGGTGACTCTGCCGGGGCACATATGCTTGGCCTGTATACGAATTTATGTACAAATCCAAAATATGCAAAAGTTTATAAAGAAAAATTTGGAATCCAGACACCGCAGGATCTTAAAATTCGCGCAGTAGCCCTGAACTGTGGGCAGTATCATTTCGACCTGGAAGAAATGAGCAATGAGATGACAGATAATCTGATGAAAGAACTTCTTCCGGAAGGTGGTACACCGGAGGAATTAGAGTTGGTTAATGTAGACACATATGTGACAGAGAATTTTCCACCGGTATATCTGATGACAGCAGAGAAAGATTTCCTGAAAGAGCAGGCACCACTTCTGGAGAAGGTCTTGAAAGAAAAGAAGTTCCGTATACATATTCCTGCTACGAGGGAACAAAAAAGAAATTGGAGCATGTGTTCCATCTGAATATGAAGCTGGCAGATGCAGACAGGTGTAATGATGCAGAGTGTGATTTCTTCCGTCATTGTTGTAGATAGATGAATGTTACTGGTCGCGCATAGGGGGAACAGTAATAGATTTGGAGCTTTTCCTTTTTGGGTGTGGAATTGGCAGGAAGTAACTTGTTATAATGTATACAAGGCAGAGAGAACACTACTGATAGCATGTAAGGAGGCTCTTGAACAGAGAGAACTTACACGGTATGCGGAAGCGTTTGAAAACGAAGGGATAACGAATATTTTGAAATATGGAATCGCCTGTTATAAGAAAAGATGCAGAGTTCTAGTACAAAAGAATAAAATCAATATATAAGCAGGATTTGTTTTATATCCTATACAGAAAAAGGGCGCGTGAAAACTTTCACACGCTCTTTTTTACAATGATAAAACTCAATTGCATATTGTTCAAGTGAAGCAAGAAGTTTATCAAGTGGAAATACTTTGAGCTCATTCACAGCATCTTCGGTAACACTGAGATATCCATGACAATGAATCCAGGACTTGTTGTACATTTCCATACTGAATTTCATTAATCCCGGGATTTATGATCTGCGGGTTCAAATCTAAAGGGATCTGATAACGATTTACAAGATAAGTATTCATCTTTGTATAGTCCCCATAATAATATTCCTCAGTAAGATACTTTTCAAAAGGAATATAAGTCTGAAGATTTTTGATATAAACGGTTACAATCTCTTCTTTTATATCTGTGATTTGTCCGGTTTCATCATAAAAATCAACAATCTCCGGAATAAAATCCTTGAAAAACCGACGGTCGATATATAAATGAAAATAGTAGCCCAAAACACTGGAATCAGAAAGAAGAGAGTCGTATTTAGCAGTAAAACGTGTTAAATCCGGAAATACCATCATCTTATCGCGATAAACAGGATTCCGAAAATGTGAAAGCTCTTTTTGGTCTGTCGCATCCGGTAGAAGATTCCCAATCAGAAAATCATTTACAGATTGAATCGGATAAGGAAAATCAGGGTACTCGTGAAGATGGCTTCGCAGCATCTGGGCTGCAGTTAAATGTAAAATAAAACCAGGCATGAGAAAATCCTTTCATATATAAAGCTGATACTATCTTAACATGAAATGAGTATATTATACAGCGCGCTGATACGGGAGTAAAATAAGTCCTTTTTGTCATGTCACGAATTTGATATTTTGAGTTCTTATTTTGTATATTAATGTGTTCTGATTTGATATTCTTTTATCACAGTAAAGATAGAATTGCAGATAGTAGGAATTGCTGCAATTTGCTTATAATAAGTGTGATAGGAGAATGTGAAGTATGAAATATGGTTTTTTTGACGAATCGAAAAAAAGAATATGTGATCACAAGACCGGATACACCGGCACCTTGGGTGAACTATCTTGGATCTCCAGAATATGGAGCAATTATTTCTAATAATGCAGGTGGATATAGCTTTGCAAAATCAGGAGCGAACGGAAGAATTTAAGATATATCTTCAATCAGTTTGACCAGCCGGGAAGATATATCTACTTAAGAGATCAGGAGAGTGAAGATTATTGGTCAGCTTCCTGGCAGCCGGTAGGAAAAGATCTGAATTCTTATAAGAGCGAATGTCATCATGGTACAGCATACACAAAGATGATGGCTGATTATAGCCAGATCCATTCGGAAGTAAGATACTATGTTCCGCTGAATCAGTCTTATGAAGTGTGGAATCTTGCAGTGACAAATACCTCAGATCGCATGCGCAAGATCAATGTAACAGGCTATGCAGAATTTACAAACAACAGCAATTACGAGCAGGATCAGGTAAATCTTCAGTACTCTCAGTTTATTACAAGAACAGTGTTCCGTGGAAACCGTGTGCGGCAGCTGATCCATGCCAATCTGGATCAGCTGGAAGATGGAAAAGATGTGGATGACAAGATTGTTGTTGACCGTTTCTTTGGACTTGCAGGTGCAAAGGTTGATTCCTGGTGTGGAAGCAGGGAAGGTTTCCTTGGAAGATATCATGGATACAACAATCCGGTCGGAGTGGAAGATGGTATTTTAAATTGTGAAGGAAATTATAATGAAAATGGATGTGGAGCATTAGCTACAATCCTGACTTTATATCCGGGAGAGACAAAAGAAATAGCATTTATTGTTGGTATGAAAGAAGATGCTGATGCAGAAACAATCATGTCTCGTTATGAGAATTGTGAAACAATCTGCAGAAATGAACTGGAAGAACTGATCCAGTACTGGCATGGACATCTGTCCCATTTCCAGGTGAAGACACCAAGCGAAGAATTTAATACAATGATCAATACATGGAATGCATATAACTGCTTTATGACATTTATCTGGTCACGTGCTGCATCCTTTACATATTGTGGACTGAGAAATGGATACGGTTATCGTGACACAGTACAGGATATCCAGGGTGTGATCCATCTGGCACCGGAGATGGCAGTAGAGAAGATCCGCTTCATGCTTTCTGCACAAGTAAATAATGGTGGAGGGCTTCCACTTGTAAAATTCACACACAATCCGGGACATGAGGATACACCGGATGATGCTTCTTATGTGCAGGAGACAGGACACCCGGCTTATCGTGCAGATGATGCGCTGTGGCTGTTCCCGACAGTATACAAATACATTTCCGAGACGGGAAATCTGGAATTTATCGATGAAGTGATTCCGTTTGCAAATAAAGAAGAAGGTACCGTGTACGAGCATTTGAAACGTGCAGTAGATTTCTCCATGAATCATCTTGGAAAGCATGGTATGCCGGCAGGCCTTTATGCTGACTGGAATGACTGTTTAAGACTCGGAAAAGATGGAGAGTCAACCTTCGTTGCATTACAGTTCTACTATGCAATGACAATTTTGAAGGAATTTGCTGAGTATAAGAAAGACACAGAATATCTGAATTATCTGGAGGAAAGTCAGAAGAAGCTGGAAAAACTGATCCAGGATCTCTGTTGGAACGAAGACCGCTTTATCCGTGGTTTCACAGAGGATGGTGAAGTGATCGGACAGCGTACAGATCCGGAGGCAAATATGTGGCTGAACCCACAGAGCTGGTCTGTGATCAGTGGACTTGCAAATGAAGCGCAGGCAGATCTTGCACTTCAGAATGTATATGACAAACTGAATACAGAATATGGTGCAATCCTGATGGATCCTCCGTATCATGCACATGCATTTGAAGGTGCACTGGCTGTGATCTACAATGCCGGAACAAAGGAAAATGCAGGAATTTTCTCACAGTCTCAGGGATGGATCATTCTTGCAGAGGCGCTTCGTGGACACGGAGAGAGAGCATTTAACTATTTTATTGAAAATGCACCGGCTGCACAGAATAATCGTGCAGAGATCAGAAGACTTGAACCATACTGCTATGGACAGTTTACAGAAGGAAAACACAGCCCGAACTTCGGCCGTTCTCATGTACACTGGCTGACAGGAACAGCATCTACGGTTATGGTGGGATGTGTAGAAGGAATTCTCGGAATGCGGCCAGACTTCTATGGACTGAAGATTGCTCCGTCAGTACCGAAAGAGTGGGAGGAATTTGAAATTGAAAAAGATTTCAGAGGTTCACATTTACATATCGTTGTGAAAAATCCGGGGCATGCAGAGTCAGGATGTGAAAAACTTTTCGTAAATGGAGAACAAATGAAAGATAATTATATTCCACAGGAGAAGTTAACAAAGACAACAGAGGTAGAATTATTCCTTTCTTAAATGAAATGACGAGGGACTGGACATGAGAAAAATCAATTTTACAGATAAAAACGGAACATTTACGATTACAAATCCGGAAAATTATAGTGGACTTTACTTACCACTGGCAGGAGAAGAAGGTCTGAAATCCAGTATTACACCAACTTTGGGGGGAGATAGTAAAACGGACCAGAATCATTTCCTTCTCGAACCTGTCAGCATTGAAAACCTTCACAATAACCGTGGCACCAGAAATTTCTGGTGTCGGGTAGAAGGAAAAGGCTACTGGTCAGCATGTGGAGTTTCAGCGGAGCAGGAGTTTGATAAATATACAGACAGACAGGATGAAAGCACTCTGGAAGCAGGAATGATGTGGCAGAAGTTGACAAGAACTTCAAAAAAATATGATCTTCGGTCAGAAATCACATCCTTTGTTTCTATTGATGGCACAACAGAGATCCAGTTGATCAAGATTACAAATCTTTCGGAAGAAGAACAGGAAGTAACACCGATTCAGTTGCATTCGGTTTCATTGGAAGAAGCGCACGATAATAATTCGCGACCACAGACATGTCACATCACTTCTTCACAGATCGATACGAAAGAATGTGGCGTAGAAGTCACACCGGTATTATCCTTTGATGAGCGTGGACATCAGAAAAATGATACGACTTATTTTGTATATGGTTTTACAGCAGAAGGAAATGCCCCGAAGGAGTTTTATCCGACTGTTGAAAGCTTTATTGGAGAGGGAGGTTCTTTCCTGATTCCGGAAGCAGTACGTGTAGAAAAAACGGGATGTACCGCAGGCTGCCATCTGGAGGGGAAAGAGGCTGTTGGGGCATTCAGGTTTGAACGCAGAAAATTAAAAGCAAATGAATCAATAGAGTATGTTGTTCTTGCCGGAGCAACGGGAGAAAAGGCTTCCATTTCAAAAATCTGTACTTCATTTGGTACGAAGGAGCAGGCGGAAAATGAGCTTGCCAAAGTGAAAAAGTATTGGACAGAAAAAGTAAATGTAGAGTTTGAAACCGGTGATGAAGCTACAGACAATTATCTGAAGTGGATTTGCTTCCAGCCAATTTTAAGAAGAATTTATGGATGTTCCTTCCTTCCATATCACGATTATGGAAAAGGAGGAAGAGGCTGGAGAGATCTCTGGCAGGATTGCCTTGCACTTCTGATTATGGATCCCTCAAACGTCCGTCAGATGATCGTGGATAATTATGGCGGAGTAAGAATTGATGGAACAAATGCGACAATCATCGGAAATAAGCAGGGTGAGTTTATTGCAGACAGAAACAATATTACACGTGTCTGGATGGATCATGCATTCTGGCCATTTGTAACGACTCGTCTGTATCTGGATCAGACAGGAGATATGGATGTTCTGTTTGAAAAGGTTCCGTATTTTAAAGATTTGCAGTCTATGAGAGGTACTGCACATGATAAGCTTTGGAACAGCGAATATGGACAGAAGCAGAAAACAGAAAGAGACCACATTTATTTCGGAACAGTTTTGGAGCATATTCTTTTACAGAATCTGTGTGCGTTCTATGATGTAGGAGAGCATAATGAAATGCGTCTTCATGGTGCCGACTGGAATGATGCACTGGATATGGCATGGGAGAAGGGTGAAAGTGTTGCATTTACTTGTGCTTATGCCGGAAATTTGAAGGATATCGCTTATGTGCTTAGAGAAATAGAGAGTGTTCAGGGAATTAACAGGATTGAGCTTGCAGAAGAAATGGAATGTCTGTTTGCCTGTGGAAAACAGTTATATGAAAACCCTGAGAAAAAACAGAAGGATTTTGAAGCAATATACTGATTTGAGTGCCCATATCTCAGTGGAAATAAAGTAGTGCTTTCTCTGAAAATGGTATGCAGCAATCTGGAAGAAAAAGCAGACTGGCTCGTGGAAAATATTCGG
>ENA-OQMZ01000907-OQMZ01000907.1-human-gut-metagenome-genome-assembly--contig:-NODE-907-length-11668-cov-1.976518_pt1 | contig 11668 bp, 20 predicted proteins | sample MGYA00242621_ERZ504862 | MGnify/ENA primary metagenome ERZ504862 (study PRJEB26092, sample SAMD00036393) | human gut metagenome | host: Homo sapiens | study: EMG produced TPA metagenomics assembly of... | reverse complement strand
CAGGCAACATGGCATTTATAGCATCTTCGTTACCATCTTTCATTGCTGTTTCGTAATACCAGCACTTGAATTTTAAGAGGGAGTAGAGTTTTTGAAGTTCCTGAATTTCAGTTTCAACAGCTGATTTCTGGCTTCAAATAATTCTTTCCTTTTTTCATAGCTGGAGCTGCCTTCAGATACCCAGATAAAAAATTGCTTTATATCTTTTATCTCAAGACCGGATTTCTTCAGACATTCAATGATACGAAGTGCTTCTAATTCATTATCGCTGAAATAACGGATATTTCCCTTACGTTCCAGATTAGGGAAAAAGCCTTCCTTGTCATAATACCTTAATGTAGAAACAGGAAGATTAAACATTGCAGAGACCTGACCGATTGTATACATAAAAAACCTTCTTTCAAATTTATGCTTGACCTAAAGTTAACTTTAGGTTGTAAGATATTTATATCATATACTATTGTTAGTGTAATTACAAGAAATTTTGCATATGGAGGATGTTAAATATGTTAAAAACAGAAGAATTAAAGTTGGTATCTGAATGGGATAAAACTTTTCCACAGAGTGAAAAAGTAGACCATAAGAAAGTGACATTTGTAAATCGTTATGGAATCACACTTGCCGCAGATTTGTATAAACCGAAAAATGCATCTGGGAAATATCCTGCGATTGCCGTAAGCGGACCATTTGGGGCAGTCAAAGAACAGTGTTCCGGATTATATGCACAGACAATGGCTGAAAGAGGATATTTAACAATTGCATTTGACCCTTCTTTTACGGGGGAAAGTGGAGGCTATCCAAGATTTATGGCTTCTCCAGATATTAATACAGAAGATTTTATGGCTGCTGTTGATTTCCTTTCTGTTCGGGAAGATGTGGATCCGGATAAAATAGGAATCATTGGAATCTGCGGCTGGGGTGGAATGGCTCTTAACGCAGCTGCGTTGGATACAAGAATAAAAGTAACCGTTGCTTCTACCATGTATGATATGACAAGAGTAAATGCGAATGGATACTTTGATTCTGAGGACAGTGAAGAAGCACGTTATGCAAAGAAACAGTCACTGAATACCCTCAGGACAGAAGAATACCGTAAAGGCGAATATTCAAGAGGCGGTGGTTGTGTTCCCCTTCCGGTTCCGGAAGATGCACCTTTCTTCGTAAAAGATTACAGTGAGTATTATAAAGGCAGATGTTATCATAAAAGGAGCCTGAATTCAAATGATGGCTGGAACAGTATTGGATGTATGTCATTTATGAATCAGCCAATATTAAAGTACAGTAATGAAATCAGAAGTGCAGTCCTTATCGTTCATGGAGAAAAAGCACACAGCTATTATTTTGGAAAAGATGCTTATGAAAATATGATCAAGAACAGCAAGTACACATCCAATAAAGAACTGCTGACAATTCCGGGAGCTGTTCATACAGATCTATACGATAATCCGGATGTGATCCCATTTGACAAAATTCAGAAATTTTTTAAAGAAAACGGAGTTGGTTAATTATGACGTGTGAAGAATATTTGAGTAATATGAAGCCCGGATATATCGTAGATGGTGGAAGTGAAGAACATCTGGTTATGCATGAGCTGTCTCAAAGGGCATTAAAGATAACGATGGAGCTGAATAACAAATATCATACAAAAGAAGAAATTATACAGCTTATGTCGGAACTTACCGGACAAAAAATAGATGAAAGTTTTGGAATGTTTCCTCCGTTTTATACAGACTGCGGACGAAATATCCATATAGGTAAAAAATGTTTTTATTAATGCAGGATGTAAGTTTCAGGATCAGGGTGGTATTTATATAGAGGATGGAGTCCTGATTGGACATAATGCAGTATTGGCAACGATTAATCATATGGAAGATCCCGAGAAAAGAGCAGGTATGATATTTCAGCCGATTCACATCGAAAAAAAAGTGTGGCTTGGAGCAAATGTAACGGTTCTTCCGGGGGTTACGATTGGTGAAGGTTCGGTCATTGCAGCCGGAGCAGTTGTAACAAAAGATGTTCCGGCCAATATGATTGCGGCAGGAGTGCCTGCGAAAGTTATACGGAAGGTTAAAAAAGACACTGAAAAAGGAGAAATTTAATCATGGCAAAAAAAGTATTGATCATATCGACAAGTCTTCGAGGAGGCAGCAATTCTGATATACTTGCAAATGAGTGTGCAAAGGGAGCAAAAGAAGCCGGGCATGATGTGGAACTTCTTTCTTTGAAAGGAAAAGATATAAAATATTGTATCGGTTGTCTATCCTGTCAGAGGAATGGGATGTGTGTACTGAAGGATGATGTTGCAGATATTATGGCAAAAGTAAGGATGCGGAGGTCATTGTCTATGCAACACCAATTTATTACTATGAGATGTGTGGCCAGATGAAAACACTTCTTGATAGATTGAATCCTTTATATTCGACAGATTATTCATTCAGAGATATTTATATGATTGCAACTGCCGCTGAGAATGATGAAAGTGCATTTGAAAAAGCCTACAATGGTCTGCAAGGCTGGGTAGACTGTTTTGAAAAGGCTTCCTTGAAAGGCATGGTCGGTGGTGGTGGAATTGATGCTGCAAATATAGCTGCAAGCCATGTTGATGTGATGAAAAAAGCATATGAACTTGGAAAGAAATTATGAGTTTGAAAAGAGTACTGTTATTTAGTCTGGGTATATTAGTTTTATCTGGCTTGTAGGATGTAGAGAAACAGAAATTACCGTCAAATCGGGATTTGGAGGAAAGTATAATGAGTATAGTTGTTAATATATATTATTCCGGCGAAAATGGTTCTGCGCGAAAATTTGCAAAGGAGATGATTTCAAGCGGTACTGTTGATGCAATTAGAAATGAAGCGGGGAACATTAGATATGATTATTTTTTCCCTCTGGGAGATGAGGAAACTGTGCTACTGATTGACAGTTGGGAAAATCAAGAGAGCATTGACTTTCACCATCAATCACCCATGATAAATAAGATTGCGGAGTTAAGAGATAAATATAATCTTCACATGAAAGTAGAGCGATATCGGTCAGAAGATACGATTCCTGACACTGATCAAAAATATATAAGAAATTGACAACTTCCAATTTGCATATTTCATTAAAAGGCACATATTAAAATTAACACAAAAGGAGATGTTAGAATGAAAGCTCATGAATATTGGTCTGTCGGAGCATTGATAACGATGCTAGGAACTTTTTATAGCGGATATAAAGGTTCAAAATCAAGCCATAAATATTTTGCGGCAAGTTCTTTGCTTTGTATGATTATGGCTATTTATACAGGTCATAGGATAATATCTAAAAACAAGAAGACAGAGAAAGAATCAAACTCAATAGAAAATGAAGAATAATGAACCAACCTTGTGCCCACTGGGCACGAAGTTGGCACAGTCACTACGGTGTCAGGAGAAATCCTGGCATCTTTTTTTATGTCTTTTTACACTTCAAAAAATAATCTTAAAAAATTTCTAAAATCATGTCCGATTTTGTCGCTCCCAATACAGAGTATATGGAAGGCAAATTGAAAATCCTCTGATTTCCCAAAATCACAAACGTAAAAGAGGTTCAGACAGTTCTTCCGATTGCACCTTGACAATTGAAGGAGCTGATACATCTTGAGGAACATGCTTACCGGAGATAATCCGGCTCGTGCAGGCGAAGACTCCTATGGGAAGAGCAAAGCAATAATGATACCACCGAAAGGTACAGGACCTCTGCTGAAACAGAGACTGTGGCTGTATTTTTGCAGTCGGGTTATCTGGAATGATAACGATCAGATGTATATGTACAGACAAAGCAGAAAATTTCTCTTGTCATAGAAAATTCAAGATCTGCAGTTTCCGGGGAACAGCCAAAACTGGAAACTAACAGTTTTTCATCTGTTTTATCTGGATTCGTAATATAGTCCAGAGCTTTCTTGTCTGTTACTTTAATGGGGAAGATCTTAAGATACGCCAAAATTCTTTCTCCATCTCTTCAATTCCTGCATTTCTTCAGAATACAGATCTCCGGTACTGTTTACTTTTTTCGCAATCTGATTAATATTCACACCGATCTTATGCATTTCCTCGTATTGTTTTTTAATGGAGTAGTGTCTGTATTGACAATATAACCGTCAATTGCCATTTTACGAAGATAAGCTCCCATGTTTTTAGTCTTTGATTCAATCATCTTTCTGCGAATCAGCTTCTTTTCTTCGGGGGAAACACAAAACAAGATCTGTATATTTCTTTTTCTCTTTGCCATAGATAGGTTCTCCTTTCATTGGTTGCTCAAAGTAGTGGCTTTTGTGTTTTTGATTTAGGGCAGGGTTCCCTAAATTGCTGTTTTTTTGGAAGTGTATATACACTTCCTGTCCTTGTTATTTACCCGGTGGCACAGCCGCCGGAAGAGAGTCTTTTGAAAAGAACCCTCTATAGATAAGGTATTCAGAGAAGAAAAATAGGACATCGCAGATCTGAGGTATGACGAAAGAAGGATTCTATGGTATAGTAAAATCTGAATGAGAAAAGAGGAAAAGAGGTCTTACCGATGTCACGGAAAAACCATGAAATGATAGATGGAAAATTACTGCAGACTGACAAGAAATATGCTCAGTTGAAATTAAAGCAGAAAGAGAAGATTGCAGAATGGATGTTCCAGGCAACCAGGGATTATTATATGAAAAAATACACTTTCCCAAACGACAAACATCTGGAAGAAGTGGTGGATATTGTGTATGAAAAAATTGAAGATGCAGAAATCTGGATTCCGTATGGAGAGGTATTCAAGCATTACAAATCCAAACGATCGGATATCAATAAACGTATCAGAAGATCTCTGAATGAAAAAGAAGAGAGTCGGATTGAGAAGGTTTGCTTTATGAATATGTGTATGATCCAAGATGACAAAGGAAATGTGCTGGCATTGGATAAAGTGAATGACAGCTATACAGGGACAACTTTTCCAGGTGGTCATGTGGAGCAGAACGAGATATTTCAAAAATCTATGATCCGGGAAGTTTGGGAAGAAACAGGTCTTACGATTGAAACACCGAAGCTCTGCGGTTTATATCATTGGCATAAGGTGGAGTACATTATGTGATTACGCTGTACAGAGCTGATAGATTTATCGGAGAATTGACAAGTTCGGAGGAAGGCAGGTGTATTGGATTCCGCTGGAAGAATTAAAAACCAAAGAAATTGGCTACAGGTATGGAATACGTTTTACAGATCTTGGAGTCTGAGCAGGTGAATGAGTGTTATATGCATCTGGAAGCAGATGGATATGTTGGAGATTTATATTAAACGAAGTATCTACTTGGGATAAAATAGTTGTTGTGATGAAAATGGGAGAACAATAATGAATGAAAAATTAGAAATGGCAAAAAATTCCTTATATAATGCAAATGAAATAAAGGATATTAAAGAAAATCCGGTTGTTGAATCAGTTTTATTGGCACCTATAAAGGCAATCCCTGTTTTGGGGGATTTAATTGATTCATCAACAAATAAGTTATTAAATGATTTTCAGCAAAAGAAAGAACAGGAATTGTTAGATGTTATTTTGCAAGATGATCATTCTATAACATCGGAAATGGTAAATGATGTAGAGTTTATCATCAATTTGCACGAGCAAAAGAGGCAGTGCAAAGGTTGGCAACGACCGATAAAGTTGAGTATTTTGGAAATCTTATACGAAATGGTTATTTGCAGGGGAAACATATAGATGGTAGTATTTTGATGAATATATTCACATATTGAATACTATGTCGTATAGAGAAATACAATATTTAGTTGAATACAAAAAATATTGTGAAGATTCATCTAAAAGAGGTAAATCAACGAAACACATAAATGGTAGAACATATAGCAACAAATACGAATCGTTTTGCAATGAATATTCAAAGCAAATAAAGGTATCTCCAGGAGAAGTTGATTACGTGTTCTTACATATTAAACAAACGGGATTCATTGAGGAAGAATTTGAAACAGAGTCTGGAGATGTAGATGAAAATGATAATACATTTGACTCATTGGATGTTGAAAGTAAGGGATATTATATAACAAAAGAGTTTCTGGATTTTTATGAAATGGTTTTGAAAAGAAATGAAAATAATGGATAAATAAAAAACTACTTCTGTGAGGTTGACTTGCAGAAGTAGCTTTTTTTTTAGATATTGGAGGGGGTAATAAATAAAGTTAATTGAATATCCAATCATCAAAAAGGGCACAAAAAACACCGTATTTCTACGGTGCGTTCTGTCAGATATAGTCTGTTTTATGATAGCAGAAAACTGGAATTCACAGTTCTTCCATCCTTCCCATCTTCAGCGCCATAACAAGAGTTCCGGCTGCCATCACAAAGACACCAATTTCAATCACATAGATGGGAAGAAGCGCCGGACCTGCCACGGCAAAGAAGTCCACGATAAAATGAATCCCATATGTAAGAACCGCTGTAAAAGCCGCTGTCCTGCATTTGCCTGCCTTTACCGCCCGGTAGATCAGCAGTGACAACCCGATATGCAGAATGATGGCACTGATTCTTTCGATTCCGCTTACAAAAAAGAGTGGTGCCGGTGTTGTCCATAGGGCCGACAGCTGTGACACGGTCTGGTTTGCAGACTCAGCAGGAAGTGCCGCCAGCGTATTCTGCATGGCTCCGCTGTTGATCATCAACATGGACACAAGATTGCTGATTCCGGAGAGTCCTCCAATCAGAATGGCTTCCACACCGCCATGCCCGATTCCATACATCAGTGCATTTGGAAAATCCAGCCATTTCTTCATCCAGAACTTCATGGCAATCAGTCTTCCAGTTTCTTCAAAAACCGCTGCAGCCAAAGCCGCGTATACATAGTAAAGCCATGGCCTGCTCTGTGCGTTCAGTCCGCAGAACTGAATGACAAGAACATGCAGCAGCTGCTCCAACAGCATGGCAAACAGCAGATAGTTCCTGCTCCGATAAAGAACGAGGAAATCCTTGCCTTAAGCTTCACCCTTCCTGCAATGAACAAAGCAATCGGTACCCCCATCGAGAGGACAACGGAGCAGATAACTCCCGCTATCGCCAGACCTGATATTGTGTTCAATTCCATCTTTATACCTCCCTGATTCTCAAAAAATTCCTTTATTGTATTTGAACTGTCCATACAATATAAAGCCTAATCCGACAATAACTGCTGGAAGAATGATATAATCTATAATTATTTCACTCTGAAACGAAACAATAAAACCTAATACAAGAGATATTCCTATAATCAGCGTTCCTGTGCCGACTGTTTTTCCATACTTTGGTATATCTTCTTCCTTTACTTTTCGCCTGTTATAAGAGTGAATTGTGCTGATATTGCCTTTGATATTTACAATTCCCACAACAGATATGAACACTCCCAAAATCAACATTATAATATTTTCCATAATGACCTCCTAAAAATAGAATAGTTCCTCAAATTTTTTGTCCAATGCAATACAAAGAATTAGAGCCAATTTTGCAGTTGGATTAAACTGTCCTGTTTCAATAGAACTAATGGTATTTCTTGATACCCCTACCATTCTGCAAGCTGAGCTTGAGAAAGATTTGCTTCTGTGCGAACTTCCTTTAAGTGATTTTTCAGTTGTAATTGTTCTTTCATATTCTCACCTCTAAAAGATGGCTAACAAATCCAACAAATGCCAAAATGGAAAGCACAAAAAACAGAACAGTCAAGACCAAATCGCTCTTTCGCTTCATTTTGATAAAACGAACTAACCATTGTGTTGCAATAATGCTGAAGTATATAACCCACGGACTGTAAATCATAGTATGAGCAAGCACAGAAGATAACAGCGAAAGCAAACAACACACTAAAACACCAACTCTGCTTGCGTGACTTCCGGCTTGATATACCACTTCCATTTCAGCCAAGTCCTTATTGCGATGTTCTTTTCTGCTTGCATTTAAGATTTCGTCCTTTTTCATAAAAACACCTCCATGCCAAGTTTTCTTTGCATATTTTAATTATACACATACCAAGTTTTCTTGTCAATAAAGTTCATAAAAAAGTTACAACCGATATAAGAGATAACTTTTCTACCACTTCGATTATGCGTTAGATTGGAATCTTGCTAGTGTGAAGTATTATATAACCAAATTGAAGGAAAAGAATTATCTGAAGAAGCAGGGAAGTAGCCAAAAAGGGAAATGGGTGATATTAACAAAACGAGATTAACACTTGTATCAATCATGTTAAACTATGAAATGTAAGGAGAGAAAGATGCCTAGAAACCATCATTAGACGGCAAAGATTCTAGTCTGAGAATCAGGATGTCACCAGAGCAAAAAGAAAAGCTAGTATCTTATGCAGAGAGACATTATCAGACTATGAGTAATGTAATATTCCAGGCGTTGGACATTCTTTACGCAAGAGAAGAACAACAAAATAATAAAGAGTAAAATGGAGTTATTTTGGAGTTATTTTCTTCATTTTTAGCACTCCTCTTTGGCACTTTTTTGATAATCCCCTTTGTAAGAATCAGAAAATCCGATTCATACGGAGCACCAGAGAAAACATCAAAAAAAGACACAGAAACATAGAGAAAAAAATTAGAAGCCTTGCATCAGGGAACGTCCTGACGCAGGGCTTTTTCAGTCCTGAAAGAAAAGGGAAGAAAAATAGTGCAGTATCCCGGAAGCGCCGGAAAAGGAAGTTTTTACAAGTGAGTTTGCTAAAAAAATGCAAAGTGGGTGTGCGAAGGGACAGGACATATAAGCTTTGTATTCTATCTGGCAAACTAGACAGACTTAAAAGTCATATTCTACCTTCGAGGGGTATGCTTTTCATCTAAAATAGAGTACGATTAATAAAAAAAGGAGGTAGATGGATGGATCTTATCAAAATTGGAAAATATATTGCAGGTAAGCGAAAGTCATTGGGGATGACACAAAAGCAACTGGCAGAAAAATTAGGTATGAGTGATAAGTCTGTTTCTAAATGGGAGCGAGGAGTTTGCCTGCCGGATGTATCTGTTTATAAAGAACTTTGTTCAATTCTTGGTATTAGCCTCAATGAGTTTTTGGCTGGAGAAGATATAGCTCAAGAGAATATGATTCAGAAGTCAGAAACAAATATTATTGAAGTGATCAGAGATAATATAGATAAACAGAAATGTCTAAAGGTTATGAAATGTATATTATTAGTCATATCTATCTGTGCGGTATCAGTAATCGGATTTACCATATACCGTCTGAAAAAACCACAGAATTATATTTCTCCTGTTGCAAAGGATAGCATAGAAATGCAGACAGCAGAACTGCTTGCTGGACCGGATGGAGCATTTGTCTATAAGTTTATCACAACGGATGAATATAAAAAACTCAGATTACATATTTATCGATACGAATCAGGAAAATTGAGTGATCAGGACAAAGTTGAAATGGGATTTGAAGATATTGGTTCGCCAAAAAGTGGTGAAATCGTAATGGTGCCTGATTTCGATAATTATGTAATTAAGTTAATTATTTCTGGAGGTGGTAGTAGGTTGTCAACAGAAATTCCTATTTTAGAAAATGTAGAAAATAGAGAATACTATGGCAGAACAGCAACTGAAATAAAAAATGTCGTAGACATTAGATACGATAAGCAGCAGCCACTTATTGCCTTTGTTTATGATAATGATGAAATGAGTGTTCCGACTTTAGACGATTTTATAAATAGCCAAACAGATTTTCTTTCAAAAAATGATTATGTGTATTATGTGGCATTTGAGTTTTGTAAGTAATAGATTTGATAATATGTTTCGGATAGAGCTGTTCCGTAATTCATTTCCGGTGACAAATGAAAAAGAAAGGAGGTAGAGTGGAGAACAGACCTTAACGATACACAGCAAAAGATTATAAAGTTGCTTTCAGAAGATCATCAATTATCAGCGGTTAAGTTAGCTGAAAAAATCGGGATTGTCAGTCGAAATATTGAGAACAATATTAAGAAGTTAAAAGAATATGGTATTCTCATAGGACATGGTTCTCCAAAGAATGGTTACTGGGAGATTATAGATAAAGATCTACAGGAGTGAGAAGTAAATTAATCCAAGATTAGTCAAATGCTGAGAGAAATAGACCTTCGCAGACGTAATGTTTGCGGAGGTTTTTTTGATAAAAAAATTAATCACGATAATAATGTGATGATATCACAGAAAACAAATGAATTTCAGGTTATAATAAAGCCACAAAAGAAAAAACAAGGAGGACTGTAAAATGTCTGCTATTAATATCAATAAAAATAATTTTCAGAATGAAATAATGGATTCCGAGAAAACCGTCCTTTTGGATTTTTGGGCGCTTGGTGCGCTCCCTGTCGTATGGTGGTTCCTGTCATAGAGGAGATTGCAGGTGAACGCCCTGATATCAAAGTTGGAAAGATCAATGTGGATGAGCAGCCTGAACTGGCAAGTAAATTTAGTATTATGAGTATCCCAACTTTGGTGGTTATGAAGAATGGGAAGATTGTACAACAGGTTTCAGGGGCGAGACCTAAGAAAGCGATTTTAGAAATGCTTTAATGAGGAAAGGTGGAAAAATAAGATGAAGGTAATAATCGTAGGCGGTGTAGCAGGAGGAGCTACAGCCGCAGCAAGAATACGCAGACTGGATGAACATGCAGAAATTACTGTGTTTGAAAGATCTGGATACATATCCTATGCGAATTGTGGGCTTCCATATTATATTGGAGACGTGATCACAGATCCGGAAGAACTTACATTACAGACACCAGAGAGTTTTTTTAAACGTTTCCATATCAACATGAAAATTCATCATGAAGTTATCTCCATACATCAGGATCGTAAAACTGTTTCAGTGAAAAATTTGGAGAATGGTGAAATATTTGAAGAAAATTACGATAAACTTATCCTCTCTCCAGGTGCAAAGCCAACACAGCCGAGACTTCCTGGAGTTGGTATTGATAAACTTTTTACACTTCGTACAGTAGAAGACACTTTTCGTATAAAGGAATATATAAATAAGAACCATCCAAAATCGGCTATATTGGCAGGTGGTGGCTTTATTGGTCTGGAACTGGCAGAAAATTTGAGAGAGCTTGGCATGGATGTTACAATTGTTCAACGGCCTAAGCAGCTGATGAATCCTTTTGATCCGGATATGGCATCCATGATCCATAATGAAATGAGAAAGCACGGGATAAAATTGGTACTGGGTTATACGGTAGAAGGATTTAGAGAAAAGGACAATGGAGTAGAGATTCTATTAAAAGATAATCCGTCCCTTCAGGCTGATATGGTGGTGCTGGCAATCGGCGTTACACCAGACACAGCATTAGCAAAAGAAGCCGGTCTGGAGCTTGGCATCAAGGGAAGTATCGTAGTGAATGACAGGATGGAAACTTCTGTACCGGATATTTATGCAGCAGGTGATGCAGTTCAGGTAAAACATTATGTTACGGGTGATGATGCGCTGATTTCTTTGGCTGGTCCAGCCAATAAGCAGGGAAGGATCATTGCTGATAATATTTGTGGTGGTGATAGCCATTATTTAGGCAGTCAGGGAAGCTCCGTTATCAAAGTGTTTGATATGACAGCAGCCACTACAGGTATCAATGAAACCAATGCCAAAAAGTCAGGATTAGAGGTAGATACAGTAATTCTTTCTCCTATGAGTCATGCCGGTTACTATCCTGGTGGAAAAG
>ENA-OQMZ01000904-OQMZ01000904.1-human-gut-metagenome-genome-assembly--contig:-NODE-904-length-11718-cov-1.434648_pt1 | contig 11718 bp, 13 predicted proteins | sample MGYA00242621_ERZ504862 | MGnify/ENA primary metagenome ERZ504862 (study PRJEB26092, sample SAMD00036393) | human gut metagenome | host: Homo sapiens | study: EMG produced TPA metagenomics assembly of... | reverse complement strand
CATAAAATGGGAAAAGAATGGAGAAAACAAGAAGTGAGACAAAGGACAGGGAATTTGGACAGAAAGAGAATAATAGAAATCTTACTCCCACCGGTAATTACTTTTCTGGTGAATTCAGCTGTCTACTGGGGAGCACCGAGATTGGCGGATACAGGTGAGTGTCATAACCTGTCACTTGCATTAGACGCAAAGATCCCGTTGATCCCAGCCTTTATTCTTGTTTATTTTGGATGTTACATTTTCTGGGTGATTAATTATCTGCTTATATCATTGCGGGAGGAAGAGATAAAATATAGATTTTTTACGGCTGATTTGTATGCCAGAATCATTTGTTTTCTGTTTTTTTTTGTATTTTATCCGACAACAAATGTAAGACCAGAACTTGTTCGGAAATGGAATTTTTGTTCAGGGCATGCGTTTTTTTATATCAGATTGATAAACCGGTGAATTTATTTCCATCAATCCATTGTATGGCAAGCTGGTTCTGTTGTATTGGAATCAGGAGAGATAAAAAAATACCGGTGTGGTATAAGATCGTATCTGTAATGATCGCGGTGTTGGTCTTTGTTTCTACGCTTGTAACAAAACAGCATGTAATTGTGGATGTGATCGGTGGAGTTGTGGTAGCGGAGCTACCTGGTTTGTAAGTTGCCGGACAAACGGATGGAAAATTTACAGAAATCTGGTTCATAAAGCAGGAGGAGAAAATGGAAAATAAAAAGAAAATAGATATTTAATGTACTTTTTCTCTTTCTTGTCTTTGTGGCAACACTCTATGGAGTGTTCCATGGAGAGGATTTAAGCGAGATTGCAGAAATCCTGAAAACAGTGAATTTATACTGGTTGTTTCCGGGTGTTGTCTGTGTGATTATCTTTATATGGGGAGAGTCAATTATTATATTTTATATGATGCATACGCTTGGTATTCATCTAAAGAAATGGAAATGTTTCCTGTTTTCCTCTGTGGGATTCTTTTTCAGCTGTATCACGCCATCCGCAACAGGAGGACAGCCGGCGCAGATTTATTATATGAAGAAAGAGAAAATTCCAATCCCGGTATCAACACTTGTGCTGATGATTGTCACGATTACATATAAGATGGTTCTCGTTGTGATCGGCCTTGGACTTATGATCTTCGGCAGGGGATTCATCAGAACACATATGTATGAGATCCGTCATATTTTTATCTTGGAACAGGTTTAAATGTGTTTGTGTGGCTTCTATGCTGCTCCTTGTATTTCATCCGGTTGCTTGCACGTTCTATTCTTGTGAAAGGAATGGAACTGCTGGAAAAAATGCATCTGATGCGACATAAGAGTACAAGAATTGAGAAACTGAATGCATCAATGGATCAGTATCATACAACAGCGGTTTATCTGAAAGATCATATGATGGTGCTGGTTAATGTATTTGCAATCACACTATTTCAGAGGTTCGCACTGTTTACAGCAACCTGGTTTGTATATAAGGCATTTGGACTGTCCGGAACGAATGCATTCGTGATCATTCTTCTGCAGTCTGTGATTTCAGTTTCTGTGGATATGCTGCCACTGCCAGGTGGTATGGGCATCAGTGAAAAACTGTTTTCGATGATTTTTGAACCAGTTTTTGGAAGCACACTTTTGATTCCGGGAATGATCTTAAGCAGAGGACTTGGATATTATACAGAATTACTGATCAGTGCAATTTTTACGATCGTGGCGAATTTTACAATAGGAAGAAACTTAAGGAAGAAAGCATAAATAAATGGAGAGTTATTCTGAAAAGAATAAAAACAAGGGGGAAATAAAATGTTAGGTGTTTATGATTACACAGTTATACTTACATATATCAGTCTGTGGATTTCGATTGGTGGGATGATGCTGTCATTGAATGGACATCTGGATCTTGCAGTATTGTGTCTTGCACTGTCCGGTCTGTGTGATATGTTTGATGGGAAGATTGCAAGAACAAAGAAGGATAGAACAGAAATAGAGAAACGTTTTGGAATCCAGATTGATTCCCTATGTGACATTGTCTGTTTTGGAGTTGGACCGGCGATCATCTGTTATTGTATGGGAATGAATGGGATTGTCGGTGTTCTTATTCTTATGTTTTATGTATTGGCAGGATTGATCCGTCTGGCATGGTTTAATGTAACAGAAGAGTCCAGGCAGGATGAGACAACAGAGAACAGAAAGTGTTATCAGGGATTGCCAATCACATCCATGTCGATCGCATTACCGATTCTTGTTGTGCTTCGCCCATTTCTGCACTTTGATTTCAGAATTGTACTGCATGCGATGGTTCTTCTTGTAGGACTTCTGTTTGTTATGGATTTCAAATTAAAAAAGCCGGGGAATAAGACACTTTCTGCATTAGTCGGAGTAGTAGCGGTTGCAGTAGTCTGGACATTGAGACGAAGATTCATGTAAGAGGAGAGATTATGATTTATGCAGACAGAAACGGAAACAGGACGGAGAAAACAACAGGACAGGACAGATTCCTGGAATATATCTATGGACATACATTGACAAGAATGATGCTGAAACCATTGCTTGGTTCCAGGGTATCCCGACTTGGTGGAAAAGTGCTGGACAGCAGAGTATCCAGGCTGTTGATTCCATCGTTTGTCAGAAAGAATCAGATTGATCTGTCAATCTATGATAAGAATCATTATTCTTCTTTATAATGACTTTTTACGCGTAAGATTTTAGCAGAGGAACGTCCGATTGACGGAAGAAAGAAGTACTGATCAGTCCTTGTGACGGGAAAGTGACAGTTTGTCCGATTCAAAGGATGGACTTTTTCTTATCAAACAGACACAGTATACAGTCCGTAGTCTTCTGAAGGATGAAAAGCTTGCGAAACGCTATGAAGGTGGAACAGCTTATATAATCCGTCTCACGGTAGATGACTACCACAGATATTGTTATGTAGCAGATGGTGTGAAATCTGCACAGCGAAAGATCAGAGGAGTATTCCATACAGTAAATCCGGTGGCAAATGACTATGCTCCGATTTACAAGATGAATACAAGGGAATATTGTCTTGTACAGACAGAAGAACTGGGAACCGTTTTGCAGATGGAAGTCGGTGCTCTTATGGTTGGACGGATTAAGAATCATAAGAAGAAAGTATCTGTTGTACACCGGGGAGAAGAAAAAGGAATGTTCGAGTTTGGCGGGTCTACAGTCGTTCTTTTGACAGAGCCGGGAAAAGTGCAGACGGATGAAGATCTAGTGAGAAACAGTGCGACCGGTGCAGAGACATTGATAAAGATGGGTGAGAAAATCGGTGAAAAATATTAGAAAGAATCGTTTTCGGACGAGAACTGAGGATTTTCTATAGCATTCTAAATTAAAGTGTGCTAAAATGGCTGTGTTTGTTAAAGAAACATAGCCATTTTGTGCAAATATGGAGATAAGACAGAGAGAAGGAGGAAAATTCAGGTGAAAAAGAGAAGAATACTTGCAGTTCTTTTGATTGTTGCACTTGCAGTTGCTTCTTTTTCCGGTTGCGGAAAGAAGAAAGAAAAGGAAGAGCCAAAGAAAGAGACAAATCAGGTAGTGCAAGAGGAAGAAGAGCCAGAAGAAGTAGAAGAAGAGCCGGAAGTGAATCAGGAGACATTTGCTATTTTTGGAGTTGACTCCAGGGAAAATAATCTTGGTAAGGGAACAAGATCAGACTCCCTGATGGTGGTAAATGTAGATAATACAAATAAAAAAGTGTATATTGCTTCTGTCTATAGAGATTGTTATGTACAGATTGAAGGTCATGGTCTGGATAAGATCACTCATGCACACTCTTTCGGAGGACCGGAGCTTGCAATGGATACATTAAATACAAACTTTGATCTGGATATTCAGAAATATATTACAGTTAACTTCATGAATGTAGCAGAACTGGTTGATGATATGGATGGAATCGAGCAGGATATTACAGAAGAAGAAACAAAGTATATCAATGGTTATATTGATGAGCTTAATGGAATCAGGGGAACATCTTCTGCACACATTACAGAAGCAGGTACTTATACATTAGACGGAACACAGGCGGTTGCATTTAGCCGTATCCGTTATACAGAAGGAGGAGATTATAAGAGAAGTGAAAGACAGAGAACAGTTCTCTTTAAGATTTTCTCAAAAGCACAGGAGCTTGATAAAGCGAAAAAGATCGATATTGCCAAGAGCATGCTTGATAAAATTAATACAAACTATTTAGAGAGCGAAGTACTTCGTCTTTTAAGTAAAATTCAACAGAATACTAAGGTGGAAAGCAATGGATGCATTTCCAAAGGTATTCTATTCCGGTAAGATTGATGGTGTGTTCTATGAAGTTCCGGTTACATTGAATTGAACATGAGTACACAGATGCATACATTTTGTATCGACAGAAACGTATACACCTTCTGAGACAGTTCAGTCGATCAGTGCTCAGGAAAGCGCAGTAGCGCCGACAGCGAATAATGATTTTACACAGCAGTAAGAGCTGGAGTTAAACTGATTTTTGAAAAGAGTTGTGAGAAATAGAGGATAATCTCGTTTTTTACAGCTCTTTTTTGTATATGAAAAACGTCTACTCGGGTTGCAATTACTTTCAATTTTATAAAATGTGTGTTATCCTAGCATTGGATGTTATTTGAATGTTTAACTAAGATAAGAAAAAGAAAAGGTTAGATAAGGAGTAAGAAAATGAAATACGAGAAGATGAACAATCTCTTCCTACGTCAGTCCTATCTAGATTCCTGGGAAGATTATGAAAGAAGTTTAAAGAAAAAAAGCTTTATTAAATGGGATTATATTATATTGACAGCATCAAATAAAGCACAGGCAACGGCTTATCGGAATCAGATCGAGAACCGTCTGGAAAAAGGTCTTCTTCCGGAAGAGACAACGTATGCGGTTCTTCCAGATCCGGAGGGAAAACGTGTGGGATCCGGAGGCGCTACCTTTCAGGTGATGCGTTATATTGCAGAACAGGAGCCTGAGAGAGAGAATCCTTTTAAGAATCGTAGAATTCTTGTGATTCATTCAGGTGGTGACAGCAAGAGAGTGCCGCAGTATTCTGCGATCGGCAAGCTTTTCTCACCGGTTCCAAGAGAATTGCCGGATGGAAGAAGTTCCACTTTATTTGATGAGTTTATTGTAGGAATGTCAGGAGTTCCATCCAGGATCCAGGAGGGAATGCTTGTTTTGTCAGGTGATGTATTGCTCCTGTTTAATCCGCTTCAGATCGATGCGCAGTTTGACGGAGCAGCAGCAATTTCCATTAAAGAGCCGGTAGCTACAGGAAAGAATCATGGCGTATTTCTGAACGATGGACATGATTATGTAAAGTGTTTTCTTCATAAACAGACAGAAGAGCGTTTGCGAGAGATGGGAGCTGTTAATAAAGCAGGAAATGTAGACCTTGATACAGGTGCGGTATTGTTTGGCAGCGCATTGTTGCAGGCACTGTTCCGTCTGATTTCAACAGAGGGCAAGGTGGACGAGAAGAAATTCCGGCAGTTTTGTAATGAAGAAGCAAGGATCAGCTTTTATGGGGATTTTTTATATCCGCTTGCAAATGATTCTACATTAGAAGATTTCTATAAAGAGGCAGCAGAAGGACAGCTCAATGAAGCACTGCATGAATGTAGGACACAGATTTGGAATGCGATCCATCATTCTCAATGAAGCTGTTGTGTCTGTCACCGGCGGAATTTATTCATTTCGGAACAACAAGGGAATTGAGAAGTCTTGTAACAAAAGATGTGCAGGATTACGAGTTCCTGGATTGGAAGATGCAGGTGAATTCAGCAGTGCAAAAAGAAGGATTTGCAGCGCATAATGCTTATGTAGGAAGCCGTGCGAAGATAGGAAAAGAAGCATATCTGGAGAATTGTTATATTCTTGGTAATTCTGAGGTCGGCGACGGAACCGTTCTTTCGCATGTGCGTATTATGGACCGGAAGATTCCGGAACAGATTGTTATGCACGGAATCGAACTGACAGGTGGGAAAAAAGTAATCAGAATTTATGGTGTACCAGATAATCCGAAGGGAAAATATCCGGGAGAGGTTTCATTTCTCGGCACGACATTGAATCAGTTTATGACTACAGAATGAAGTGATGAAAGAAGAACTCTGGAAAGGAGAAGAGACCTATCTGTGGTTTGCAGATCTTTATCCGGTGTGTGATGACTGGGAAGATGCCCTTGATATGGCTGAAATCATTTACAAGATGGCACATGGTACTGCAACAGAAGAAGAGATTTCCAGATGGCGCGAGAGTGAACGCATGAGTCTATATTCCAGTTTTAATGCAACAGATATTGAGGCATCCTGTGATCAGGAGAGGTTTCTTGAAAACCGTATTCTTGCAAAGTGTTTCATCAGAAAACTGGAGCAGGGAATGTATTATGCGGATGCACTCAAGATATTTGGAAAGCGTGGAATATCGAAAGAAATCTTTAAGTTGCTGATTGAAGATGCGGAAGAAGCAGGTTTCTCATTGAAGATCCGAATCTATCATGCAGTTTCCTGTTATATGAAAAAGACAAGAACGATTTATGATGATCTGCATTATGATGCACTCGAAAATGACTGTTTTGGAACAATCCAGGAGGCAATTTATGAAGAAGCAGAGAAGAAGCTTCCAGATAGTGCAGGATATAGAATTGTAAAAGATCAGGTTGATATCGCCCTTCCGGTCCGCGTGAACTGGGGTGGAGGCTGGACGGATACACCACCACATTGTAATGAAAAGGGTGGAGTAGTTCTTAATGCTGCAATGAAATTAAGAGGAATCTATCCGGTACAGATCACAGTAAAGAGATTAGATGAGCTTCATGTGGAATTTGAAAGTAAGGATATCGGAGTCTATACAACTGTAGACAGTGCAGCTGAGATCCAGGATTGTCATAATCCATATGATTCATTTGCACTGCATAAAGCAGCTTTGATCGCCTGTGGAATTATCCCGGTCAAGGAAGAAGCAGATCTTCAGGAGATCTTAAAGCGGATGGGAGGAGGAATCTATCTTCTACCAGGTTTACGGAGTACCGAAAGGATCAGGACTTGGAACAAGCAGTATCTTATCAGGAGCGTGCGTAAAGGGAATCTTTGAATTCCTTGGTCAGGAGCGTACAGATGCAGAGATCTATGATGTTGTCCTTGGTATGGAGCAGATCATGAGTACCGGAGGCGGCTGGCAGGATCAGGTTGGCGGACTGACAGAAGGAATTAAACTGATCTCAACAAAACCGGGGATTGCCCAGAATCTTGTTGTAGAGAAGATAGAGATGCCGGAAGAGGGAAAGAAGGAACTGAAAGAACGTTTTGCATTGATCTATACTGGTCAGAGACGTCTTGCAAGAAATCTATTGCGTGATGTAGTTGGTGGCTATATCGGAAGCAGACCAGAGTCATTGAAGGCATTAAAGGAGATGAAGCAATCGCCGTGTTAATGCGTTTTGCGCTGGAGCAGGGAGATATTGACGAATTTGCTGAGCTTTTAAATCAACATTGGAAATTATCCTGTATGTTGGATGCCGGTACAACCAATACCTGTATCGATCAGATCCTTCTTGTATGTGAAGACCTGGTAGATGGGAAGTTTATATCGAGGAGCCGGTGGAGGCGGATTCATTCAGGTGATTCTAAAGAAAGATGTGCAAAGAGGAGCTGCATGAACGTCTGCATGGCGTGTTCCAGGACAGTGGCGTAGATGTATGGGATTGCGAACTACTTGTTTAAACGTATAAGTAAGGTAAGAAACTAAAATTTGACAAAGTATTTCTACATGGTATAATGAGCAAAAAAGAAAAGCAGTATATCAGTTAGGAGTAGATTTTTGAAGAGCAATAAGAAAACGAATAGAGAGAAGAACAGGAAGCTGACGATGATCTCGTTTTTGCCGGCAATCATCTGGCTGATCCTTCTTTTGGTTTTGTCAAGCCAGAATGGACCACAGACAGCAGCAACCAGTCTGCCGATGGCAGAATGGATCCAACATCACTTTTTTCCACAGGACAGTGTGGACGGTGTGCACATGTATCTGAGAAAATGGGCACACTTTATCGTTTATTTCATAGAATCAGGATTATTGGTTTTGGCAATGAAGAATGTGATGAAAGCCTGGAAAGCGGCGTGTGCGGTATTCGGACTTTTGTACGATCCTGGCAATTGCGGATGAGGCACACAAGGTTCTGATCGTAGGAAGACACTGTCAGTGGGATGAAGCAGGAATCAATATTGTCGGTGTGATCATGGGAGTGTTGCTGACTTGGAGTATTCTATGGCTGATTCGTTGGGCAAGGGCAACACTCGAAGATTAGAAGGAATATTTTCGCAGGAAGCTTCATATAATGACATCAGGAAGACAAGCTGTGAAAGGGGAAATCGGAAGGTGGTTCTTGGGTATATTGTCTGTTTTCTTGGTGGTCTGATTCTGGGTGTAGTTCTTATGTGTTTGCTTCAGATAAAGAGATGATTTGTGAGAGAGGTGAGAGACCTCTCTTTTTATATATTAGGAAAGTTCTTTCCTTAATATATAAAACGCTCCGCCAGGGATCTGCACAAATCCGAAAAAACACCTGTTGTTGTTTTACATAACTTAACGTTTGGTTGATTTCAGACTTTACATTTCTTACGTAACATATGTACTGTGCTTGAGGGAAGCACAAATGGCTGTAGAAAATAAAAAAGAAAATGCAGCGGGATTAGAAATGTGTATGAAATGTAAAGGAGATAATTCACATGAAAATGAAAAAGTTTATCGCATTACTTACAGTAGCAGGTATGACAGCCACAATGGCAGTTGGATGTGGAAGTTCATCAAACGGAACTTCAGATAATGCAGCAGGTACAAATACAGAGAGCAGTGACAGCTCATTAAGCGGAACAATCACAGCAGCAGGTTCATCAGCACTGAAACCACTTGCTGATGATGCAGCAGATTCGTTCTTAAATGATCATCCGGATGTATCTATCACAATCGATGCAGGTGGTTCAGGAGAAGGACTGAAGCAGGTATCAGAAGGAACTGTAGATATCGGTAACTCTGATGTGGCAGCAGAAGATAAACTGGATGAGACAGCAGCAAAAGAGCTTGTAGATCATCAGGTATGTGTTGTAACTATGGCACCGATCGTAAACAAAGATGTTGCAGAAGCAGGTGTTAAGAGTCTGACAAAAGAGCAGTTGATCTCCATCTTCACAGGAAAGACAACAAACTGGAAAGATGTTGGAGGACCGGATGAGGATATCGTTCTTGTAACACGTCCTGAGTCTTCAGGAACAAGAGCAACATTCCAGAAATATGCACTGGACGGAAACGAAGAAGCTTCTAACACATCCATGGAAACAGATGATTCCGGAGTTCTTCTTACAAATGTGAAGAGTACAAACGGAGCAATCGGTTATGTAGCACTTTCTTATCTGACAGGAGATGCAGGTGTTGAGACAGTAGCAATTGATGATGTTGAGCCAACACTTGAGAATACTTACAGCGGAAAATATCCTGTATGGACATTCGAGCATATGTACACAAAGGGTGAACCAAATGAAGTGACAAAAGCATTCCTTGATTATATCACAGGTGATGAATATGGCGCTCAGATGGAGAAACTTGGTTATGGTGTTGCATCTAAGATGACTGTAACAGAGCATTAATAGCGTTGCTGGTCGCACATCGTGTGAACAGTAACCTAATAGCATAAAGTGAAGAGCTACGAAATGTACTGTGTGTTCCTGGAAAATTCAGAACAGCAGTACATTTCACTGATAAAAGGTGAAAATATGAAGAAACAAAACATGTTTACAAAAGAGTATGCATGGAGAGGACTGATGACAGCGGGCGGTTTGCTTGTTATTGCCATCACAATCTGTATCGGAGCCTTTCTTATATACAAGGGATCCGGTACATTTACGATATTTGGTCATTCCATATTTGAATTCTTAGGATCGACAGACTGGAACCCGGAAGATAATGCACAGGGTGGTGGAACTGTCGGAGCATTGATCTTTATCGTGGGTTCTCTGTGTACATGTGGTCTGGCACTTCTGATCGCGACTCCATTTGCAGTAGGTTCTGCAATCTTTATGATTGAGATCGCGCCGAAATTCGGAGAAAAGTTTTACAGACCAATCGTTGAAATTTTCGCAGGAATTCCATCAGTTGTTTATGGATGGGTTGGACTTACGGTCCTGATTCCGGCAATTAAGAAAGTATTTCATTTACAGGTTGGACATTCAGTTCTTGCGGCAGGGATTGTTTTGGCACTGATGATCTTCCCAACCATCAGTAATGTGGCGGCAGATTCCATTCATTCTGTGCCAAAAGATTACCGTATGGCAGCCTACGGACTGGGTTCTACAAGATGGCAGTCCATTTATAAAGTTGTCATTCCGGCAGCAGGTTCAGGAATTCTTTCAGGAATTATTCTCGGACTTGCGAGAGCATTCGGGGAGGCACTTGCGGTTGCAATGGTAATTGGACAGACAACAGCTCTTCCAAAGGGATTATTCTCCACAACAAAGAGTTTGACTACAGAAATTGCAGCGCAGATGGGAAATGCAACTGAGGGTGGTGAGATGAAGACAGCACTCTGGACAATGGCATTGTTATTGTTCTTATTATCTCTGTTATTCATCCTGCTGATCCATTATTTCTCAAGACCGAAGAAAGACAAAGAGTAAGGGGGAGCAAATAGATGAATCGAGTGCAACGTGCGCGAGGAATAAATCAAATAATGACCGGCGTGTTTTATCTGATCGCAGTGTTCTTCTTTACATTATTGATTGGATTTGCATCTTATGTAATTATCAAGGGATTTACAGGAGCAACACCGGAGATGTTTGCCTTTGCGAGAAAAGGAAGCATCGGAAACCAGTTGTTCAATACAATTTATCTGGTATTTATTTCGCTGTTATTCTCCATTCCGCTTGGAGTGACAGCCGGAATCTATCTGGCAATGTATGCGAAGAAAGGATTTCTTACAAAATTTCTGAGAATTTTGTATTGAGACACTTTCTTCCCTTCCATCCATTGTTGTCGGACTGTTCGGATATCTGGTATTCCTTGTATTTTTCGGACTTGGAAAGAGTCTTCTTGCAGGAGCATTGTCCATTTCCATTCTGGCAATTCCGGTTATCACAACAACGACAGAAGACGCGATCAATGGTCTGCCGGGACATTATCTGCAGGCAAGTCTTGGACTTGGAGCAACAAGATGGCAGTCCATTTATCATGTGTTGATCCCGGCGTGTATTCCAAGAATTATGACAGGTGTTATTTTGGCAGCCGGAAGAGGATTTGGTGAGGCGGCAGCACTTCTGTATACAACAGGATCAGGAACAGATCTGCGTTGGAATAACTGGAATCTGACATCACCGACCTGCCACTGAATATTTTCCGTCCGGCAGAGACATTGTCCTTGCAGATCTGGGGACTTCAGATCAATGGACAGGATCCGAACCTTGCAAACCTGTCAGCAGCAATCCTGATGATTCTTGTTCTACTGTTCAGCATTGGTGCAAATGCATTGAGTCGACACATTAATAAGAAGAATTCAGGAAACATAAAGACAGAAAATGAAAGAGAAAGCTAACTGATAATTTCTATGTCAATCATTTCGTTGACTGGCATGTGGAAAAGGATAATTAATAAAAAATTGGAAGCAAAAAAAGCAAATGAATTATAAATTGATATCAAGCATTCTTGAATCTTCATTATTGGAGACCTTCCAATACATCTC
>ENA-OQMZ01000903-OQMZ01000903.1-human-gut-metagenome-genome-assembly--contig:-NODE-903-length-11728-cov-2.337557_pt1 | contig 11728 bp, 16 predicted proteins | sample MGYA00242621_ERZ504862 | MGnify/ENA primary metagenome ERZ504862 (study PRJEB26092, sample SAMD00036393) | human gut metagenome | host: Homo sapiens | study: EMG produced TPA metagenomics assembly of... | reverse complement strand
ATAGCGGCGCGCCATCTCGGCCGCCACCTCGCGCGCATGGTAGCGCGGACTGGAGCCCTGTTTGTAGCTGGTCTCGTGCTCCTCGTCGATGATGATGAGGCCCAAATCGCTGAGCGGGCAAAAGAGTGCCGAACGCGCGCCGACGACAACGCGCGCGGCACCACTGGCGACCATATCCCACTGGTCCAGACGCTCGCCGGCCGAAAGGCGCGAGTGGAAGACCGCGACCGTCTCACCGAAGCGCGAGCGGAAGCGGCCGACGGTCTGGGCCGTCAGCGAGATCTCGGGCACGAGCACGCAGGCCGAGCGACCGGCCGCGAGCACACGCTCGATAGCGGAGAGGTAGACCTCGGTTTTACCGGATCCGGTGACGCCATCGACAAGGACCACGTCGCCGTGGGCGTCAAGGCGCGCGCGTTCAATCTGCGCGAGCGCCTGCTGCTGGCCGTCCGTGAGCGCGACCGGCGCCTTGCCGCTTGCCGAGGACAACGTGTCTGCTCGCTGCAGCCACGCCAGGCGCGGCGCTCCTCCACCACCACGACGCCGCGTTTTTCGAGCGCTTGATGGTCGCCGACATACTGTTGTAGAGCAGGTTGAGATCGCGCGTCGTGACCGGGCCGCACTGGAGCGCTCGATGAGCTGACGCTGACGAACGGCGGTCTTGGGCGGCGTATAGTCGAAACCCTCAGGCGTGAGCATGACCCAGCGGTTTTGAATAGGCTTGACGGCTGGGCGCTCAACCGTCCACGCCCCGTCATCGCCCTTCACGACACGCGGCTGCCGCCCGGAGGCAAAAACAGACGCAGGCATTCGGAAAGCGTCGCGACATACTCGCGGCTCATCCAACGCGCAATGCGGGCGGCCTCGGCGCCAAAGAGCGGTTTGCTGAGGATGGCCTCGACGGGCTTAATGCGCACTGGATCAAGGACGGTGTTTCCTTGCAGCTCGCCCAGCCCAGACGCAATGTCGACGATATAGCCAGCGGCCGCACGGTTTCCAAAATGAACTAGGACGGTGGAGCCGATCTGGGCCTCATTGGCAAGGGACTGCGGAATGCCGTAGGCAAAAGGCTCGGACAGCGCACGGGTGGGAATGTCCAGGACCACGCTCGCGTAGGCGGCAATGGCTCTGGCGCAGGCTCAGGTTTGGCCTGCTCGGCCGTGAGGGCATGCTTCATGGGAGCTTGCTCCGGTTCGGGCGAACCAAACAGCGACAGTTGCTCGGCCATGGCGCCAGCACCTCCTATCCCATACGTCTACAGAAACAAGAGCCCCACTCGCGGTGAGCGGGGCTCGGATACATACGTTTGCGCAGCGATTACAGCGCCATCGTGCGGGCGCGGTCGATGCGCGCCAGGCAGTCGTCGCGGCCGACGAGCGCCATGGTCTCGCCCAGCGGAGGGCTCACCATGTTGCCGCAGACGGCGACGCGCACGGCCTGGAACACCACGCGCTTCTTGAGGTCCATCTGCTCGGGCAGCGGCTCAAGCGCGGCATCGATGGCCTCGGCCGTCCACTCGGTAACACCCTCAAGCGCGGCCTTGGCGGCATCCAGAATGGCACCCATGCCCTCCTTGGCCAGGCCCTTGTTGACAGACTTCTCGTCATACTCGAGCGTCTCGGCCGTGGCAAAGATGGGAGCGGCAACGGTCACGGCGTCGGCCGGCATCTTGGTGCGCGGCTTAACGATGGCGGCAAGCGCGTCGATCCAGTCCTCGCCGTACTCGACGTTACCCTCGATGAGACCCGCCTCGTGCAGCTCGGGGACCATGATCTCGTCGGCAAACTGGGCGTCAGACATGCCGTTGATGTACTCGGCATTGACCCAGTCGAGCTTCTTAGGGTCGAAGGTCGCCGGGTTCTTGGAAATGCGGTCGAGCGAGAACTTGCTGGCCAGAACCTCGCGCGGGATGATCGTGGTCTCGCCGTCGAGCGACCAGCCGAGCAGCGCCAGGTAGTTGACGAACGCGTCGGGCAGGTAGCCGGCATCGCGGTACTCCTCCACCGAGGTGGCGCCGTGGCGCTTGGAGAGCTTCTTGCCGTCGGCACCCAAGATCATAGAGATGTGGGCGAACGTAGGCACGGGCGCGCCGAGGGCCTCATAGACCATGACCTGACGCGGGGTGTTGGACAGGTGGTCGTCGCCGCGGATGACATGGGTGATCTTCATCATGGCGTCGTCGACGACGGTCGCGAAGTTATACGTGGGCGTGCCATCGGAGCGGAAGATGACAAAGTCGTCGAGCTCCTTGGCGTCGAAGGTCACCTCACCCGTGGACGGCGTCGTGGATGACGACGTCGCCGCGGTCCTCGGGCACCTTGATGCGCAGGACGTAGGACTCGCCGGCCTCGATGCGGCGGCGGGCCTCCTCGGGATCAAGATCGCGGCAGCGGCGCTGATAGCCCTGGAAGGGGTCCTTGCGCTCCTGAGCGGCCTTGCGATCGGCCTCGAGCTGCTCCTTGGTGCAGAAGCAGGGATAGGCCTTGCCCTCGTCCCAGAGCTGCTGGGCGGCCTGCTTGTACAGGTCCAGGCGCTCGGTCTGGGCATAGGGACCAAAGTCGCCGCCCACCTCGGGACCCTCGTCCCAGTCAAGACCCAGCCAACGCATGGCGCGCAGAATGATCTGCGTGTTCTCGTCGGTGGAACGGGTGGGGTCGGTGTCGTCGATGCGCAGGATGAACGTGCCGCCGTTTGCGCGGGCAAAAGCCCAGTTATAGATAGCGGTGCGGGCGCCGCCGATGTGCAGCTTGCCCGTCGGTGAGGGTGCAAAGCGGACGCGAACGTCTGATGCCATGGAAATCTCCTCGATTGCAGGATGGATGTCTAACCGCACCAGTATAAAGCAACAAAGCAACCTCCGCACAAAGGGCACCGACCCAGTCATTGGGGACAGACTTAAATGACCACCCAATGAGCACCGACCTACTCATTTAAGTCTGTCCCCAATGAGTAGGTGCGGAAAGGGTGTGAATGTTGGATTTACGCGCTATGATGTCCCCTTGCATACAGAGCCCGGCGGAATGGTAACGGTCGCCGGGACGCGTTTTTGAAAGGACAATCATGTCAGAAGAGCTTCGTTCCATCCCACCCCAACACGGATCCTTTGTGTTTACGTCGGAGTCGGTGACCGAAGGTCATCCCGATAAGATCGCCGACCAGATCAGCGATGCCGTCCTCGACGCAATCCTTGCCAAAGAAATAGAGCTGCAGGAGCAGGGCTATATTGCGCCCAACGGCGTGCCCGCCAACGTGGAAAACGTCCGCTGCGCCTGCGAGACCCTCGTGACCACCGGCACCGTCATCGTTGCCGGCGAGATCCGCACCCAGGCCTACGTCGACGTGCAGGAAATTGCCCGTGGCGTTATCCGCCGCATTGGTTACAACCGTGCAAAGTTCGGCTTTGACTGCGAAACCTGCGGCGTCATGAGCCTCATCCACGAGCAGTCCCCCGATATCGCCCAGGGCGTCGACGAGTCGTTTGAGACCCAGACCGGCGCCACCACCGACCCGATCGACCTGATCGAGCCGGCGACCAGGGCATGATGTTCGGCTACGCTCCAACGAAACCAAGACCCTCATGCCCATGCCGCACTACCTGGCAAGCCGCCTGGCCGAGCGCCTGTCCGCCGTGCGCCACGACGGTACCCTGCCCTATCTGCGCCCCGACGGCAAGACCCAGGTCACGGTGCGCTACGAGGACGGCAAGCCAGTCGAGGTCACGACCATCGTCATCTCCACGCAGCACGCGGCCGAGATCGAGGACATGGGCAAGATCAAGGCCGATCTCATCGAGCATGTCATCGCGCCCGTCATGGCTGCCGAGAACATGCCGTGGGATGGCGCCGACATCTATGTGAACCCCACCGGACGCTTTGTCGTGGGCGGACCCATGGGCGACACGGGCCTAACCGGCCGTAAGATCATCGTCGACACCTACGGCGGCTACGGCCGTCACGGCGGCGGTGCCTTTAGCGGCAAGGACTGCACCAAGGTCGACCGCTCCGCCGCATACGCCGCTCGCTGGGTCGCCAAGAACGTCGTCGCCGCCGGCCTTGCCGACCGCTGCGAAGTCGAGCTGGCCTACGCCATCGGCGTGTCCAAGCCGCTGTCGATCATGGTCGACACCTTTGGCACCGCACATGTTGCCGAAGACAAGATCGTCGAGGCCGTCGAGAAGACCTTCGACCTGCGCCCGGGCGCCATCATCCGCGACCTGGACCTGCGTCGACCGATCTACGAGAAGACGGCAGCCTACGGTCACTTTGGCCGCGAAGACCCCGACTTCACCTGGGAGAAAACCGACCGAGTCGAAGAACTCAAAGCAACCTGCGGTCTGTAAGCTAACAATAAAAGCCACAGCCAAATAAATACGCACCAAAAGAAGTACCGGCTCCAACCGGTACTTCTTTTTTATTTAAACGGTGGTGAAGATGAGCCGACCTGGGACATGGAATAGGTCACAGACCGATAAATTTTGCAGCAGAGCGACTCCAACCATGTATCCTAAGTTCCGAGGGCTTTGGTATTTGGTCGATCGCGAGTTCCGCACGAGCCGGAGGCACTTAATGTGGCTCCGTGCGAGCAGGACTGTCCGAGCAGGCGACCAAATACCAAAGCCCTCGGAACGGCGGGACAGAGTATGCCCCGCCCCTCGGGACGACGAGATAAAGAAGGAGCAGCCATGGCAGGCAAGCCGCAAACACTAGCTACGACCTCGGCATTCGAGATCTTGGGCCCCATCATGGTCGGCCCCAGCTCGTCGCACACCGCCGGCGCCCTGCGCTGCGCCCAGGTTGCCGCCAGCCTGCTGGAAGGCGCATCACCAAGGTCACATTTGGCCTGTGGAACTCCTTTGCCCATACCTACCGCGGCCACGGCACCGACCGCGCGCTCGTCGCGGGTATCTTGGGCCTCGATACCGACGACGAGAACATCAAGCAGGCCTTTAACCTCGCACGCGAGCAGGGTCTCGACTATCACTTTGACATCAAGGGCGACGACGCTCCATCCACCCCAACACCGTCGACATCGAGATGGTCGACGACACGGGCGCCACGGCACAGGTCCGCGGCGAGAGCCTCGGCGGCGGCAAGATGCGCATCAGCCGCATCAACGGCGTCGGCGTCGACATCTCGGGCATGTATTCCACGCTCTTCGTGGCGCACCAGGACGTTCCCGGCGTGCTCGCAGCGCTCACGAACCTGCTCGCCTACGCACACGTGAACATCGCCTTCTGCCGCACCTATCGCACCGAGGTGGGCGGCCAGGCCTATTCCGTCTTTGAGACCGACGGCGCTCCCGACGACACCGTCGTCCCCATGCTGCGCAAGCTCGACAATGTCGATTACGCCACGTTTATCGAGCTCCCGGGCTCGGCCTCGTCGCTCTCCCCCGCGTCTCGGCCAAGGAAATCTTCGACGACGGCGAGCAGATGCTCGATGCGTGCGCCGAACTCGGTTTGAATATCGGCGCCGTCATGGCCGTGCGCGAGGCGCGTCTGACCGGCGAGGCCCATGCTATCGCAGCCATGCGCCGCGTGCTCGACGTCATGCGCGAGGAGACCACGGCCCCCATCGCCAATCCGCAGCGATCGCTCGGCGGGCTTATCGGCGGAGAGGCCAAGCTCGTCGATGCCACCTGCCGCAACGATTTGAGCGCAAGCCTGATGGGCCCCGTTCAGACCGATGCCGTGGCCCGCGCGATGGCCGTGCTTGAGCGCTCCGCCACCATGGGCGTGATCGTTGCCGCCCCCACGGCCGGCTCCGCGGGCGTCGTCCCCGGCTGCGTGCTGGCGCTCGCCGATCACCTCCAGCTCGACGAGGAACAGGTCATGAATGCCCTCTACTGCGCCGCCGCCATCGGCTCAACCTCACCACGAGCGCCTGCGTCGCCGGCGCCGAGGGCGGATGTCAGGCCGAGGTTGGAAGCGCTGCCGCCATGGCCGCCGCCGCGCTGGTCCAGATGATGGGCGGCACGCCCGAGCAAGCGCGACGCCAGCTCCATTGCACTGAGCAACCTGTTGGGCCTCGTTTGCGACCCCGTCGGCGGCCTTGTCGAGGTGCCCTGCCAAAACCGCAACGCCATCGGCGTGGCCGCGGCCTTCAGCTCGGCGCAGCTCGCCCTCGCCGGCATCAAGAGCCTGGTGCCGTTTGACCAGATGGCGCACGTGATGCTCTCGGTGGGCCACGCCCTGCCCGCCACGTTGCGCGAGACGGCCAAGGGCGGCATCGCGCAGGCTCCGGCAGCACTCTCGGCGTGCGCAAAATGCGGAATATGCGGATAGTGAGCAAAAGCGAACGATAGGTGGGACATATGTCCCACCTATCCTTTATCGCCACTGTTTTCGTAACACAAGCAATTGCGTAATCGCTATAATTCAAGCCCAGTTAAAACACGATGAGCCGTAAAGCGAAACTCGAAGGAAATATACACGATGTCGCAACTCGACCGCAGCCAACTGATCCCCGATCCGCAACAGCCCAGCAGGCAGCCCGGAGGCATCCATCGCCCCGTCCATTGCGCCAGCCCATGGTCAACAGCACGGCGCGGCAAATACCTCCCCGCGCCCCAATCAGGCCAGCATCAGCAGCGTCAGCAGCGTTCCGCCACATGGCGCCGGTCACAACCAGGGCCTTCGCACACTCGAGTTTCTAACAACCGCGGCCCCGCCGACAACCGATCCGCAAAGGGCAATAAGACGGGCGGCAAGACGGCGTTCTTCGTCGTCCTCGGCCTTGTCGCTATCGTCTATATCGTGGGCGTCGTGGCGTTTTTCGCAGATTGCCTACCCAACACCACCATCGCCGGCGTCGATATCTCGTTTTCCAACGCCTCATCCGCCGCTACCAAGGTCAACTCAGCGTGGAAGCACTACAAGCTCACCGTTTCGGGTGAAGACTTTAGCTGGACCTATCAGCCCGAATCCGACGAGCCCATCGTCGACGGCGAGGCAGCTGCCCACGAGATTATCGGCAGCAACGACGCTGCTGTGGCCTTCGCGCCTGATTGCCTCGCTCGGCGGCAAGAACGTTAGCGCGACCAAAAACGGTACCATCGACCTGGAACAGGACGTCGACCTGTCCATGCTCTCGGACGCCTTTGACCAAAAGCAGTTCGAGGAGGATCTGGGTGCCGCCATCGACGCATTCAACGAGGGCCGCACGGGTACCTTTGAGGCATCGAGCTCCTACGACGAGAAGGCGGGCAAGTTCACGATCGAGAAGGCCCGCTCCAACGAAAAGCTCAACCGCGAGCATGTCATTAAGTATGCGGAGATCGAGCTCGCGTCGCTGTCCGAGACCGTCGATCTTACGAAGCTCGGAAACGATGCCTACGAGCCGCTCAACGGCACACTCACCAACGACCAGATCCAGGCCGCATGCGATGCCGCCAACAACTTCCTGGGCGTTAACGTGACCCTTAAGCTCAACGGCAACGATGCCGGCAAGGTCGACGGCAGCTCGGTGCTGCAGTGGATCAGTTTTGCCGACCCCGCGAACCCCACACTTGACACCTCCCAGATCAGCAACTGGGCAGCAGACCTCGCCAATGGCTTTAACACCGTGGGCTCCACTCGTTGGTGGACGCGCGCCGATGGCAAGCAATGTGCCGTCGAAGGCGGTGACTTTGGTTGGTCTATCGATAGCAGCACGCTTGCCAAGCAGGTCGAGGATGCTATAAACAACAAGCAGACCGGCGAGATTGAGATCAATTACTCCCAGAAGGCCGACACCTTTACCGCCAAGGGCGAGCCCGATTGGAAGGCGTATATCGACGTCGACCTGTCCGAGCAGCACGCGCGCTACTACGACGAGAGCGGCAATATCGTTTGGGAGGCCAACTTTATTTCCGGCAAACCGGGCGAAGACGCCACCCCCGAGGGCGTGTGGCAGATCAACAGCAACGACGGCGCCACCAAGCTTATCGGCGCCAAGGACCCCAAGACCGGTAAGCCCAAATACGAGAGCCCGGTGAGCTACTGGATGCCGTTTGAGGGCAACATGGTTGGCTTCCACGACGCTACCTGGCAAAACGATTCGAGTTTCGATAGTGCCGAATCGTACAAATGGTGCGGTAGCCACGGCTGCATCAATCTGCGCCTGGCCGATGCCAAGGCGCTCCACGACTGCATCAAAGTCGGTCTGTGCGTGGTCGTGCATTCCTAGCACATCACGCGTGTCACAACAAAGCTCAGCGTCACCTACCTTTCGATGCTGAAAGAATCGCGCCTGTGCGCCCGCCCCAACCGGTGGGCGCATATACTTATCGCGGTAAGTTCTATAAAGGAGACGCTATGTCGAATGTCCCCACCATCACCCCGGTCCCGACGATACCGGCGCGTGCCGGAAGGCGCAACTGAAACTCTACCGCTCATCACAAGCGCCCCCACGGCACAGCAAAACGACGACGAGCAAGGTAACGCCGGAATATCCGACGATGAGGCTTACGCAAAGCTCAAGGCCAAGCGCGCGGAGCGGCGCCGCAAAAAGCTCGTCCGCCGCGGCATCGCTGCCGGCATCGTGGGCGGCATTATCCTAATAGCCATTATTGTGAGCGTTGTCCTCAATTCGCAGCCGCAATCTGCAGGTGAACCTGTTACCAACATGGTCATGGAAGGCACCTTTACCACGACTGTCGAGGCAAAAGGACAGCTCAAGCCAATTTCTGCCTCAGTGGTCTCCCCTTCTGTCGATGGCACGGTGGCTTCGATCAACGTGCAAGCCGGTCAGAGCGTCAACGAGGGCGACGTGCTCATGACCATTAAAAACGATGAGCTCGATAATGCCGTTGCCGAGGCGCAGCGCGCGGTCGCGGCCGCCCAGGAAGACTGAAAAACGCACAGGCGACACTTGCTGCCGCACAGGCAGCACCGACGCTGGATGCCGACGGAGCGACCACCCCGACGGATGCAACCGCCAACGCCAGCGCCGTCTCGAGCGCTCAGCGCAATCTCGCCTCGGCCCAGGCAACCCTGGACCAGGCAAACGCCAAGGCGACCGAACGCACCGTAAAGGCCCCCAGCTCGGGTAGCATCGTCGAACTCAACGCCAAAGTGGGCGCCACGGTGACCGGAGGCATGGTCATGGGCGAAGGCGACACGAGCGGCGGCAAGCAGTGCATGCAAATCGCCGACCTCTCTAAGATGAAGGTGACGGTTCAGGTGGGCGAAAAGGACATCGCCAAGATCGCCGTGGGCCAGAGCGCCAACGTTACTATCCCGCGTTTCCCGATATCGTGAGCCAGGGCACCGTCACGGCTATCGCATCGGTTGCAAACTCCGACGCAGCCAACGGTGGTGGCGGAAGCGTAACCTTTAACGTCGACATCCTCATCGAAGCACCCGACAGCCGCCTTAAGCCCGGTATGACTGCCGAGTCTCGGTGGTGACCGAGCAGCTTGACGACGTAGTCATGGTGCCCACCATGGCGCTCATGACCGAGGATGGCGAGCACTATTACGTCAATCTGCCACCGATGACGAAGGCAAGGAAACGCGCCGCGTGAAGGTAACTGTCGTGACGCAAAACGACAACGAAGCTGTGGTCGGCAAGACGCAGGTCAAGCGCGACGAGCAAGGCAACGAGATCAACCCGACGTGCCGGTTACCAAGCTGCGCGATGGAGACACCATCGTGGTGGATACCGGCGCGGGCATGACGCAGACGGCGGCGACAGTATGCCTGCCGACGAGGGCATGTAATGCGCCCCGTCATCGACATCCGCAACGTGCACCGCATCTTTGAGAGCGAGGCCGGTTGCGCTCACATCCTGCACAATGTGAGCCTGGCGGTGGACCCCGGTGAGTTCGTCGCCATCACCGGCCCCTCGGGCTCGGGCAAGTCGACGCTCATGAACATCCTGGGTTGCTTGGACAAACCGACGGCGGCGACTATTACCTGCAGGGCCTCAATGTCGCCGAACTCGACGATGATGAGCTCACCGAGGTGCGTGCGCTGAGCATCGGCTTTGTCTTTCAGAGTTTCAACCTGCTGCCGCGTCTGTCGGTTATCGAAAACGTCATGCTGCCGCTGTCCTACACCAATGTGCCGCGCAACCAGCGCGAGATGCGCGCCGTGCACGCACTGCAAGCCGTCACGCTACCGGTCGACCATTGGGACCACCGCATATCGGAACTCTCGGGTGGACAGATGCAGCGCGTCGCCATCGCGCGCGCCCTCGTCAACGATCCGCCCATCATCCTGGCCGACGAGCCCACGGGAAACCTGGACTCGGCAACCGGGGCGCTCGTCATGGAAACCTTCCACAAGCTCCAGGAGCGCGGCAAGACCATCGTACTCATCACGCACGACCCGGGCATTGCCGCCGAGGCCGACCGTGCCGTGACCATTCGCGACGGGCGAATCCATGACGGCGCATATATCGCGCATGCGCCGAATACGCTACGCGGCGCCATCAGCAACCTACCCGCGACTTGTACATCTTCCACGTGGCCGAAAGGAGCGAAGGCATGAGCACCCGAGATCTTATCCAAGAAGCCCTGCACTCGCTCGAGGCCAACAAGGGTCGCAGCCTGCTCACCATCCTAGGCATCGTCATTGGCATCGCTCGGTCATAGCCATGACCTCGCTCATCAGCGGCATCCAAAACAGCCTGGTCAACAGCTTGGGCCTCAACGCGGCCCGCATGGTGCAGATCTACTCGTCCCAAGAGCTCACCGATTCGGACGTCGAGAAGCTGCGCAAGATGGTGCCGCAAATTGAGCAGATCGGCATCGTCGACAGCGCCTATTCCGAGTACAAAGTTGGAGATAAAAGCTATACCGTCATGGCACAGGGCGTCGATAGTGACATGCTCGATGCCGTGGGCGCCAGCAAGATCGTTGCCGGTCGCACCTATAGCGACATCGAGTCCAAATCCGGCGCTCGGGTGGCGCTCATCGGCCGCGGCGGCGCGAGCAGCTGTACGGCAACGAGCAGGACGCGATCGGCAAGACCATCAAGGTCTCGAGCGGAGACGTGCAGATCATTGGCGTTATCGACGGCGGCAACGACTCCATGGGCTCGCTGAGCCTGTACATGCCCCGAGCAACGATCGCCGAGCTCTACGGCGATGACAATCCGTCGTTTCCCAGTGTGATGGCACTCGCCGCCGAGGGCACCGATATGGACGAGCTCTGCAAGACGATCGAGTCCAAGGTGCGCAGCATGAAGGGCATCTCGGAGGACGACGAGTACGACAGCGTGTCGGCAAGCTCCATGAAGAGCGCTATCGATGCCCTCAACTCCTTTATGGGCGCCTTCTCGCTCATCATGGGCGCGGTTGCCGGCATATCGCTGCTTGTGGGCGGAATCGGCATTATGAACATGATGCTCACCAACGTGACCGAGCGCATCCGCGAAATTGGCATTCGCCGCGCTCTGGGCGCAAGCCGACGCGATATCACGGCCCAGTTTTTGGCCGAATCCTCGGCGCTGTGCATCACCGGCGGCATTTTAGGTGTCGTGATTGGCTATCTGCTGGCTGGGGCTCACGTTCTTTGCAGCGAGCTCGGGCATTATGAACGAGTTAGGGGCCACTGGGACGATTACGCCGAGCTTCTCCATTACGACCGTGCTGATCGCGTTTGCCGTATCGGTCGGCATCGGCGTGATCTTTGGCTTCTACCCCGCCCGCCGCGCCGCGAAACTCGACCCCGTGGAGTGCCTGCGCTACCAGTAGAACCTCAACCCTAAGTTGCGGTGAAATAGGGACTGTTTAGGCCGCTAGAAG